>JGI20214J51088_10000888_pt1 | contig 20389 bp, 13 predicted proteins | sample WetSurMetagenome_FD_51088 | JGI IMG/M metagenome (IMG submission 51088) | reverse complement strand
AAAGTTCAATGGAGAGTATGGCCACATCTTTTATAAAACACCTTTCTCCCACTATAAGATTAGGGTGGAATATCGTTTCACAGGTGAACAAGCACCTGGTGGTCAGTCGTGGGCTTACCGGAACAGCGGAGTGATGCTTCATTCTCAATCACCGGAATCAATGCTGCTCAATCAGGACTTTCCCGTTTCAATTGAAGCGCAGCTACTTGGTGGCGATGGTATTGCCGAAAGACATACTTCAAATGTTTGTTCTCCGGGAACAAATATTATGATTGATGGCAAACTTATTACACAACACTGCAATGAATCAACTTCAAAAACCTACCATGGGGATGTCTGGGTTACAGCAGAATTTGTTGTACTTGGCGACAGTATCATACACCACGTACTTGAAGGGGATACTGTTATGACATACTCTTATCCTCAGATAGGCGGCGATCTGCCGGAAGGATTTCCCTTACCTCAGGGTACACTTCTTAAAGAGGGTTATATCTGTCTTCAGGCCGAGAGTCATCCAGTTGATTTCAGGAAGGTGGAGATTCTGGATCTCTCAAAAGATAAAAGATAAAAGGCACAGGATAAAAGTCTAAAAAAATTCTTATTTTCGCACCCTGTTCTTTTCCTTTCAGACTTGCAAGACCTGCAAGACCTGCACGACCTGCACGACTTGCATAACAATTTAAGACCGGATGGCAGGGGTGAGCGTTAATAAAACACCCGGTGGGTGTTTTTAGCGAGCAGCCAGCATGCAGAGGTGGCCAATTCCACCATCCCATGTAAAGGGCAGTGTTCTTTCGAGATTAAGTTAAATTCATAATAGCTACCAAATTTGTAAAATGCCCGGATGGCGGAATTGGTAGACGCGCTGGTCTCAAACACCAGTGGCAGCAATGCTGTGCCGGTTCGATCCCGGCTCCGGGTACAGAAAAAGGGCGAGAGTGAGAGCGAGAGCGAGCACTCTCGTTTCTTTTTCCTAATGACTCACTCTCACACTCACATTTTTTAAATTGCGTATTGTGAAAGCGTATTCTGAAAAGACAATTCTCATGTAATTTTTTGCAGCCCGGATGGCAGGACTGAGCGTTAAAAAATTGCCCGCTGGCAATTTTAGCGAGGAGCAAGCATGAAGTGTGGTGAAGACGAGCTGGTCTCAAACACCAGTGGCAGTAATGCTGTGCCGGGTCGATTCCGGCTCCGGTCATTATTTCAGACTTAAAAAGCCTTGATCTACAAGAATATCAAGGCTTTTATATTAGCTGTTTCAGAAAAATAACTGCTTTATTATTGACATAATAGCAACAAGATGGAAACACCCCCAGACTACATAAAATCCCCAGAATAAATATTTATCAAGCAAAAGCCTTGTATGTCCTTTGCCCTTTTCAGTCAATTGATTTCTGATTGTTTCAGTCAGGTCAAAATTGGAAAAATATTCATTAATGTCTGTTTTGTCCCTATGGAATTTCTGATAAACTTTAAATGCTGTAAGTACCTGTTCTCCCTTGGGCAGGGACTTTTCATATTCAATTATCTGATTATGAAAATAATCAACATCTTCTCCCCTGGCCTTTATCAGGTTATTCATTGTAAAAAGCAGATAGATTCCAAGCCCTGTTATTAGTACCAGTAATCCGTAGGAAGAAAAGATTTTCAGATTGTCGGCAAATGTCAGCGTCGCAACGGATAAACCGGCACCTATTGCAATAAGGATAGATTGAATTGTAAGATGAAAATCCCTGTAAGACTGGAGCAGATTGTCCTGATAACTGGCTCCCTGCCAGAGTGTTGAGATTTTGTCCATTTTCTGATTTATTAATATAAAATGTTAATGTTCATGTAATACAATGAATTTATTATGAATTATTTATCCAGAATAAATTTAATTAAATTTTTGATTGATTCCACTCTCTTTCTCATGGCACATTTGATATTCAGTTTCTGGTAATGCATTGTATAATATTTCAAATCCTGAATAAACATGTTAATGATATTTTTACGTATAATGTATATAATAATTAATTTTAATTGTTTATCGGGAATCATGAATATAAAATGAATTTCTTATTAAACCAATATTCAGTTTTTCTTATTTGGAGATTCCTCACTTCTCCCGTTTTGCGGGATTCGTTCGGAATGACAGGAATCTATGGATCAACTATTTTGACATTATTATTGATTGCCGATACTCATATAATTTTATATACAAAGCCAACCCTTTTTAATTAAAGGAGAAAACGACAAAGAAATTAGAAGCAATTGTAAGCACTTCCAGAAAACATGAGAAACAAACGCTGATATTAAGGCAGTAAACATTCTCTATTTTCTCAGAATCTTACCAGAAATACTCAGAGATTAGCGATTAGCAGATTTTTTTCTAATCAGGAACAACGGTAGTTAAAGTTATAGGTTACTTTGTTATGGTATAATTCCGCCAAGAATGGGAAATAGCAAATGAAGATTTTAAAATCAAATATCACTCTTCTTTTATTACTAACGCTAGCGCCCCTATACGTGCAGGATAGCATCTTCTTAAAGCTGAAGGGGCAGGTGGATGCCTACACAGGATTTAATTTTGCCAATCCTGTCAGGCTTCAGACCGGGGCGAGATTCCTGCCCCTGTTGTCTTTTGGTAAGAGGTGGAATAGTAATCTGAAATTCGATTCCGAATTTTCCTTTGACAGTTTTCTGAATTATCAATTCAATGACTGGAAAAACATTGAATCTGATTCAAAAGTTAAACTTTACCGGATGTGGTTGAGATTAAGCTCCGAACGGTTTGAAATAAGGGCAGGACTGCAAAAAATAAATTTTGGCTCCGCTACTATGTTACGTCCGCTTATGTGGTTCGACCGGATAGATACACGCGATCCGCTTCAGTTAACTGATGGGGTATATGCCCTGCTGGGCAGATATTATTTTCAGAATAATGCTAATGCATGGTTATGGGTACTCTGGGGAAATGATAAGCCCAAGGGTTGGGAATTGGTACCATCTGTCGCAAAGGTCCCGGAATTTGGAGGCAGACTGCAATTCCCCGTTCCAAAGGGTGAAACGGCAATCAGTTATCACCATCGTAAAGCTGATTTGAGTCGACTAATTAATCAGGGGAATATTCATTTTGCGACCACTTACCCGGAAGACAGACTTGGATTGGATGGAAAATGGGATCTTGGAATCGGGTTATGGACTGAATATTCTCTTATTCATAGTTCAATGGATACAGCTTATTTTCATCCATGGACAAAACTGTTCACAATTGGAATAGACTACACTTTCAATGTTGGAAACGGATTAAATATGGCAACCGAATTCTTCAGATACAGTAATTCAATCTCTTTAACTGATCGTGGAACAAATAAAACATTCTCGCTTCTCTCTGCCAACTACCCGATTGGTAGTATCAATCGGCTAACGGGGATCATTTATTATAACTGGACTGATAAAAACTGGTATCGTATTGTTAATCTGCAGAGACAAAGTGATGACTGGACATTTTATTTGTTTTTGTTCTGGAATCCCGATATAATTGCAATTTATAACACAGAAAATGAGAACAATATGTTTGCAGGTAAGGGAATACAGTTTATGGCAGTTTTTAATTTTTGAATCTGAGGAGCAGAAGCCTTTGTGGTTAAAAGTCTTTAATCACAAAGAAGAGCACAAAGTAACACAATTGATCTATAATTTGTTAATGCTTTTAAAATCTCATATATGGAAAACTCGAAAATCATCTCAATCGAAGGTCTCAAAAAATATTTCAACATGTCGGGTGTTAAATTTACTGCCTTAAATGGCATAAATCTTGAGTTCAGCCAGGGAGAGTTTACCGGTGTTGTCGGACCAAGCGGAAGCGGAAAAACAACTCTCCTGAACATTATTGGTTCACTCGATTCTCCCTCTGAAGGAAAAGCAATGGTTCTCGGTCAATCCATAGGAGAGTTGAATGTAAAGCAGGCAGCATTGCTGAGACGATCCAAACTTGGCTTTATATTTCAAAGTTATAATCTTCTTCCTGTGTACACTGTTTTCGAAAACGTTGAATTCCCCCTTCTTTTACTAAGGATGGATGATGGGAAGAGGAGAAAAATGGTTATGGATTCCCTTGAGTGGCTTGGTCTTACAGATAAGATCAAATCAAAACCAGCTCAACTTTCAGGAGGAGAATGCCAGAGGGTAGCAATAGCCAGGGCAATGGTTAAAAAACCAGAAATTGTTCTTGCAGATGAACCCACAGCAAATCTGGATGCATCCAATTCTCATCACATCCTGAAAACTATGGTTCGTCTGAACAAAGAGTTGCAGACAACTTTTATTTTTGCCACTCACGACGAAAAAGTAATTAGTTATTTGAGGCGAAAAATTTCTCTAGTTGACGGAAAAGTTGCCAGGGATGAAATTATGAACAATTAATTCCTGTAAGTATGAATCTGCTATTTAAACTCGCAGCAAAGAATCTGGTTGGGGCAGGTATGAGAACCTGGCTCAATGTGATCGTGCTCTCTTTCTCATTCTTAATAATCATCTGGCATAAAGGTTTGCTGGACGGATGGGACAGGCAGGCAAAAAACGAAACAATAAGCTGGGAAACCGGTGGAGGTCAGTATTGGCAGGCCAGTTATGATCCTTACGACCCCTACTCATTAACTGAGGCACATGCAAGAATTCCTTCACTCTTCGACACACTCCTTTCAAAAGGAGATATTGCTTCAATTCTTATTGCTCAGGGGACCATCTATCCAGGTGGCCGTATTCAAAGTATTCTGATTAAGGGTATTAATTCTAATCAGAAGTTGCTAAAAATACCCAGCTCATTATTTACAGGAAACAGTGTCGAAATACCAGCATTAATCGGAAGAAATACAGCTAATGATAATAGAATAAAGGTGGGTGACATGATTACTCTCCGATGGCGCGATGTGCATGGGACTTTCGATGCAAACAATATGAAAATAATCGGAATATTCGATACCGATGTACCCAGTGTAGATAAGGGCCAGGTTTGGGTTCCCATCGATTATCTACAGAGGATGATGGGAATGGCTGGCGAAGCAACTATTATTGTCCGGAATAAAGAAAAACAAGGCATTGTTACTGTTGAGGGCTGGAAATACAAGAGTAATGAGGTTCTGCTAAAATCCATTACCGATATGATTAAAATGAAATCCATTAGCGGGGCTGTGTTATACATCATTCTGCTAAGCCTTGCCATGCTCGCCATTTTTGACACACAGGTATTGTCAATCTTCAGAAGGCAAAAAGAAATAGGTACTTACATTGCTCTGGGAATGACCCGTAAACAGGTTGTAGGTTTATTTACCATAGAGGGATCACTTAATTCAGTAATGGCCGGCCTTCTTGCTGCCTTGTATGGAATACCCCTGCTTGCCTTACAAGCCAGCAGAGGTCTGTCAATACCAGGAGGCAGCAAAAATTTTGGACTGGCTGTGGCTGATAAAATATATCCTGCTTACAGCCTGGGGCTGGTTATCACAACTATCCTACTTATAATGCTTACAACAACAATTGTAAGCTATTTGCCCTCTCGCAAGATTGCAAAAATGAAACCAACCGAAGCTTTAAGGGGGAAATTACAATGATGAGATTTTTATTGAAAGGGATAATAAGAGATAAACAACGAAGCCTGCTTCCTGTATTAATTGTTATCATTGGTGTTATGCTGACGGTATTTCTGTTTTGCTGGTTAAATGGCATTCTGAATGACAGCATAGAATTAAATGCCCGTTTTAATGCCGGTCATGTGAAGATTATGACAGCATCTTACGCAAAGAGCGCTGACCAGATACCTAACGATCTTGCTATTGTTGGTGTTGATACGCTTATGATCAGGCTTAATAAAGAGTTTCCTGATCTGAAATGGTATCAACGAATTCATTTTGGAGGATTGATTGATGCCCCGGATTCTACAGGTGAAACGCGAACACAGGGGCCTGCTGCTGGCTTTGGAATAGATATGCTGTCAGGCGATCGGTCTGAGATTGAACGGTTCAATCTCGAAAAATCTCTACGTAGAGGAAGGCTACCCCTGAATCCGGGAGAGATCCTAATGAGTGATGAATTCTCCTCGAAGCTTAAAATAAACCCCGGGGATACGGTAACTCTTATTGGCTCTACCATGAATGGAAGCATGGCAATGTATAATTACACTGTTTGCGGCACAATAGTTTTTGGAACCGGTCCCATGGATCATGGTTCTGTTATTGTTGATATAGCAGATGTACGCAATGCTTTGGACATGGATAATGCAGCAGGCGAGATAGTCGGTTATCTGCCGGATAATTATTATGATGAAAAAAAGATAGATCAGGTAGTTGGCAGATTTAACAAACTCTTCCTTCCATCGAAGGATGAATATGCACCGGTCATTACCACTCTGAGGGAACAAAACAGTCTTGGGAAAATGATAGACCAGATCAAAGGCCTGGGAGGCTTTGCTGTATTCATCTTTGTTCTATCCATGTCTCTAGTTTTATGGAACGCCGGGTTACTGGGCGGACTGAGGAGATATACAGAATTCGGAACACGACTCGCAATAGGTGAAGATTATTCACATATTTATAAAACCATGATTTATGAATCGATTCTTATAGGCCTCATTGGCTCACTTATTGGCACTGGAATCGGTCTGTCCGGATCATTATACCTGCAACATCATGGACTGGACCTTGGTTCTATGCTTAAAAATGCAACAATACTTATGCCGGCTGTCTTTCATACCAGGGTTACTTCTGCTGCATTTTTTATAGGATTTATTCCCGGACTATTATCCACTGTTATCGGCACAATGCTTTCCGGCATTGGAATTTATAAACGTAAAACAGCACAATTATTTAAAGAACTGGAAGCATGAAATACATATCGATACCAATTATGCTTTTGTGCATTTCACTTAATGCACAGAATCCTTCGGCAAGAGAAATAATCGAAAAAGTAGATAAAAATATGTCAGCCGAGAGCAGAGTTTTTACTTCCAAAATGGTAATCCATAACAGGAGAAATACCCGTACGATTGAATCTAAATCATGGAGTATTGGTGAAAATAAATCAAGTACAGAATACCTTTCCCCTCCTCGCGAGCAGGGAACAAAAATGCTCAAACTTGATAATCAATTGTGGATTTTCTCACCCTCAACAGACAGGATTATCCAGATTTCAGGTCATATGCTCAGGCAATCGGTTATGGGTTCTGACCTGTCGTATGACGACATGATGGAAGATCCGCATTTACTCAATCATTACACGGGAGTATTGGAAGGAGAAGAAAAACTAAACGGCATATTATGCTGGATCATCGCTCTTTCAGCAAATACACCGGATGTAGCTTATCAATCGCAAAAAATCTGGGTCGACAAGGATCGCTTTATTCCCTTAAAGAAAGAACTCTATGCAAAGAGCGGTGTGTTGCTGAAGAAGATGGAACTCTCTGAAGTAAAGCAAATACAAGGCAGGTGGTTTCCGATGAAATTTTTATTTAAGGATGTGCTGAAAGAAGGAGATGGTACTGAATTCATTATTGAAGAGATTAATTTCAATACTGCAATTCCTGACTACATTTTCTCAAAAGCAAGTTTAAAGAAATAGTTTGCTCACTACAACTCAGATAGACTCCCATACGCACGTAGATTAACGAATAAGTCTAAATCCTTTAACCACAAAGGTTCACCAGGGTTAAGAACTGAGGTTGACAAAAAGGGTAGCTTCTCTTTTTTATACCACTACTTCTCTTTCCTCCTGGCTTTTTTGCCCCCAACCCCCTAAAGGGGGCTTAGCACAGTGGCCAGGTTGTAGGGTTGGCCTGTACTTAAAGATGGCAAAGATCTGATTTCTAATATTATGACTTTGTACACTTTGAACCTGCTTTGTGAACCCTGCCTACAAGCAGGCAATCTGGACACCATTCTGCACCGTGTTTAAAATTCAATTCTATCTATTTCAAACTTCTGATCAACGAATCTGAAATGATTATACTTTTGACTGAGACAGCACATGCTCCGAAGTAACCTAATGCCCCATTGTTAAGATTAGTTTCAGGATTAGCTGGAGTTGATCCGAAAAACGGGTTAGTATATAGCAGATCTTCGAGAGTACGGTAATACCCGAAAGTAGCCTTGTCGAGCGAAATTAGCTCAATTCTGTAATTACCTGCCTGTGTTGTCCTTTCAACCCTCAGCCCTATCGCTTGTCCATTAGAATATTGATCATCATACAATCTGTAGTATTCAGCCCCGGTAGTGTCATTCGCGAATACTTTAATCCTGTAATAATTCTTTTCCGCTGGATCTCTGAAAAAGCAATTTATTTCCACATTCATTTCAACTTTTGTATCACCTCCGAACCCATAATGTGGGGACTGTATTTTCTTTAAGCTCAATGAATCAATACCAACATGACTGTACATGGTTGAAGAACCACTGTATTCCTTGTCTTCTGATATAACTTTAAGAGTGTAGGTCCTCCCCGGAAATCCCTTTGTTTTAGAAGTCAGATAGATCCCCGGGCTGGTCTCTTTAAGAGTATCCACCTTCCCAAGATCGTCTGTTATAGTTACTTCAGCATCTGATATTGTCGGTAATACCGGTTGATTGAAATAACTGCCAGACTTACTGATTTTAACAATATAAGGGCCAGGCATGTCTGTTATCAGTCCTTCAATTACGATCAGAGGAGCTGCTTCATTCAGGTCTACATTGATAACTTTCTGACAACCGGGGAAGAAAGAAACCGTCAGAATTGAAAAAACAAACAGCATTAGTTTAACAGATCTTATTTTCATCTCTATCTTCATATCTATTCTCCTCTTAAAATCTGAAATTATATGAAATGGCTGGAACAAAACGGAATAGCGACAATTGTACGGCTTGCATTTTTGAAGGATCATTCGGATCGGCTTGAAAATTGATTGCATATGCATTCGCTCGTGCATAAACATTATAGATTGAGAAATTCCAGTTCCCTTCAACCTTGCGGGTTTTCTTAGGCAGAAGGGTAAGTCCAATGTCCAGCCTGTGATAATCAGGCATACGGTACCCATTTCTCTCGGTATAATAAGGGATGATATTCCCATCAACAATATAACGTCCGCTTGGAAATGTAACAACATTCCCGCTGCAATATATCCAGGTTGCAGAAAGAGTCATGCGCGGGCTTATTTCATACATCCCTACTATTGCAATGTTATGAGGTTTGTCTTGTTTTGCCAGAAATACATGACCGTTGTTGATATCGCGGAACTGCCTTTCCGCTTTCGAGAGTGTATAGCTGATCCATCCGGTCAGTTTTCCATACTTTTTCCTGATCAGAAATTCAGCACCGTATCCCCATCCCTTTCCAAATACCAGTTGTGATTCAACTTTACTGTTGAGGATAAGATTAGCACCATTACGATAATCGATTTGATTCTGCAGTAACTTATAATATACTTCAACGGATGTTTCAAACATATTATTTGAGATATTCCGGAAATAACCCAGGGTAAATTGATCTGCAATCTCAGGGAGAATATTGATATTGCTCGGGACCCAAAGATCAAATGGTGTAGTAGATGTTGTATTCGACAATAAATGAATATACTGACGGGTTCGGGCATAGGAAGCTTTTAGTGAGATTGAGTCATTGATAATATAATTCACAAGAAGCCTTGGTTCAATGCCACCGTATGTATTGAATATTTTTCCTTTAGGATATGTTGCCGAATCCACAATGTCTGATACTTCATCGTATGTATATACTGTACCAGGTCCGATTGAACTAAACAACGAATAACGCAATCCATATGTTGCTTTAATATGACTTGAAATGGTTTGCTCATTGGATATGTATAACGCATTTTCCAGAGCATACTTGTTGTCCATAGATTTGATATGGAAAAAAGCAGTACTATCAACTTTACTTGGTACAAAAGTATGGTAAATGGAATTAAAGCCAAATTTAACAGTATTCTTTGAGTTCAGATAATAATGCAGATCCTCCTTCAGATTCCAATCCTTAATTTGTGATAATATGTTCATGGTATTATTACCAATAACAATATTAAAATTATAACTGTACCGGTTGAAAACTAATGAAGTGTTTGAAAAAATCTTCTCACTGATAACATGATTCCATCTTGTTGTTGCGGTTACATTTCCCCAGTTCAGACCCAGGGTACCTCCAAGGCTGAAATTATCCCTCCCAAGGTAACATGAAAAATAGAGATGGTCTTTCCCGGAAAACTGATAATTGGCTTTCAGATTTAAATCATAAAAATAAAGAGTTGATTTACTGGCAGTTGAATCGGCTCCGGTACCTGGAAGAAGTTTGAGGAAAAGATCAGCATAAGTCCTGCGGGCAGCAATCATAAATGACCCTTTACTTTTAAACAGTGGTCCCTCAATGGCTATACGTGAAGCAATAAGTCCTATACCACCCGATACATGAAATTCCTTATTGTTCCCTTCATTCATCTTTATATCAACTACAGACGACAAACGACCACCATATTCGGCAGGGAAGCCTCCCTTATATAATGTAATATCTTTAATGGCATCAGAGTTGAATGTTGAAAAGAATCCAAGCAAATGAGATGGATTATATACAGGAGCTTCATCCAGAAGTATAAGGTTCTGGTCCACCCCGCCACCACGCACATAAAAACCTGCATTTCCTTCTCCTGCAGGTGAAATTCCAGGTAACAGCTGAATAGTTTTTAATATGTCTTTCTCACCAAGAATGACAGGGATATTCTGAATTTCCCTGACGTTAATCTTCGATATTAACTCGGCCGAAACAATATTATTATTACCCCTTTCCCCGGTGATTGTAATTTCCCCTAAAGCAATTGATTCTTCTTCAAGGTCAAAGTTAATCTTCACATTTTCCAATAATTCCACGGGTACACTTTTTGTCTTGTACCCCAGGTACTGGACAATTAAGGTATAATTGCCCGCAGGAAGTGTAATGGAAAAATAACCGTAAGAATTGGAAGCGATGCCTAATGCAGAATTATCTTTAGGATAAATCACCGCCCCGGTTAGTGTTTCACCGCTCTTTGCATCCCGTATAAAGCCACTTATTGTCGCTGATTTCAATGTTCCAGCCTCCGACCTGACAGGTTGAACAATGAATAGGCAAATATTCAATATGATAAAACAGATTCTTAATATCATTTTACAGGGCTGTAAGAAGGCAATCCCAAGGAGCGCGAAGGACGAGGGTAAGTCCGATAGAAATGTATTTCAGGTATTATTGTTTGTCAAATAGTGTTGAATTAATTGTATTTTTTGCCAGTTCTGAATATCTCTTTGAGTCTTCAGGTAATCCCATCTTGTTAAGCATGTCACTCAGTTCCAGGCAATCTTCAGCGAAAAGAAATGGCTTCTGGCTTTCAAGTTTCTGAAAAAGTTGTTTTGCCTTTTCCTGGTCTCCGGCTTTTAATGCTCTTCTAATGTGGGCCAGTTCAACATAATCGTACTCCATAACAAACGTATCTTCAGGTCTGCGGTTTACAAATTCAGGATAATTACTTACTTTATAAGTTACTCTTGCTTTTTCTACAAGTACGGGAATAGAAGAATTTCCATTTTCGTCGATGTGGGTAAGCAACATATCTGTATAAGGACCAAAACCCTTAGATGTATAAACAATCCATTTACTATTAGGTGACCAGGAATGCCATGAGTTCATGGAATCAAAATTGCTTTTAAGCTTTCGTGCCCTGCCTCCCTTTAAAGGAACGATGTATAGTCTGCTGTCAGGCATCAGGAGCATATAATTTTCAGCCTGACAATATATCAGCCATTTCCCGTCGGGTGATACTGCCGGAAAATAATTGCTTTTACCATTATCGGAAGCACCTTTAATTGGCTCAGCTAATCCTCCGTTTCCATTATTGAAAGGGATAATGCACAAACTGTATTTAAACGGCTTTTTCCTCTCAACAAATTGGTCAATAAGGTTATTATCCTGTACATTTATTTCATAGAGATCGCTATCCATAGGTAAGGCATCAGCTCTTGAAAAAACTATTGATTTCCCGTCCGGAGTCCATACAGCGTTTGTCTGGACATATTTATCAAAATTTGCACCCGGAAGCTCTTTTAGAATACTTGTCTGCCGGTCGTAGATTGCCAAATGACCATTCACCGGGAAAAATAACTGGGAAAATGCGACACGATCAACCTGGTCAAATTTAAAAACCTTATTTACCACCCTGTCTTTCACAGTTGTAACAATATATCGTCCATCCGGAGATATTTTTGAGAACAGCCCAAAAGTCCTTCTTTTTTCAATTTTCGACCATGATCTGTAATTATCAGGATTAAACAATATAGTATCTCTGATAGGTGATACAAAATAGCCTCCTTTATCCCTTAGCCCTGCGTCTAAATCCAGCCCGATTGTACTTCCGTCAGCACTAAACGAATGACAGTTGCCGCAAACAGGAAATCCTTTCATCGCAATATGAGGGGGTTTATTGCTGCCCAGATTTATCAGCATAAAATTCATTGAATCTAGTTTGCTTTCAGCTAAAACAAACGGAATAGGCATTTGTCGGTATAATATCGGAGCACCAACTGTATCCTTGCTGATCTTGAAATAAATCCTCTCTGATCTTTCACTTGTACCTGATTTTTTTACAGTAAAAATTATTTTATTATAAGCTGAAAGAAGTTTCATACTATCCCATGCTGACTCACGGGGTGTCCAGCTTGTTTTTCGTGTACTGGCATTTATTGAGTAATTTTTATTCTTTGTAACCATTGTTATTTCCCAGGATGACGAGTCATTGATCTGGCTTCTCCATTCAAAGGTAGGAGGAGGAAATTCAGGTGGAAAAAGTGCATCATTGAGAGGGTAATATACTGAAATCACCGAAACTGAATTCTTTCTTCCACAGCAAATTAATAGAGCAACACTTATAATAGTAAAAAATAAAACTGATGAAATAAGTTTAAATCTTCTCATTGAAGTATGTATAAAGAGGTATTCTTTAATAAGGATTTAAATATATAGAATTAATTTTTGAATTAAGTATCAGGTATGACTAATAAAAAATGGAAGCACTCTTGCGGGTGCTTCCACTTAATAAATTATAGTTTATAAAAACTATTTTTTATCCCACCATAGTTTGGTTGTAGCTAAATCTCCGTGAGGATCTGAGCTTTCGGCATTCAGTTTTGTGATAGCTTCCAGAACCATTGCATTGTTATTGGTGTACTCATTGGTCCAGTAAGTTAATCTTACAGGAAGTGAAGTCTTGGGTACATCAAGGTTTTCGCTTTCAACACGGTCATAAAGTTTTGGATAATGTGTTCTTCTTCTCTCAGCATATGCTTCCTGGCTGTCAGGAAGAAGACCGATCCATTTCTGGGTAATGATCTGCTCGAGTTTCTGTTCTTTTGTACCAGCGGTCAAAAATGCAATCTGTATGGTAGATGCAGGAGCCTGAACTACCGGTGGAACGTTCCATGGTAATGTGCTCTTGTCAATTCCAGGACTGGCAGGAACCAGAGTACTGCTTGCATAATCAGCACCTAAAAGATTAAGATGGTCGGTATAGCCGTTTTCATCGAGTGATGTTTCAATCCCGCTCTTATATAAAGCATCAACTGTTCCATTCATCGCCCAGCCTTCAAGTGCGCCTTCAGCTCTGAGGAAATAAGTTTCAAATGCTCTCATTACATACCATTTCGGACCTTTATCGCCAACGATAGTATATGGCTTGGCATGATCAGAAGCCAGTTCATCAAACTTAACAGCACTCCTGTCGTTCTTGGTCTGGCCGTTTCTCACGCCTTCGTAAGGGAAAGGTAAACCAACCGGGTCATCTGTTGGATCAGGGGTTTTTGCAGCGCTAAAGTATGATTTAACCCTTGGATCTGCATAACCTTTAAGGATACTTTCCATGTCAGCACTCATCCTGTACTCAGCCCATGGGCTTATGATATTATAAGGATTCTGGAAATCAGCTGATGTGGTTATCCATCCGTTATCAGCATTGCTGGTGATTACGCCTTCTGTTATTGCTTTTTCAGCCTGTGCTTTTGCATCAGCCGGAGCAACGTATTTCATTCTCATAGCAAGTCTGAGCCTTAGTGAGCTTCCGAATTTCTGCCACCTGTCGAGGTTTCCTCCATAGATAGGATCGTATGATGATAAAGTTGCTGATGTACCACCTGCATTAGCTTTAAGGATAGTAATAGCTGAGTCGAGTTCAAGGAAGAAACTCTTATAAATATCTGCCTGAGTATCATAGGGAACCTGTTTCTGCATATTGCCATACTGTGAATATGGAATTGGACCTAATGCATCAGTGTAACGGTGATAGCACCATACTTTCCAGATCTTCATCATTGCCAGTTCAGGCTGAAGGCCTTTGGTTCTTGCAAAATCTTCTGCATACTTGATCTGTGGGGATTCACTTGCATAGAAGGAGTTGAAAGCGCCATTCAGCCAGCTGCCAACCATTACATACCTGTCAGAAAGGAAGTTTGGGGTTGTGGTTGCCCAATAGTTAGCATAAATATCAAAATAGAGTGAGTGGATCAACTGCATTCCGTTTCCGGCACCCTGAAGATATGATGGACCAACGATTGATTTTCTTACAACAAATCCATATGAAGCCTGGTTAAGGCTGGCTAAAGTAAGTGCCTTAGGATTGGTGTTTATTTCATCGAATTTTTCTGTGCAACTGCTGAGGAAAACAGCAATCAACAGAATTGTAAACAACTTAAATAGATTTTTCATAGTTTATTGCTTTAACTTATTTTAATTAATTAAAAGCCAAAATTAAGGGATACCCCATAAGTACGCATAGTTGGCAAAGGAAATGCCGATTCACCCTCAGATGTATTGGCTGTGCTTATCATGATTTCCGGGTCAACATATTCAGCTTTGTTCTGAAGGAAGAACAGGTTCCTGCCAACGAGTGAAATCCTGGCGGAAGCAAAGAATGTTTTTGAAAGCAGTTCCTTTGGCAGATCATATCCCAAAACAATCTCTCTCATACGGATGTTAGATGCATCTCTTACAAATGCTTCACCAACCGGGTTGTTTCTTCCACCAACGTTGTTCCAGAAAGCTTCTGCGTTAGTACCTACTGTATTGGTTTCACCTGTTGTAGTTACACCTTTTTCACCAACGAATACATCTCTTCCGAAAAGTAATGATCCGGCATCCCTGCCTATTGCAGTATAATCCTGGATACCGCTACCTGCTGAGATAGCTTCTGTGAATGCTATGAAACTACCACCCTGCCTTATGTCAATCAGAGCGCTTAAATTGAAATTCTTATATCTGAAAGTATTGTTGATACCACCTAACCAGTCAGGGTTAAAGTTGGCTACTCTTACAGACATACCCGGAGTGATTGCAGGAATACCGTTTGCCTGAACAATAACTTCGCCCTTATCATTTCTGAGCCATCCCTTGGCATATACCTCACCGAAAGGCTGTCCTTTAACTAATTTATATTCCCTGATAAAGTCAGTTCCGTATGATAATACATCAAATCCTTCAGCAATTTTCAGGATCTTGCTTGTATTTTTTGACCAGTTAATGTCAATATCCCATGAGAAGTCTTTTGTTGATACCACACCTGCACCGATTGTTATTTCTGCTCCTCTGTTCTGTACATCAGCACCATTCTGGAATATACTGGCTACTCCTGAAGTTGCAGGAACCGGGGTTGCAAATAACTGATCGTATGTATTTGTCTGGTACCATGTAAAATTTAATCTGATCCTGTCCTGAACGAGTCTGAGGTCAAATCCTGTTTCAAGTGATCTTGTAGTTTCAGGTTTCAGGTTACTATTAGGTAATACGTTGCTCAGTGTTATAACTCCACCTGTTCCAACGGAGGCAGTTCTGAAAAGCTGGTATGGACTTGTATCGTTACCTACCTCAGCTAATGATGCTCTCAGTTTAAAGTGAGTAATAACCTCAGGTAATGTTACGAGGTCGCTGATAACAGCTGTAAAACCAACTGATGGATAGAAGTATGATCTGTTAGCTGCTGGCAGAGTTGAACTCCAGTCATTTCTTCCTGTAATGTTCAGGAATAATGCGTTTTTATAAGAAAGTTCTCCAAATCCATAAGCTGAATTCACAACCTTTTTGTTATATGATTCATATGGTCTTGGGTTACCTGTGTTGGCAAGTGAGAAGAGGTTTTCAATATTGAATACAACTCCTGATCCGCCAATTTGCTGGTATTCACTTAGGTAATTGTTAGCTCCTGCGTTAAGGTCAACTGTGAAATTAGAAATAACTTTATGATAGTTAACAAGTACATCACTGTTCCATCCAAATGAAGAGTTATTTTCTTTAGTATAACCTCCGTTAATAGCCTGAGTGTATGTATCGTTATACATTTTCAACTCGTACTGGTTGAATGTAGCATCAATTGCAGATCTGCCCTGTATTGAGAGATCTTTGATTATCTGATATTTCAGACTCATCATACCAATTGTTCTCCAGTTGTCTGTAGGTTGCAGAACACGATTTCTTGTCCAGTATGCATTACCAGTACCGTTATCATTCCATCTCCAGTAATGCTGTCTGTTCTGTCCTCCTGGTGTTGTGTATTCAAATTCCTGAATATCAACTGAACGGATGTTTCTGGGAAGAACATAAAGATATCTCATCGGGTTATTGAAACCTTCACCTGTTGAGAATGTATTTTCAAAATGCCTTTTGATCATAGTAATCTTGGAGTCGAGAGTGAATTTATCACTAAGCTTGGAACCAAACCTGAGGTTGATGTTATGACTCTGGAGATTATTTGATTCAACAATACCTTTTGCATTTGTATTTGTATATGAAAATGCTGTATTGGTTTTGGCGGTATTTATTACAACCTGAAGATTAGTTGCAACTTCGGCACCTCTCTGAAAATAATCTTTAACGTTATCAGGTTGAGCTGTGTAAGCATAAGTCTGACCATAAAGAGGATTATTAGGATTAGGAGTCCAGTGTGCAACTTGTGATCCATCCATTTTTGAACCCCAGGAAACTATAGCGTTTGGTGAGTAAATACCATTACCGCCCTGTCCGTATTCATTCTGCATTTTATCAAGTAAAACTGCAGATGATCCCTGATATGTGAATCCTAAGTTAACAGAAACGCCTTCTTTTCCGCCCTGTCCTGATTTAGTTGTAACAATAATAGCACCGTTGTTTGCCCTGCTGCCATACAAAGCTGCAGCATTAGCACCTTTAAGAATAGAGATTGATAAAATATCATCTGGGGCTAAGTTTGATATACCACCCATTGGTACACCGTCGATTACATATAAAGGCTGGCTGCTTCCAGCGAGAGAACGGTTACCTCTAAGAAGAACTTTGGCATCAGCGCCAACACCTGTACTTGCAGTTGTAATAGAAAGTCCTGCAACCCTTCCGCTTAAGCTGTTAACCGGGTTCAGTGACCTTGCTTCAGCAAGTGCTGCAGCATTAACATTCTGCGCAGAATAGGTAAGCGCCTTACTCTGCCTTGAAATACCGAATGCTGTAACAACAACATCTTCAAGTGCAAGAATATCGGGTGCCAATTCAACATTAAATACGGTCTGGCTACCTATAGGGAGTTCAACTGTCTTCATACCGATAAATGATACTACCAGTGTAGCAGCATCAGCAGGTACAGATAACTTGAAATTCCCATCAATGTCGGTAGCAGTCCCTATTGTGGTACCTTTTACCACAACCGGAACCCCGGCCATACCGAGACCATCCTCGATACTGGTTACTTTACCAGTAATGTTTTTTTGTGCAAAAGCACCTTGCAAACCTGCAAATAGCAGAAATGCAAGTAGAATTGTGATTTTTCTCATGGTTAATAAAATAGGTTAATAAAGGTTACTGTTAATTAATACTTAATGAAATATTAAAATTTACTATTTCCGGTTTTGAATTTATTTATGACTTATTAGAATTAATAATCAGATTAGGAATTAGTTATAAACAATGTTATATACATATAGGATACAAAACATCTTCTTATGAACAATTTCAGGCCGCTAATATATGTTAAAATATTTTAAGAATTAATGCTAATCTAAAATTTTAACAATATTTTTTCCCATTCATCTAATGGACATGTACCGGTATTTTACATGACAACAGTGAATATCGCTTAATAAATTGCAGGGACAGAACATAGTTTTTACTTCAGTATTTTAGTAAAGTTAGTTTTTTCAACCTATATTCCCTTAAACCGGATACAGAGCTGTGTAAAACTTTTTTAAAGACTTAACTATCTCCTCCTATTCGTTTTTAATATCAGTAAGCCATACTCCTGTAATATTTACATTTAATTACCGGTTACCTTATCTGTAAAAGAAAAAACCCTTTTGCCTCCTCGGCAAAAGGGTTTTAAAATCAATTAAACATTCTTATGTTTCCCGCACTACGCGGGGTATAAATCATTTTATTTATTGCATCAGCAATTTACTTTGAAGGAAAGTTGTTAGGGTTCCCTGTATCAAACCACAGACGTGTACTGATAAGATCCGGTCCTCCAAGTTTTGTAGTTGCATCAGCAACAGCTGCAACGCTTCCTGTTCTCTCTGCATTTACAAAAGGCATCCTCTTAATCCACTCATCTACAGGTATAACTCCCCAGTCGGGACTACTGTCATTCTTGGCTACGTGAGGTATTTTAGGATAACCGGTCCTTCTGAAATCGCACCATGACTCGAGAGCATTGGTGAAATTATTGATCCATTTCTGGGTAATGATCTTTTCCAGTTTCAACTCATTATTGTCGGCATCATTCCAGGCAACTGTAATTGTCGAACTGGCTGTAAAACTATTTCTCGTATCCTTTGGATCAACATAATCAATTGGTTTGCTAGTTGCATCTGCCAGATAGGCATCAACACCTCCTGCGCCCCAATCAGCAAAGGAAAGCTTAACGCCATCTTCATAATTGGTTTTGGCATCACCTGCCCCGGCCCAGCCTCTGAGTGCAGCTTCAGCTTTGAGGAAACTTACTTCAGCAGCAGTAATTGACCTTCTGGTCTGTACAGTCTGAAAATCATTGGATACCCTCGAAAAGGGTACTCTATCGATTTTAGCCTGTGTGTAAGCACCATTACGGATTCCTTTATATGTATATACCGAAAGGGAAGGATCCTGAAGAAGATTTGGACCCTGGAAGTATTTCGAGATCCTGCCATCCTTTAACCCTAGCAGGAAGGATTCCATAACAGCACCCATTCGTGTATCGTCCCATTCAAAACAAATTACAGCCATATACATCTTATTACCCAGTAATCCAATATTAAAGTTATCNGCATTGGAGGTAATTAATCCGGCCGGATCGCTCATTGCTTTTTCTCCCTGTGTTTTAGCGAGTGCAGGAGCNACTTTTGATATACGCATAGCCAGTCTCAANCGCAGAGAATTAACNACTTTCATCCACGACCCAATTTTACCAGAATAGCTGGGATCGAATTTTGCAAAACCCGCGTAATCCTTGTTTGCAGCAAAATCTGTCTGAATTGAGTCCAACTGTGCAAAGAACAAAGGATATAAATCGGATTCCTTATCATAGAGAATGGATGTAGCAGTTGAGCCATAATTGGTATAGATCACAGGTCCATGAATAGCAGTTAGCTTAGACATGGCAAGTATCTTTATCAGTTTCGCCCATGTTGCAAAAAGTGGTAAGTCATTGTCTTTCGCCAATTTGATCACTTGCTTGGCAGGAGACATTACACTTCCATATACGCGTCCCCAGTATGCATTCCAGCGGATATAATAGGTTGTATTGTTAACATTACCAACAAAAGGAGTTGGTGTATTCAGGTAACCCATCCAGGAATCCTGACAAAGGTCTTCTTCAACCTGATGTCCGTTGATGTTAAACAGTAAGCCTGAGAACGGTGAACCCACAAGGTTAAAGTCCTGTTTAAGCATCTCATCGGAAATCTGATAAGGATTCTGGTTCTCAGTTTCAAAATTCTTGGTGCACGCAGTAAGAGCACCGAAGAACAGGAATAATATAAATAACTTTTTCATATTTATAAATTTTAAGATTTTAGAAATTTAGCCTTATGTTAAACCCGTAAGTCGTGGTTGCAGGCATACTAAATACCTCATTTGACTGCATATTATTAGCGGTACTCATTGATTGTTCGGGATCGTAAGGAGCTTTCTTGTAGAAGAAGAATAAATTCCTGCCGACAAAGGATATCGAAGCTGCTTTAATCGGAAGCTTTAGCTGTTGTACATTAAGGTTATAGCCAAGGACAAATTGAGCTAACCTGACATTGGTTCTGGAGAACACATAAGGCTCCATGATCCTGTTCCTGTCACCTACAGCACTATAATAAACTTCCGGATCAATTGTAGTTACAGCAGTTGTTCCCTGGATAGCATTAATTGGCAT
>JGI20214J51088_10000885_pt1 | contig 20429 bp, 15 predicted proteins | sample WetSurMetagenome_FD_51088 | JGI IMG/M metagenome (IMG submission 51088) | reverse complement strand
GAGAACAAGGAGTACCGGGGAAAGATGCTTCTGTGTTCCATGAGGATGAGCCCGATTATCAATGGCGATGTGCGCTCCTGGCATGTGGAGAAGGTGGCGGGTGCCAACATCGTTTATACCTGTCCTCCTCCTTATATTGAGGGCCTGCTGGTGAAGGGGAGCCATCTGGAGTTCAGCAACCAGATCTGGGAGCCTGCGCCCAAGGATGTGATGGACAAGCTCATGAGAATCCCCTACTTCGAGAGAGGGTATGCGGAAGACGGATACACGGCCAAGGAGTTCAACAGTCACCCTGCCCTGCTGGCGACGGCCAAGGAGTTCAGCGGAGCGACGCAGCAGATGGTGGATTTTGTGGCTAAGAGAGTGGCCGCCTTCTGCGGTTAGGATTCACCGCAAACTTTTGGCCCTCAACAAAGGCAAGACGCTCTCGAACCCAGAAATGATGGTTAACGCAGAATGACTCAAATCTCCCCTTGCCCCTCTTTCGCAAAGAGGGGTTCATCCCCCTTAGTAAAGGGGGACGGGAGGGGGATTTTAGGATTTCGCTGTGACTCGTCACTTGTCACTTGTTAATTGTCACTTCCTTGATGGAGGGAACTGTGATCATAGACGATACGAATAGACCAAACTGAGCCCTGACCTTGCGGAGAAATGTATCAACACCATCCGGTTTCTCGCTGTGGATGCCGTTCAGAAGGCCAACTCAGGCCATCCGGGCATGCCCATGGAAGCCTCGGCGCTGGCGTACGTGTTGTGGAGCCGTCTGATGCGCTACAACCCGGCGAACCCTCAGTGGTCCAACCGGGACCGGTTCGTGCTCTCCGCAGGTCACGGTTCCATGCTTCTCTACGCCATGCTTCACCTCACGGGATATGATTTGTCCCTGGAGGATCTGAAAAACTTCAGGCAGTGGAAAAGCCGTACCCCCGGCCACCCTGAGTATGGCCGGACTCCTGGCGTTGAAACCACCACCGGACCCCTAGGGCAAGGATTCGCCATGGGTGTTGGAATGGCCATGGCCGAGCGCTTCATGGCCAATCTCTTTAACCGGCCGGGGTTTCCTGTGGTGGACTACTTCATCTACGCCCTGGTGAGCGACGGGGACATGATGGAGGGGATCTCGTCGGAGACAGCCTCTCTGGCCGGCCATCTCGGTCTCGGGAAACTGATTTACATTTACCTGGACAACCGGATCACTATCGAGGGATCTACGGATCTCACTTTTTCAGAGGATGTAGGAAAACGATTTGAGGCCTACAACTGGCAGGTCCAGCGAGTGGACGGGTATGATCTTTTCGGCATCGAAGACGCGGTGAACAGAGCACAGAAAGATCTCTCCCGCCCCTCCCTGATCATTGCCAGGACCTGCATCGCGTGCGGAAGCCCCAATAAGGAGAACAGTTGTGAGGCTCACGGAGCGCCGCTCGGGGCGGAGGAAGTCACCCTCACCAAGCAGAACTGCCGCTGGCCCGAGAAACCGGACTTTCTGGTCCCCGATGAGGTCCTTTCGTTTTTTCGCCGGGCGATTGCGCGCGGCAAAGAAACCGAGAGCAGCTGGGCCTATCTTTTCAAGGAGTACAGAGAAGGACATCCGGACCTGGCCGCTCGATGGGATGCCATGCACCGGAATCCGCAGGCCTTCCCCTGGGAGTCGAGCCTGCCGAAATTCGAACCCGCTGATAAGCCGATCGCCACGCGCGCCGCTTCCGGCAGGGTTCTTGCCGCTATCGTTCCTCATTTGCCTGGTCTCATCGGTGGATCCGCGGACCTCGCGCCTTCCAACAACACCTTTTTGAAGGGTTTCGGAGAATTCAAGAAAGACAAAGGGCCCAACATTCATTTCGGAATCCGGGAGCACGCCATGGGCGCCATTCTGAACGGACTTGCCCTCAGCAAAGCTCTGATTCCCTACGGCGGCACCTTTCTCGTTTTTTCCGACTACATGAGGCCGGCCATCCGGCTGGCCGCCTTGATGAAGCTCCCCGTGATTTACGTTTTTACCCACGATTCCATCGGCCTGGGTGAAGACGGCCCCACCCACCAACCCATAGAGCATACCGCCAGCATGAGGGCCATGCCCAACCTGACGATCCTCCGGCCGGCCGATGCGAATGAAACGGCTGAGGCGTGGAGAGCGGCCTTGCTGAACCGGGAAGGGCCTACCGCACTGGTCCTGACGAGACAGAATCTTCCCGTCCTCGACAGAAGCCGCTACGGGTCGGCCGACGGGGTTCACAAAGGGGCGTACATTCTTGCGGACGCGCCGAACGGGAACCCGGAGCTGATCCTCATCGGCTCAGGCTCCGAAGTGCACCTGTTGGTGGCCGCACAGGATCAGTTGAAGACCCGTGGGATCGCGGCCCGCGTCGTGAGCGCCCCCTCCTGGGAACTCTTCCAGAAGCAATCCGCTGAGTACAAGGAGACGGTCCTGCCGTCTCGAACCAGGGCTCGCCTCGCGGTAGAGGCAGGATGTTCCTTCGGGTGGGAGCGGTTCGTCGGCCTGGATGGAGACACCATCACCGTAGATCGTTTCGGCGAATCCGCCCCGGATAAGGTGCTCTTCAAGGAGTTCGGTTTCACGGTGGACAATGTGGTGAAAAAAGCTGAAGACTTGTTGAAGAAAAACAAATGATCTACCCCGTCGCTTGCTGCGGAGTAGATCATTAAGAACGCATCTAATTGTTTGCTATTCCGTCCCCTCACCCCACCCACTCCCCCAAGCTGGGGGAGTATGGGAAAGGGTAAGGGCGAACTCACAGATATCAATAGAAAAACTGCATGTGTATCAATACGGGGGCCAAGGCGCCAACTTCTCATATTCCGGCAGGAATGGACCAGTGTCCAACCAAGGGAATTTTCCATCGGGAGGGAGGTTGTCCTGCGTGATCAGGACCGTCGGCACCCAGATGCTGCGCGGATAGTCAGAGGGCTTCTTTTTTCCATCAAAAAGTTCCTTGAAGATATCCGCGATCATCATTCCCATCATTTCGAAGTTCTGGGCTTCTGTCGCAAGGAATGGCCCTTTCTTGCTGATGTAGTTGTCAAAAGTCCACTTATTGCCGTCTATCCCCATGGTGTAAATATCTTTCTGCCTTCCAGCCGCCTCTATGGCCATGGTGACTCCGGCTGCAGGTTCATCCCAAGCGCACCATACAGCCCCCTTGAAATTTGGATGTCCTGTCAGGTAGTTGGTCATCCACTTCTTGGTGTCTTCGATTTGACCGGGGATAAAGGTAGTATGCGTTTCCAAGAGTTTAATGGCAGGATACTCCGTCAACACCGCTCTCATGATCTTTTCTCGCTTACGGATTCCGTGGTGTTGCGGCCAAGTGACGGCAAGTAGCTCAGTCTTCCCATCCTTCATCATCTTGTCAAACAGGTACTGTGAGATCCTGGCTGAAAGAACGAAATTGTTCGATGTGACGTTGGTCACGACCTTCTCGTCAAAGCCAGCATCACCGTTGACAACAGGGATGCCTGCATCTTTGGCTTTCTTCAACGCAGGTTGAATCAGGTTGGGGTCCAGCATGTCGTTGAATATTCCATCAACGCCTTTGGCAATGAAATCCTCGATCACCGCCTGACCCTTGCCGTAATCGCCACCGCAACCAACGGCTATGACCTCCCAACCGTATGACTTTGCCCTCGCTGTAAAAGCGTTTGAAAACCGTAGCATCGTCGCCGATGAGAAATCAACGGTGACAACCCCGAGAGTTCGCTTCTTCTGTGCGAGCGCATTGTCAGCCCCTGCAAAAAGCGAGAAAACAAAACACAACGCCAACATCACTGCAACAACTGCAAACAACCTCTTTGAAGCCCACATAGATGCCCTCCTTCCTGAGCATTACCTCATAAGAGTTAAGCGAATGACAATCTTCCGATTTTGCCTCCTATTCCCGGTGCACACCACCCCCTTTCCTACCGTTCTGTAAGTCCCCTTCAGAGGGGACTGTCTCGGCAAAGCATCCCGAAAACCATCCCTAATGCGGATCGGATTGCCGCATCCTATTTATGAATCCGAACGACGTGCACTGCACGTATGACTGGGACGGCCCTGGAACACCATGCTCGTCGACACCTGGGAAATCAGTTTTCCCGCTACCTCCTCGAAACACAGATGAAACCCAGACTACGCTCCCTTCTTCGAGCTCGATATAGCCAACGCCACGATAAGAATGCTTCCGGTGATTACTTCACGCCACTTGTATTCCACCCCAACCATGGTCATCCCGTTATAGGCTATTCCCAAAATAAGGACTCCAAGCAGTGTTCCCCAAATGTTCCCCTCTCCCTTGCGAAAGGTGCTGGTTCCCAAAAAAGCGGCAGTCAACCCCAAAAGGAGGTACCTCTCGCCAGCCGTAGTGTGTCCGACCATATTCTCCGACGCGATGAGAATCCCTGCCAAACATGAAAAACTGCTGCAAAGCAAAAAGCCGAGCATCTTTATCAGTTTGACATTGACGCCGGACAAGGAGCTCGTGGTTTCATTGTTCCCTATGGCGTACATATATCGTCCGAGAGACGATTTCTCCAACGCAACGTAACAGGCAGCAAATATCACTGCAACGATAATGACGGGAACAGGTACAAACCATACCATCCCTGAGCCCCAATAGCCGAAATGCTCTGGAATGCCGTAGAATACCGCCTTGCCGCCGGTTATGATATAGATGACGCCGTAGCATATAAACCCCACACCGATAGTGACAACCAGCGGAGGTACCCTGAGAAACGTCACGATAAAGCCATTGACGAATCCAAAAAGGCAACCGACAAGAAAAATGGTGGCAAGGATCCCCGTGAACTCAGAGAAGCCCTTTCCAAACAAAGTCGTGGCAACGACACCCGACAAGCTCACCACAAAGCCGATGGAAAGGTCGTAATACCTCATGGCAAGCAAGAAAGTCACGCCGAGCGCCACAAGTCCTAGGGGGGCAATCTGTTGCAACATGATGAACCCGTTCTTCACCGTCAGGAACTCATGCGGTTTAGCAACAGCAAAAGTACCCGTAAGACAAATAAGAATAGCTATCGTACCGTAATTTGACAGGGCATTAGATACCCTGAGTCCGGTTTTCTCCGGCTCTGCCATTGCCGTATCTCCCTAGTTGCATTGCGATCGCGACCTGATCCGGGGAAGTATCCTCTGGTGTGAAGTCGCCCACTATTCCCCCCTTATAGAGCACAAGAAACCTATCTGTAATCCCCAATATCTCATCAATCTCCGACGAAATGAAAATAATCCCGGCGCCCTTCTTCGCTAAATCCTGTATGAGTCGATATACTTCTGTCTTTGCACCGATATCTATACCGCGAGTTGGCTCATCAAAAATCAATACACTCGAATCCGTATCGATCCACTTCGCAATGACCACCTTTTGTTGATTGCCGCCGCTCAAATAGGCGACCTTTCCATCGACGTCATTCACTTTGATTCGCAGCCTGTTGACATAGTCCTCAGCCCGTTTGGTCTCCTTGAAAACGTTTATTATTCCAGACCGCCCAAAGCAGTAATTGAAGAAATTGGCCAAAGTTATGTTTGCCTTCACTTCCATGTTGAGGACGAGTCCTTGGCCTTGTCTGTCTTCAGGTACCAATCCAATCCCGTTCCTTATCGCAGATCGGACACTGCCGTTGTCAACTTCCTTCCCGTCAATATAGACGGCTCCTCCGGTCTTTTTGTCGAGGCCGAAAATCAGATTCATCAATTCTGTCCTGCCGGAGCCGACCAACCCGGTGATTCCCAGAATCTCACCTCTCCTCAAGTGAAAAGTGCTCTTGGAAACGATTCGGCTCTCCAGTTCCGACACCCTTAATACCTCTTTTCCNATATCGATCTTTTCTTTTGGGAACTTGTCTCTCAGCGATTCACCAAGCATGCCATAAATAACAGTCTCAATGTTGATGTCCGATATCCTATGGGTACCGACTAACTGTCCTTCTCGGAGTATTGTTACTCTGTCACAAATCTTGAAGATTTCTTCGAGCCTGTGACTGATGTAAACAATACTGATCCCCCTCTTCTTTAGTTCCGCGATAATTTCAAAGAGCTTATCCGCTTCATCCTTGCTCAATGATGCGGTGGGCTCGTCCATGAACAGGATTCTGCATTGCTGTGAAATGGCCTTGGCGATTGCAGCAATGTACCTATAGGCCATTGACGTCCGGCTGATCAATTCGTTCTCAAGACCCTTGGGAACCCCGAATTTAGACAGCTCTTCGGATGCCTGCTTGCGCAACGATTTCCAATCAATAAGACCAAACCTGTTGCGAGGGTACTTTCGTCCAAAAAAAAGGCTTTCACCGATGGTGGAATAAGGGACTTGAAACAATTCCTGATGTATGAAATTGAGTCCTAGAGAGGTCGCCTCATGAGGGGTTTCAATCGTGACTTCTTTTCCGTCCAGGAGAATCGTTCCGGAATCCTTCGAATAGACGCCGGCGAGAATCTTTATTAACGTCGATTTCCCGGCTCCGTTTTCACCGACCAGTCCGTGAACTTCCCCGGGGACGACATCAAAGCAAACGTTATTCAACGCCGAAACCGGAGGAAAGTATTTGCTGACGCTTTTCACTTCGAGTAGACTATTTTGTTCCACCGCCCTCACCTCAAGCATCCTTAGGAACGTCGCACGGTCCTACGAAATCATTCTGAAAGCGATAACACGCTGGCACGAGTTCTGTCGAGAAGTCTGTTTCTCGTGACATAAGCAATGGTCACGAATAGGACTATGATAAAGCCATTAACGACGTACTGGTAGGTGTAATCAACACTCACCAAAGTGAGTCCACTCTCGATTGCCGACAGCAATATGCAACCCAGAAAAGTCCCAATGATACTTGGCATCCCTCCCCTCATGGTCATACCAATAAAGACCGCGGCAAACCCTTGCAGAAGATACTTGTCCCCCGCCAACGGATGCCCACCTCCCAGGCGGGATGCCAACAACAACCCCGCAAAACTCGCCAGAAAGCCGCATAAGGCAAAGGCGGTTATTTGCGTGGCCCTCACGTTGACACCGGCTACCCTACAAGCCTCTTTGTTGCCTCCTACACCGTACATATTGCGCCCAAGTTCCGTGTATTTGACTAGGATCGAAACCGCGATGACTACGAGGAGCATTATTGGAATCAGATAAGAGATCTTGTAGAAATCCTCTTGACCGAGGAAGGTGAACCAAGATGGGAGCCCTCCAACAACCACGATCGTTTTTCCTTCGCTCACGGCATAGTTGACCCCAGTTAGAATGGTTGCCGTGCCCAGTGTGGCAATGAACGATTGAAGATTAAGTCTCGCCACCAGAATTCCATTTATGATTCCAACGATCAACCCGACTGCCAGCGCCGTGATCACCGCAAGAAATCCGGGAACGCTTTTCTGTACGATCATGATCGATAGACACACTGCTGAACTGGAGAGCGCTGCAAATGACAAATCGAACTCATCTAGAATTACAACCAAGGTGAGTCCTGTCGCCAGGATCGTCAGCAACGACGCATGCTGCAATATATTCAAGATATTGTATAACCGAGCAAATCTAGGATTGATCGCGGAAAAAATTATGGAGACGAGAAATATAGCGAGGATTATAGAATAGTCCCTTAGTAAGAACGCTGAAATGCTTTTAGTCTTCGAGTCCATCCTGTCCACCATTTTTCGCTATTCAGTGGTGTGCTTCTGTAACTCCCCCTGCGTGTTCTAAACTCCTATCTGTCCCGTCTTCTCTACATCGAGATCGGCTCTGCGGGATCCGCGTTCCAGGCGAATCGGTTTTGCTGAGGCATGAGGTGCACCGGCACGAGGTCATCACGAAACCTCCGAAGCGCTACTGCTCTGTTCACCGGATCGAGCCGGTAAAAGATTGAAGGAGGGTAAAAAGATAAAAAGCTTTTGAGAAACGACACCATTGAAAGTTCCTCAGGGCGTCGGGTTCAGAGAAAAGGAATGCCGAAAGTGTTCTCGGCTCGGGCATTCGCTTTCCTCTCTGCGTAATGTCACAATATTGCACCATTTTAACCTTGTCAAGCGAAATCGTTCTGCCTTTCTTAAAAAGGCTGCAGCGTGAATTCAGCCGGGGTTGTCACCGGAAATTAAGGCAATTTCCATTGCGCTGCCTCAATCAGGTTGAAGCGCTGGCATTCAAAAGATAGACGCCCGTTACCCCTGCTCGTGCTTCTTGGTAACGCGAAGATTCTTTCCAAATGCCGATAACTGGCATCTAAATCGGGTTGGCTTTATTCAGTTCGCTAAGGATAGCCACGCCACTTGATGTGCCTATGCGTGTGGCGCCAGCATTGATCATATTCAAGGCCGTCTTTAGGTCTCTTATACCCCCTGCTGCTTTGAGGCCCATTTCATTTCGGATCAATGAGCGAATCAAACGGACGTCCTCGACCGTAGCGCCGCCAGCTCCGAAACCCGTTGACGTCTTGACAAACCCTGCTCCCGCGTTATCGGCTATCATGCAAGCCGCGCGTTTCTGGGCATCCGTCAAATAGCAGGTTTCGATGATCACCTTGCTAACCGCGCCGCCGGCCTCACAAGCCCTCACAACGGCGAGCACATCCCGGCTGACGACCTCCATAGCCCCTGCCTGAAGGGCACGAACATTGATAACCATATCTATCTCTTTTGCGCCTCGCTGAATCGCATCCTTTGTCTCGTATTCTTTGACCGAGGTTGTATTCTGTCCCAGCGGGAAGCCGATTACAGTTACCACGATGACCCCAGAACCCTCGAGCCGACCGACGCAGTTGCCGATCTCCCACGGGTTTACGCATACTCCGATGAAACGGTTTTCCTTTGCCTCCTCGCAGAGTTTCACCATGTCACCAGGGATCCCGTGTGACCTCAGGAAAGTGTGCTCGACCATGGAAGCCATCTTTCGTACTGTTATTTCCAGCGATTTCACGGCACATCTCCTCTTACCGCTATGGCATTTCCGGAAAGAACATGACCTTATTGTAGTAGACTCTGCGAGCCTGCATCATCTTCAGGGCTTCCGGAACTTCTGCTAAAGGCAGCCGATGTGAAATGATATTATCTGCACGGAGCCGACCTTTTCCCATGAAGGATAGCGCTGTCTCCCAATCGTTCACGAGAGGAGTGTAAGACGAATTCCATGAACCTTTAACCGTCATCTCCTTTCGCAGGATATCGTCCACAGCCTTTTCACTGATGGTGAGGGAGCGGTGGCTGATACCGGCCCAGACGCAGGAACCCCGCTTGGCCGTAACCAGAACACTCTGTTCCTGTGTGGTGGGATCTCCTGCCAATTCCAGGGTCCGGTCTACTCCCCCGCCCTGCGTGTGGTTTTTTATGGCTTCTACCGGATCTTCAATACCTCCATTGATACACAAATCTGCGCCCAGATGCGATGCAACACCAAGTCTTTTCGGAACAACATCAACAGCAATCGTCTCGCCAGCGCCGATGATCTTTGCCCACTGAAGTGCAAATGCCCCGATGGCGCCAACTCCAAAAACCGCCACACGATCGCCCGGACGGATATTGAGCTTCCGAACCGCATGTAAAGCCACGGCAGCAGGGTCTGTCATTGCCCCTAAGTCAAAGTCAACGTTCTTCGGAAGGGGCACGACGTTCATCGCCGGCACCTTGACATATTCCGCAAATGCTCCATCCCTTCGAGACCCTAGATAACTGTATTGCTCACAAAGATGATGATCTCCGATTCTGCAGTACCTGCAACGCTGACAGGGGATGAGGGGCACTACAGTGACCTTTTCAGGCATCTTGGCTTTTTCTACGTCAAGCCCGCATGCGACCACCTCGCCCGAGAACTCGTGACCGGGTATTGTGGGATAGCGGTAGGTCCCCATATCCATTATTCGCGAAATATCAGAGCCGCAGACGCCACATGCTTTTACCTTCAGCAAGACTTCGTTCCTGCCAGGCTTTGGCATTGGCACATGCTCGACCCGCAGGTCGCCGGGGGCATACAGGTTCGCGGCTCTCATACTTCTTGACACTCCTGTCCTCCTTCGGAACAGTCGCCTCTTCCTTGTTCAGCGTTTTTCTTTTAATCAATTGTGGGGAGGGCCGGTACGCCCATGTATTCCGTGGATAACAAACGCGATGGCGCTGAGGGAGGCGAAGGACCCTTTCATCATTAATGGTCGCCCAAGCACAGACTAGTTCGCTCGACGATAAAAACGCGCATCGAATTCTGCTGTNTCGGGAAGGCTTTGTTGGATTTCATGAGTGCTCTCTCTTCCTGTCACAAACAGTATCAAGAACAGTCAAGAGCGAGCATCTGACCTAATCAAAGGGGCTGCCTATGATCGGTCATTCCGCTACGGCATCAAAAGCCAGATCGTACTTATCACTCCGGTACAGAGACTCCTCACACTCGATTGCTCGCCCGTCCTTGATATACGTTACCCCCCTAATCAGGAAAACCACTGACCCATCCTCAAGCCCAAGGAGCTTTGCCGGCTCTCCAGAAATGTAACTCACCCCTAAATGCTGAGAGTGCCTATGCGGCTTGTACCCATAGCGCTTTTCAAAAACTTCCCAGAGCGAAGACGAAAGATCATACCTCAGAATCCCCGGACATATACCCTCTTGGATATATCTCGTTTCAAGCATCATCGGAATCTCATTGGCCAACCGCAATCGTTTAATCAAGGCAACCTTCGCTCCTCTTTTTAAGCCCATCTTCTCTCGGGCGAAGGAATTCGCACTCACCACCTGCATCTCCAAAACCTTGGTCGACGGCGCGAGCCCCATCTCCATCATATTGGCTGTAAACCCCAGAACCTTCTTCAGATCCCTCCTGACCATCTGTTTTCTCACAAAGGTCCCCTTCCCCGCCTTCCGCTCCAGAAGATCTTCATGAACCAGGTCATTGAGGGCTCGACGAATGGTAGTCGAAGAGAGACGGTATCTTTCTGCAAATTCGCGTTCAGAAGGGATCAGATCCCCTTGCTTGAAAACCCCTCTCAAAATGTCCTTCCTGAGCTCTTCCTTGAGCTGATAATAAAGGGGGACTCTCAATTGCGGGTCAATTATCATCGACTCCTCCCTCCTCTTGTCATCGGATGTATGTTCTCAAAACAATCAGTAGTCGGTCGACCCAGCGCCAAGGCCTCTCAATAGGCCATATTAGGCCGGAGGTCAACATCTTTCGTAACCTGACCTGCTTCATCGATCAGTTGACTCCTTCCTTGCTGCAGACCCGTGCTTGGGCATTGAAATTCCGGCTTTCAGCATATGCCTCTCCCGTTTATCTCCAGATCCCCGGAGCCTTTTCGAGCAACACTTGCTCCGCCATAGAATTCCATAGCCCCTGTGTTCCCTCACATAATTCTGCGAGTTCTGCAAAAAGCGGCACCTCATCTCCCTTTTCACGAAATTCTGAGATGGCAATCAGAGGCATGTCGATCTGATTATAAATCAATTTCTTTCCTCCGGGAAGATTGGGCAGGCTCAAAATAGCATCCTTGGCGGCGGAAAGCCCTCCAACGTGGGTAATCATCATTGCCGGTCTAATTTCATTCTTGGCAATCAATTGCAGGGCCTCTCGCATGTCTTCGGTATTGCTACCACTTGTTCCGACCACGTGGGTCCCCCTGTAATGGACATTGTAGAAGTTCAAAGGCGCGCGAAAATCTGATGAAATCGGTCCTGCAAAAAAATTCAAACACCCATCCTCCCCTAAAATGCCGTCCGCCTGAGTGATTAGGTCCGACACGGGAGCCATGACAAAGACATCGTCATAGCCGCTAACACCGCTCAGATCGAGTAAATCCTGCACTGGATTTCCTGTGCTTGTATTCAAGTAGGTCAAGCCAATACCTCGGAGCTCAGCATCTCGAACCGTGATAAGGCGGTTCGCATAGTCCAGACGGGGCTGATCGATATCGGTAACAACCAGCTGAGACGGTCTGTCCGGACCATTGGTCAGGTAATCCAGCAAACCTAAACCCATAGGACCCGCAGCGCCCAGCAACGCCGTTTTCCCGCCTTTCACAATACCCATCCTGTGCATATGACTCTCGGCGCCTCTATGATATTGAGCCTTACACGCAGCAATGATGCAGCCCATCGGCTCACTTAGACAAGCCTTGAAGTGCGCATCTCCCTCGTAGGTCAGGAGGCAGTCATTCTCTATGATACACGAGGGAATAATCGCATAGGTGGTATTCCCCCCCACCGTCGTGAACGAATAGCCAATCGTATTGGATGAACCTTCGGAGTTCAAAATCGGCTGCACCGTGAAGGTATCGCCCGCTTTGAATCTTTCCCGCCACTTCGTGCCAATTTTCAAAAGGCGTCCCGAGAACTCATGCCCCACGATGACAGGGTTCTTGCCAATATCCCTTGGGACTCTCTTGTGGTCCTCGCCCTGTTTCGCCGCCTTGTGGCTCGACATGCATAGAGAATCGCATATGATTTCGGCCAGCAATTCATCGTCAGTCGGATCTGGTAACTCGAAGCTTTCCAACCTAAGATCCATCTTTCCATAAAGTCGCAACGCTCTTGCTTCAATACTCATGATCAAAACCTTTTTGGAATCAAAGCGCCCACTTTAAAAAATCGAGATAAGGGCTAGGATTTCTTCTTGAACCCGCCAAGAGCTGATTCTGAACGGCTACCCTCAAACATCAAACTGTACTGGCCGACTAAAGCAGTGTTTGAGCTTGTGATCCGGAAACAAACGCTTCTTAGGGGAAAACGGAACCAGGAAGGGCTACTTGGTTGACGTCTTGCGCAGAATTTCATGGGGCCATCTGTTCGGGAACCCTTCCTCTCCCTTGTGATAGTCAACCTCAGCGGATCGCTCGAATACCTCTTTATAAGGCAGGATATTAATTTCCCGGGAGTCTGGGTATTCACAGACATCTATAGCCAGGGATGTCCCCAAGTCAAAATGAACTCTCCCCGCAACAAGCTGAGGGGAGAGTTCATTGATTCTGGTGCTTCTCATGTTCAATCCGATGGAGCATTAAGAACAAGAATCTGATCTATATCGTAAATATACCAATGAAATCTTTGTGTTCCTTTTCAGCAATCTCATTACCCCTCGCATCAGCTTCTCTTCTTCTACCTGTCCGCTCGATCAGACATTTCATACATCATGTCACGTAGACTGAAATAGGTCCTTTTGTACTTGTCAAAGTAAAACTCATACTTGTCATGGTTCTTCTTGTTCGGTTCGACCACGCGCTTCACTTTTACCATGCTCTCTGAAGCCTCGACNAGGTCTNTGTAAATACCCGCACCGGTAGCTGCGCANATGGCCGTCCCCAAGATAGTCGCNTCNGTGAACTCTGTAATGTAAAANGGAATATTGCTGACGTCTGCATGCATTTGTAACCAGAAATCACTCTTAGCGGTGCCCCCGCTGATGTAGATGGCATCTACCTTCAAGCCGTTTTCCGAAAGCGTCCGAAGGATATTCTCTGTCCCAAACGCTACACCTTCAAGGATGGCTCTGAAGATATGCTCTGGCTTATGCTTAAGAGTCAGTCCCCAGATCGCTCCCTGCACTCTGTAGTCCGTATAAGGGTTCCGATTCCCCTGCCAATAGTCAAGAACAATCAAGCCTTCAGATCCGATTGGAATCTTAGCGGCCTTTTCGGTCAGCACATCGTAGGGATCAGCACCTCTCCTCTGAGCTTCACCCTTTTCCTTTTCAGCAAAATTGTCCTTGAACCACTTCACTATTGAGCCGCTTGAAACCTGTCCTCCTTCCATAACGAACAAGCCGGGGATGACACAGTCGGGGTGCCCGCCGAAAATTCCCTTAATGTTCACATTTCTGTCCGTCATCGGCAGAAGCACATGGGAAGACCCGGCGATGAGTGCAGCCCGTCCGGGTTTGGTGACATTGAGACCCAACATCCCGACGTAGGCATCGCATCCTCCTTCAGCCACTTTCGTTCCTGGTCGCAGACCCATGGAGTCAGCCGCCTCTTTGGTTAACTCTCCAGCGATCTCTCCCAGTTTTAGGATTCTGCGCGGGAATTTTTCAACAACGTTGTCAAGGCCGATGGCCGCATAAAAATCAACTGGCCATCCGCCCTGCCTGCTATTATAGAACCACCGGTGCGTGATGTGATTGATACTCACTGAGACCTCGCCGGTGAGTCTATAGGTCAGATAGTCCGCCTGCTCCATAAAATGCCGGGCTCTCTCAAACGTCGCAGGTTCGTTTTCTTTGAGCCACAAAAGCTTCGGTATCATCCACTCCGCGCTCACCCCTGCCTGAGAGCGTTTGAGAACCGGATGATTTGTTTTGAATATCTTCTGAGACTGCAAACTCGATCTATTGTCCATCCATAGGAGAGCACTTCTCAGATGCTTTCCTTTTTCATCCAGGCAGACGACAGTGCTCGATGTCCCATCCACGCTTATGGCCGCGATATCTTTAGGGTCCACTTTCCCTTTCTGCAATGACTCCCTGGCCCCTTCGACAAGGCAACGCCACCAGTCGCCAGGATCCTGTTCCGCCCATCCAGGCTTGGGGAAATTTGTAGAGTATTCCTTCACTGAAAAAACAATCGGTTTCCCTTTTGCATCAAAAATTCCGACTCTAATACTCGCAGTTCCCCCGTCTATCCCCAATAGATATGGCTTTTCAAAATTCATATTTCTCTCCTCTCTGTAGCCCTTTCTTACCTGCCTCCGGATGTCGAAATGAACTGTCCGGTGATATAACTCGCCTCATCCGTTGCGAGATAAGCAACGAGCGATGCTACATCCTCAGGGAGCCCAAGCCTCCCAATAGGTACCGTTTTAATGTAAGCGTCCTTGACCTCATCAAAAGGCCTATTCTGCTTCTGCGCTCTATCTCTCAAGATACCTGTCGTCATTTCGGATTCTATCCGACTAGGGCACACAGCGTTCACATTGATGCCATACTTTGCCACCTCCAAGGCGAGCGCTTGCGTTAACCCATTCATGCCGAACTTGGAGGCGGAGTAATGCGTCCTTCTCGCTCTGCCAATCACCCCCGACTGCGACGAGATATGAATGACCTTTCCGTATCGGTGTTTGATCATATGGCCGACGATGGGTTGGGCGAGGTAAAAGGCCCCCAATAGGTTAACGCCAATAATCTGCAACAAATCTTTTTCAGGAATATCAGGGAAGTCGCCTTCTCGGGCAATACCAGCACTGTTGACCAACACATGAATTCTTCCATATTTGTCCAGCATTTTCTCCACGGCATCATCAACTTCTTTCTTCTTGCTTATGTCAAAGACATAGCCTTCACAGACTCCCCCAACGCTCTCAATCAATTCGTTCGTTCTTTTGAGGCCGTTTTCGTCAATATCCGTATTCAAGCATATCGCACCCTCTTGAGCGAATCGGAGGGTGCATGCACGGCCAATACCATTCCCTGCGCCGGCGATCACAACCACACGATCTTTGAATCTGTCTTTGTGTATCGGATATANTTCCATCTCTATTCTTCCTCTCTTAGATTCANTTTCTATTTGATCCTATCTTGTTGCATTTTCTTCNAAACCCATAGTTGCAGGTGATTCAATATCTTCCTCATAACATCCCTTCAGATCTCTGCAGGTCCAGGACTCACTNAACCCTTTCAGCCCATTCAGACCGCTAGGAACGACAAGGGGCTACTCATTCCAAACTGGCATCAAAGGCGAGATCGTACTTGTCACTCCGATAAAGAGACTCCTCACACTCGATCGCTCGCCCGTCCTTGATATACGTTATTCCCCTAATCAGGAAAACCACCGACCCGTCCTCAAGCCCAAGAAGCCTAGCAGGCTCTCCTGAAATATAACTCAGCCCTAAATGCTGAGAGTGCCTGTGCGGCTTATACCCATATCGCTTCTCAAAAACTTCCCAAAGCGAAGATGCAAGGTCATACTTCAGAATCCCCGGACAGATGTCCTCTCGGACATATCTTGTCTCCAACATCATCGGAGTCTCATTGGCCAACCGCAATCGTTTAATCAAGGCAACCTTCGCTCCTCTTTTGAGGCTCATCTTCTCACGGGCGAAGGCATTCGCAGTAACCACCTCCATCTTCAAAACTTTGGTCGAAGGCGTCAGCCCCATCTCCATCATATTGGCCGTAAACCCCAGAACGTTCTTCAGNTCCCGCCTGACCATCTGTTTTCTCACAAAGGTCCCCTTCCCCGCCTTCCGCTCCAGAAGATCATCATGAACCAGGTCATTGAGCGCTCTACGAATGGTCGTGGAAGAAAGATGGTATTTCTCTGCAAACTCGCGTTCAGAAGGGATCAAATCCCCTTCTTTGAAAACCCCTCTCAAAATGTCTTTCCTCAGCTCTTCCTTAAGCTGAAAATAAAGGGGAGTTTTCAGCGCATGGTTAACGTCCAAATTCACTTCCCGTCCCTCTCAGATTACAGATTGAGGCACACCGTGAAACCACCAACATCTATGACCTTCTTAAGTTCTGGATTAATGAGTTCTCACGAACTTCGCGAATGCCTGCACTGGCCCCGTGAAGCTCATCCCTTTCCGGACAATGCATAGATCGACGGAATGGCGGAATGCGCCATGTATCTTTCGATCCCACGTTCCGATGGTTTGGAGATTCGCCTTCGGACCGCACACCCCGATGGAGATTGCGGACGCCCGGCAAGAAGACCGAATCGAAACCAACTCTAATGTTTGGCCCGCTAATCTTGTGTTTTGCAGGGAGGTGCGATTTAGGAGCATAGGCTCCAGTAACAGAGCCCGGTGGGGACAAGAATTTCTGTGAATGCCCGTTGCTCATTTTCTGACCGACTCCGCAGAGGATGCCCCGCAGTTCGCTCGGCAGGCTAGGTTAGAACAATATTGCAATAATGCGAAATAGGTAACACACTGTTTTTGGGCTGTCAAGGGAAAAGCGTGCAGGCATTCCCGTAGAGACACCCACATCGAGCCAGCAAGAAGTTCTTTGGAACTTCTTCATCTATTCGATGTCTACAAATTTCTCTATGGGACCTAAATGCCCATTGCTGTACGGAAAAGAGCCGAGAAGAACCACTCGATCTCTTATGCCCACGATTCGACAAGTTCACCGGCGACCGCCGGCATCAGGCCGATAAGAGATGCCAGATCGAGGATTGTGAACCTGGGACGAATAAGATGCGCATGACGAAACGCGTCTGCCAAACGGGCCTTGCTGCAACCAATATGCTCTGCCCTGATCGCAGCGTCAGCAAGAGACAAGCATTTGTGAATTGTTTCCGGCGGACGAACCATGGCCACGAGTCTTGCCCTCAGTTGATCCCAGGCGCCCCCTTGTGAGAGCCCGTCTCTTGCGCGTTTGAGTTTTTCTTGCTTTCTGGCAAAATTCTCCGCCACCTGCTCCCCATAAGGCTTCCAGAAGGCAATGTCTGAATCCTTCTCTGGCTCGAGAAACGTCGGAGACTCAACGGCCAGCACTCGGGTGTACAGCGCAGAAGTGAGTACCGTTCCTATACCCACCTGTCTGCCGTGCAAGTCGTGCTTGATGCCCTCCTTCGCCGGCATCATGTCGAGGGCATGGGAAAGCAGGTGCTCTGCACCGGACGCTGGAGAAGTCGTTTCCGCCATGGTCATGGCAACCCCCGTAAGCACCAGCGCTTGAAAAAGAGCATCGATTGTATCGGGATTTCGCACGCGCAACCCCTCAGGATGTTCAAGATAGGCTGGTTCAATTTTCGTGATCAAGCCAGCAGAGTAATCACAAAAGTAATCTCCGAAGAGCAGATGATTGAGATACCAGTCGGTCGTGCTCACGGTTTTCGCTAGGACATCGCCAAGTCCTGCCGTTGTAAGGGGGTACGGGGCGTCACAGACGATGTTTGGGTTGGAGAGAACAGCTAACGCAGGACGCTCCCACAAACCCGTCTTTACCCCCCCAATTGTTGGCGCCACGCCGGCAGAAGCATATCCATTCATGCTTGCCGCTGTCGCAAAGCATAGGAATGGGATTTTTCTTTCGGCTGCAATCCATTTACCTAAATCAGTGATGACCCCGCTTCCCACTGTCAATACCCACGCCACATCTCCAATCTCAGTCTCAAGTTCATGCTTTGTCATATCGTCGCAGACCGGCCATCCTCCGTCAGGTCGGTCCTTCACAATCACATTTTGCACCTGCCATCCTTCACGCGAGAGTGTCACAGATGCTTCGGCGCCTGCTACATCACGTGTCCGGCCGTCCATGACCAATGCCACGCGTCTCCCCATGCGCAGTCTTGAGCTAACTGCAGGCAGTTGCTCAATCGCATCTTTCGCGTAGAGGAACTCCTGGGTCTGAACATCGTGCACTCTTCCACAAACACAGGAAAACTTCTGTCCAAACAGAGGATCTGGCACGTTCCATTTCATTCACATTCTCCAACAGGGTGCTCGCCGAAGAGGGGGCTCCTCTCATTGACTCCTCTTCCGGCACCCGTGGAAGGAAGTTTCAGAGGATTGCCAGCGGCCAGCCAGCCTCCATCCCTCTTTGCCCGACGCTGGCTGCGATCAGCAAAGCGATTCAATGCAAAGAAGTTTCCTGCGGATTGAAGGGTAAGCAGACACCAAAAAGGAGATTCAGGATTTCATCTCGGTCTGCGATGCCGTGATTTCATGCCCGTCCGCCCAAAGATCGCTACCGACGTCATGATAACCTCTGAGGCCTGCGCTAGCAGATTTTCTATTTATCTTCTTCCTTCTTCTTAACGCCCGAGCCGGCTTTTGGCAGTGCGCCTTCCAGACTCGTGACTTCGAGGCCCAGCTCGCGCAGCAGGGAATCAATAAAAGGCGCCCTCGCCTTGAAGCGCAAGGCGCTGTCGAAGATGCCGTCGCTCCCGCCTCCGCCACCCCGTTCCCCCCAGAGACCGTCGGCCTGCACGATCTTGATGCTCTCGATCTTCTCCATGGGTTTAACGGTCTCGCGGAGGATCTCGGGCGCGTGCTCGATAAGGTATCTNTTCAAATCCGCCGCGATCTGCTCGGGGGTCAGAATATTGCGTGCCTCGTTCACGGCCATAGTGCCCTCCGCCTCCACCTTGTAGCGGATCTTTTGCCCCTCGGCTTCGATCTTCATGGCGTCGGTCCTGTCGGCAGCTGCGGCCTTTTCCGCTCCGGCCATGATTTTCATCTCCAGAGCCTTGCGCTCGGCCTCGCGGGCAGCCTCCACGAGCTCTATAGCCTTGCGGCCTTCGGCGGCCGCCAGCGTTTGGGCGGTTACCACTCTCTGCTCGGCGGCGACCAGTTCGGCCCGCACCGCTTCGGCCTCCGCCTTGGCCTGGAAGGTCTGTTTGGCTCCCGAGGATATTTCCACCTCACGAGCCTGCTCGGCCAGCTTGAGGAACTTCTCCTTTTCGATTTCTCGATCTTTCACAGCTCGCTCGCGGGCTAAGCGTTCTTCCTCTATCTCACGCTCTGAAATAATCTTGGCTATCTCCACCTTCTGTTTGGCCAGGATTTCCGCCTGATCCGCCTCCTGGGACTGTTTGGCTCTCTGTCGCGCCACCTCGGCCATCTGCTCCGCCTTGCGGCTTTCGACTTCCAGCTGCTGCTCCAGGCGAGCGTAGTGTTCTTCGCGCTCTATCGCCAGGTTGCGTCTCTCGGTCTCCAGGTTTTTTTCTCGTATCTGGACCTGCGTGTCCTGCTCGATGTCGTTGCGCGTTTTCTTGCGGCTTTCGATCTTTTCGGTAAGCCTTGTGAGGCCCTCCGCATCAAACGCATTGGAGGGGTTGAAGTAGCTCATGTCTGTCTGATCCAACTGGGTCAGAGAAGCCGCCTCCAGTTCCAAGCCGTTGCGCGAAAGGCTTTCGGCCACCACTCGGCGCACCTTGTCGATGAAGGTCTTGCGCTGCTCATGGAGATCCTCCATGGTCACCTCTGCGCCCGTCGAGCGGATGGCATCGACGAACTTACCTTCCACGATCTCCCTGAGGTCTGCGGCATTCTTNGTGCGGGGGCCTAAGGTGCTGGCTGCCACCGAAATCGCGTTCAAATCCGGTGCCACATGGACGTAAAAATCGGCGACCACATCCACGCGCATCCGGTCCTTGGTGATCACCGACTGTTCATGAATGCGCTGAACCTCCAGACGCAGAGTGTTCATGTACACCTTCACCACTTCGTGCAGCCTGGGGATGACAATCGCCCCTCCGCTCTTGACCACCTTTTCGCCGCCAAACCCTGTGCGCACGAAGGCAACTTCCTTGCTGGCTCGCTTGTAGAAGATGAAAAACAGCACGATCAGTACAATCGCCAGCAGGATGAGAATCGTTATGACGGATGACGTAGACATGGCTAAGCCTCGCTTTGTTTGCTGGTGCCTATCATGGATGAGTCCTCGTCCCTCAGTTCAACTGGTCACATGCTTCTTGAGGGCATCGAAACCGGCCTGGAACACGTCGCGGCCGATCATCGCAGCGGTCTCCTTTTCGCTCCCAGGGGCGGTCTCGAATTCAGCCGTCCACTCGGCAAAGGT
>JGI20214J51088_10000883_pt1 | contig 20439 bp, 25 predicted proteins | sample WetSurMetagenome_FD_51088 | JGI IMG/M metagenome (IMG submission 51088) | reverse complement strand
TATTACTTTGGAAAGCATAAAGATGAATTCATTAAACAACTAAAATATGTTGATCGGTGGAGAAGATACCTAATTATAAAGGAGATGGAATGAAACTTGATGTTGGAAGTGGNGGACCAAGCACGTTAGGAGAAGGGTGGTATGGTGTTGATAAGTTTATTGAATCTGCTGATTACCATTGGGCTATGGACAAATTGGAAATTGAGGATGAATCTGTAGATGAAATTTACTCCTGCCATGCTTTAGAACATATTTCCAGACACCAAGTAATTCCTACCCTGACTGAATGGCGAAGAGTTTTGAAATGGGGTGGTAAGTTAACAGTCCTGGTTCCTAACATGGAATTTTGTTTAAACGTTATGATAGAAGCGTGCAACAGAAATGATTTAGATTATTGGGAGTGGCGAAACCATTTTGTTTTTGGAAAACAAGATCATCCTGGGAACTTTCATAACTGTGGATTTTCCCCACGAATATTAGACCATTATTTAACCGCAGTTGGTTTTACAATAAAACACAGAACGATATGTACTGTGCATGACTGCGAAACTTTAAACTGGGAGGCTTACAAATGATTTATGATTGCTTCACCTTTTTTAACGAAATGGACTTATTAGAAATTCGATTGAACCATTTGTATGACCATGTTGACTTCTTTGTTTTATCTGAAGCAACGGTTACTCATGCAGGAAATCCAAAACCATTGTTTTTCCAAGAAAATCAAAAACGATATGAAAAATTTCTCGATAAAATAATTCATGTTGTGGTAGAAGATATGCCTGTTGAAATTGCAAAAGAACGTGGAAATCGTTGGGTGTTAGAAAATTTTCATAGAAATACTTTGAAAGACGGCTTGCGTAATTTAAACGATAATGATATGGTAATGATTAGTGACTTAGANGAAATTCCAAGTCTTGAGGCAGTTGGGAAACATGGGGTGTTCATTCAAACTCCCTATATGTANTACTTAAATGTTCGAGCTGGTGGTGATTGGCCTGGAACTGTTTCAATGACTTACAGAGAATTTAGAGATAGTTGGGCAAGTCTCGGACAGAATCTAAGAGATCAAAGAAATGTTTACTCATTAAGAATTCCTAATGGCGGATGGCATTTTGGATGGTTAGGTGGGTATGAAATGGTAAAGTATAAAGTACAATCTTTCGCACATGGGGAATTTGACAACGAAACTGTTCATAATGAATTAGAACAAGATGTAAAACTAATCCAACCATTCTTTTTAGGTAGTAATAAAAGTTCAATGCCAGTTGTTGACATTGATGAAACTTACCCAAAATATTTANTNGNTAATTTGGTAAAATATCAACATTTGATTTTCAAACGAGAAGTAATTGACCAAAGCTGATCAATGCTATTGCAAAGAGGAAATTATAAAGTATTTAGCCACACCAGAGGGTTTGGAAAAGGATACTATACGAAATAATTTGTTCCTCTTTATGGAAAAGGAACTTGGGAATTGGGTTAAATCAATTCTTAATACTCTTGGTATTTTCGCCACAAAGCAATTAGTTTTAAGCCTTTCATGGGATTGCTTTGTTTACTGCTTGCATACCTATCGAAAATTAGAAGTTCCTCTTGGTTTTCATTTCTACAGAAATAGTAGATATTGTATTCTAAAAGATCTCAGAATAACAAAATCACAATCCATAATATCCTATGGGGAATTTGAAATCACAGCAGATAGAAAAGATGAAACAAAATTTCTTGATTTAAAAGATTTTGTGGAACACTTGCCAGAAAAGTACAAACCAGTATTTTGTGATGCTGTAATGTCCATGTATCATGGCAGTAGAGCGAGAAGCAAAAGCAATTGGAACAAAAATGAAATGAATTATATTGAATATAAAAGTGTTAAAACAATTCTGGTGAGCGTTATTTCATATTTAACTCATTAATCTTCAATTTCATCAAAAAAAGGATTCTGCAACATATCACTTGGGTAAACATAAGTGGGCTTTTCACACCCCCAAATATCAATATCATTCTGGTCGAACATTTCGCTTGCTAATTCTACACAAACAAATTCATTTGGATCGTTCAAATATGGAGTTTTAAATCCAAATAAATAACCAAGATAAGATTTATATTCATACCCACAACCTTCTTTTGATAACAACCAACTCATTAATTTGGATTGTTCTTCCTCAGTTAATCCTCCATTATAACGAATAATTTTATGTTTTCTTTTTTGGTTGAATTGAGTTTTTTGTACTCCACCTTCTTTAGCTTCCATACAAAGACCAGTTGCAGAAAGAATAATTCCTGCATGAGTCCAAAAAGTAGAAGTTCTTGTTCCTATAACATAAGTCAAAGGATTCCAAAAATACCCTTGATAAATTACAACATCTAAAGGTTTCAAGTGAATATCCTCCTATATCTACGATACATAGAACATTCTAATTGGGGAATCTGTTCGTAGCCTTTAATAGCTTGTTTTAAATGTGAATACAAATGTGAACGACTGATATTACCATCAGTTTTACGAAGTGACTGACAAAAATAATAAGTCATAGCTCCATGATAAGCACCATCAATAAAAGCATCAGCAGATGTTTGATCTGCTTTACAACCTGCCCAAAGAGTAACTCCAGACGGTAAATCATTACGCAACAATCTTTTTATAGAAACATTTCCTTTTAAATCAATAATAGGAGTGATACATTTGGAATTAGTATTTAAAGATCGAGTTCCTGTTTCACTATGACAAGCATCAAGAACTACATCCAAAGTTACTCCTCTCTTCAGTTTACAAAATAAAGCCCTTAATTCATCATCACAAATGTAATGCTCTTTATCCCAATCAAAATCATAAGGACAGAGTATTTCATCTAATTGATCGGGTTCATCTCCGTCAACATCTTGAACTTGACTTCCATGACTTGAATGATGGTAAACTAAATGATCTCCTTTAACAGCATTTAAAACCATAGTAGATAAAGCAGTCATAATAGCTTCTTTAGTTGCATTTTGATCCTGTAAAATTTTAATTCCTAAAACAGAAAAACCATATAATTCAGCTAAAGTTTTTCTAATATCAGTAGTATCTGCTACACACCCTTGCAAATCATGTCCATTCATTTTATAATGATTTATTCCTACACTTAAAAGATAATTCATTCTGTCCTCCTACTTACTTGTATTTTTAGCAAGCCAATAAACTACTCTGGCTATCTTTTTCAGAGCAATCTTAGCTTCAGCCAAATTAGCCAAATTATCAAGATAAGTTTCTACTTGTGTCCAACTCGGTAAATTATTTTGAATATCTGAAACCTTTTGAACTCTATCTGAATTTACTTCATTCACCTGGTCTAATTCAGCTTGGCTCATAGTTAAACGAGGGTCGTCAGGATAAACACCTGTAAATGGAGTCTCATTTAATAAACTTACATATTTATCTGGCAGCCATACAACTTCGGCTCCATCTAAAAATGGTCCGGTAAAATTGTCCGACCTAATCTTTCTTAATTTTCCATTTACTATTTGGCCAATCATAAATTCTCCTATGTGGAAACCAACATACCGCTCATAAAACTCCCACAATAATTCGCACCAGCCTGACTCGCAAAAATACCAGTGCCACTATCCACATCTAAGTAACCAAATAATTCAAAATAATGACCGGCCACCCCATAAAGAATATCGCTCCCGCAACAGATTAAATAATCTTCACAATTATTTAGGTCGAATCTAACTTGGTTTCCTTGACTATGATAAGCTCCATCATATTCAATCATGGTATTCACTCTTCTGATTTTATTGGTACTTCCAGTTGAAAAAATGAGAGTGTGGTTGATGGAATAGTAGCCAGTTACAGGCAAAATATATCGTTTATTTGTCGTATCAAAATTACCACCTATATCCCACAAAAGTCCTGCAGAAGAATCTGTATCAAGATTTACTTTTACCCAAGTAGCATCTGTTACTCCAGTTTGATTGGTGCTCAAACCCGCTCTAAACATCGAATTTCTTCGATCCAATGACCAAGCTGGATCAACGCCATCAGATACTAATAAAGATCCAGCAGCACCAATAGGTAAAGCTGCCCATGCTGGGACAGAATTAGCTATTACTATGTCACCACGAGTTGGCATTTTATATCCTTTAAGCTATTCCTGCTCTGTAAGTCACACCATTCATAAAAACCCAATCACTTGCATCATTTAATGCAGTAAATAAATTTCCACCTGTATCAATATAAGAATAGGACATAAGATTTGTACTATTATCCAATGTATTTGGAAAGTATAGCATAGCATCTGGTCTATACCCAACAGGCAAAGCAGTATTAAAAGGATATGATGTTGCTGAATCTGAAGACGCTCTAAAATGTCCTTTAAAATGAACAAATCCCATTGGATCTTTCATATAATACAAAGGATTACTCCCACTTGTCCAATAAGTAGCTGGTGTAAGAGCTATCCAACCTGGGGAAACTGGAAAATCGGGTCTAACCCAATTAGTTCCATCACAAATCAATACCAAAGATTGCCCAGGCTCTATAGTTATGTTTGAAACACTTCCATTAATAGTTGTAGACCCTTGTGGATCATAAACAATAGTTCCTGTACCTATATTTATAACTATTAAAGTTCTACCAACCCCATAAATAGCAGCATTTATACCAGTAATAGTAAATGTACCATTTGCTAAAATAACACTATCCCCAACTAAAACAGTATAAGTAGAACCTACAAGTGCCACTTGTTTATTAGCAACCATCTCATAAGAAACAGCTCCATCTCCACCAATAGCTTTTCTTGGCCCTATAATTGAATGTTCAACAGAATAGAGAGTAGCCACAATTACTGCATCCCTAACAGTTACTGTTGTATTTCCACCTCCATAACTTGAAGAAACTACCTCAGTAAAATAGGTTCCAGCACTTCTATTTACTTTTAATCTTCTGGTAGGATAATAAGTAGTAGTCATATCCGATCCATAAGAGATAAAAGCAGTAGAAGACGAAATGCCAGATGCTTTGGTATTGGTGTACCATTGACTTGGATTCAAAGAAGTAGATGCTTTTAAAGTTCCATCTTCATTATGCGAAACATCTAATCTTTGATCTAATGTTCCTAAAGAACCACGAGCATTTACGACTTCTAAACCAATACCAGCACCAGCAGAAACAACTTCAGCCCAACCAGAAGCTGCTGTATAGCGATATTCAATATCTTGGTCTGTCCTAAAACAGTGTTGTCCAACAACTGGAGTGCCTGGATAAGCAGTCCCACTAAAATTTGAAACCAAAGAATTAACATGGTCTCTTATAATCTGGTATAATTGACTTATTTTAGTAGTCCCGGAAATTGGTTTCAATGGATCATATGTTTGCATTTCTATCTCCTTTTAATATCCAAAAATATTTATATCAACTGATACACCAGCAATCCCTGTCCCTATAATATCAATTGCTTTAATAGTAAATCCTGTATTTGATTTATTAGAAATATAAGGCACTACTGCAATGGCACTATTTATAATAGTAGCTCCAATTGAAGGAGTTGACCAAAATGTTAAACCATAAGTAGCAAATAAAATATTAGCACCAGTAGCTGCAGTAATAGTATATCCAGGTATTTTATATTGCTGTTCTGGAACATCTATTATTGGTCTAAAACTACAGATACTCAATAAAGCAGTATCACTTGGTACTCTAAAATCTTCTCGAAATTTAAAATACCTTGCATTTACATCTCTTGGTCCATAATATGGAGTGTAAGCAGCATCATAAAAACCAGTACTGTCTGAACAAATAAACGATGGATATTTAAAATATTCACTTGATATATGAAGGTCTGTATCATCTGGATAAGTTAAATCAGTTCTATCAGGGAAAGTTAAGTCAGTTACATCTTCTGAAGAATCAATTTCATCAACAAATCTAACTGTTTTATTTCCAGATCGAAGAAGATCAATTGTTTTGGTTTCAAAATATCCTGAAGCAGCAGAAGTATTGAACTGAAAACTATTACCACTACATAAACCATTTCCTGATCCATAAGTAAAATTATATAAAGTTCCAGAAGCAGGAGTAAGAACATAGTCATGGTCAAAAACAACATTTAGACTTGGATCAATATTATAAACAGAAACAGTGCAAGATTTTGGCGTTGTACTATAATGGTTTGTAGTATCTATAGCGCAAATGAAAAACTGGTATGTTCCAGAAATTTCTGGTCTATAATAGAAATAATCATCTACAATTTTTGAGCCGATCACTAAACCTGTGTCCCAAGCTGCTCCCATTCTGATCTCATAGCCCCACAAATCAGCATCTTCAATATGCTTCCAATCCATTCTAATTTCATTATTAGCTTGTGCGGCTTGAAATTGTTGAACATTAGAAGGAGGATCAGCCATCCCATTCGCTGTAATAGTTAAAGTAGGACAATCATCAAATGGTAATTTAATACCAGTCGAAGTAACTGTTACCACCATAACTGTGTAAAGTTCAGAACCAGCAGTTAATGGTAAATTTTCTATTCTAAATTGATTGACATAGCTTCTTCCAGCAAATTTATAACCTGCCATTGATGAAGCAGCTTTATACCAAATTTCAGCATGATTATATGCAAAATTTGTTGGAGTATCCCAATAAACGTCAATATTATTTACGATAGTCCCATCTTTTAATTTAGTTACAATTTCATCAAGATAAATATTTGTAACTGGTGGAATAGGATCTAAACTACTATAATTAGTAGTTGGACTTGCAGGTTCGTCAGTATCACAATTATAAATCGTTTCGTTATACTCAACTGCTTCAATTGAAAAAGTCAAATCAGGATTAGGCTGAATTTTATTAATCCTAAAAGGTTTATATTCTGTTCCATCAACTCCAAATGTATAAATATCTAATGCTTCGGGAATAGTTGAAAATGCAGAAACAGTTAATTGACTTACAGAGCCACTACCAGTTGTAGTTTTATAAACTATAGTGTCATCTTTTAATCGTATTCGTAAACCATAAGTAATCCCTGGTGTTAAACTTACTGTTCTATCCAAAGTAACCGTAGTAGATGCAGCAGCAACAAGTCTACCACTAAATCCCCATTGTGGAAGCTCATGAGCAAAGTAAATTAGATCACCAACATTACAAGCAATAGCATCTATATCTGCATCAAATTCAATAAAACGAGAAACATATTGATTATTATAAAGAGTGTACCTCGCTGTTCTCCATGCCTGGGTTCTTTTTGTACATCCTAAATATTGAGCAGTAGATTGCTGTTTTGTATATGCAGCATTTGGGTCCATGATAGTAACGGTTTCCCGCTCATAATTATTATTTTCATTACAAAAATCAACTTCAATTTCGCATGATCTTTGGTCTGTTGAAAGAAAAGTTTCTTTAAACGAATCCTGAATAATATTACCAGCGGTAAACATCTGAACTGGTGTAGAAACACTATCAAAAATTACATAGTATTTGTACCCTTTGATTATTACCATTGCTCGTGCTACACGACAAACCTCAAGTAGAGCATCCCATTGTGACATAGCAGAATCAAAAACACCATTAAAAACAAATCTTTTTTCAGTCCCACCTTCACCAGCATTAACTAATCCATCACAAAAATCTGCCCATGCTTTAAAAGAAGCAGTATCTATTTGAGTAGGATCTACGCCATCATATCTAACTATAGACCCAACAGTCATTCCTACACCATGACTATCATAGTTCCCTTCATATACTGGCATAGTTAAAATATCATAAGCCACCCATGCAGGATTATCTGACCATTGACTCACCCAAGCAGAACCATTCCAGACCTGAACAATACTGCCATCTATTGTGCAAGTAAAATCTAATGATCCAGAAAGCTGGCTCGTAGCTAATGCTTGAATACCAACTAAAGCCATCCTTGGATAACTGAAATCGTCTTTGGTTACCTCTGTAACCGCAGAAAAATACATATCATCAGCTATTTGAGGAGAGTCACTTTCTTCAGTAGTTCTTGTAACTCTAATATTATAATTACTTCCAAATTTAAGACTATCTATTTTATAAATTTTAACAAATGATGAAGTTTTAGCTTCAGTTACTGTTTCTGTTCCATAATAAATCCAATCTGTATCAGTAGTTTTCTTATAATGAATAGCAAATGCAACAGAGTGAGCTACAGTATCTCCTCCATAAGTGGACATACCAACATATTTCTGTCCAATATAATCATGTCTGTTTTCCCATTGTTTAGTAATAGGATTATAGGAAACCCAATCAAGATAAACATCCTCATAGTGCATTTCGGTCTGAGAAGAGAATACTTCCCATAAACCACTTGGAAAGGACATCGTAATTTTTATAGCATCAAATTCTCCACCCTCTGTTACGTATTCTTTTGCTACATTATATTCAGTTTTTAATCCTACAGTATATTCAGTGTAGGTATCATTAAAATTAGGCAAATAGGTTTGATTAGTATGCCCGTATTTATATTCAAGAAGTACACCAGGGTAAGAAGCTAATCCTTTATTATTTAATTTTACATCTCTAATATTATAAATTGGACCTTGACAAAGTAGTAATAAACAGTTTAAAACCTGATCACCAGGATGAGTGCCGGTAGTAATTATATCTACATTTGATGAAATTACATTACCTTTTGAAATAAATGTTCCATAAATTCTTGGAATCATCGCACCAATTTGTTGCATAGTTTGGGGACTCCAAGAATAAGAGTTTGATGAAGAGAATCCAGAACCTCCCCCTCCACCATTACCCATGCCGCCACCGCCTCCTGAAATAGAAGCAGAAGGAACTGATGGAACACCAGGAGTATTAGGAGCTTGAGCAGTAGGCCAAATTCCATATCTCGACCCAGCATAATTTAAAACCAAAGCACCAAGTTTTCCCCATGGTCCCCCAATGATGCCCATAACCCCAAGTAAACCTTTAGCTATTTCAGGATTGTTTCTTGCAAGGGTTTCACCCAAATCCTGCATTGTATTTACAACAGGTATTGATGCAAAACTATTCCTAACTGAATCAAGAAATGAATCAAAAACACTACCCTTGGGGTCTGTAAATGAAGAATATCCAGATTCAAAAAACTTTTTAGCAGCTTCCCAAGGATCCAAAAATTTACCAATATCACTATTAATATTTGGAACTAAAATGACATGATCCCCAGGAGTGAGGTAGTAATCATTCTCTTTAATTATCTTACCATTTACAGCAGACGAAAAGGAAAGTTTCTGAGAAAGAAGAAATGAAATAATCTGAAAAACAGTCAAACCTTCTTTATAATCAATTATATGATCAATACGCTGGGATCTATCAAAATAGTTTGGACAAATAGTTACTTTAATTTTTTTCATATCGCCAAAATCCATCTATACGATTTCTCCATCTCGGAGAATCTAAAAACTCTATACAAACGTCTCTTTTATAAGATATATTTATAAATCGTAAACAATCTTCAAGAACTACACCAATATGAGAAACAAATGGTTTATAAATCATAAAGGTAATGAGACAAAAAGGTTCTGGAGTTTTAAGCCTAACAAAGTTCTTTTTACCAAACCAATAAGTATCATGGTCTACTTTAACATCACCAAATGATGTAGGATAGTCCGGCAATTCCCTTCCAAGTCTTTTATATACTTCCATACATAAACCATAACAATCAAATGTATTTGGGCCACGACCACCATACTCAAATCGTTTACCAACTAAATTATACAAATTTAACTCCACTTTCTGAAAGTCCTGGAAATCCGCCAAATGTTTTTGCACCCATATACCCAATTTTTCTTGGTATTCCTGTTAATAGTCGGCAAGTTTTTAAGGTATGGTCACAAGATTCAGTACTACCAGAATACCCACATTCAATGCCTTTAAAGGGCCAATTGCAGTGGCTACCCATAGTTCTAAATAATGGAAACCTCATCTGAGTAGGACTTTTTAAACCTAAAGAAAAATGAACCCATTCATTATCACATGATGTCCCCATGATTTTAAAATGACGTTCAAAATCAGAATAATCACTTGTAAGATTACCTTTATGCACTATTCTAACGACAACATCACAATCAACAGCTCCATTTAATGCTTCAATCCATCCTTGTATTTCTCTATTGACATTGGATACATCTATATTAACTTCTGGTATCTCTCCCATAATTGACTGACCAACAAAATTAACTCCCATTGGAAACGGAGAATAGGTACGGCTTTCAAATATTAATTCATCAACATCATTAGTTAAATAAAGAGTAAGAACATCAGTCAATGTAATATCCAATAACACTAACCAAGGAAGTGTATTGTATAACTTATTCTTTTCTAAAATTATTTCTGCTGGTACTGTCATAACTGCTCCAATAGAAAAGAACAGTTCCAAAGATCTGTTTGCATATTTTGGAATTGAAAAAGTTGCTGGAACCTAACTAAATAAACCGTAGAAGTTTTTGGATGAGTCCAATTAAAAGGAGTTATGTCTAAAACAGAATCTCTATGGGCTTCTAACGAAAGTTTGTCAGCATTTGGCATTGAGTTGTAATTCAATTTAAAAACTTTCTTTCTGCGGCTGTGTCGTGTCCTGGTCAAAACATAACCAGCTTCAAAAGCACTTTTAATTGTGCAATCAGCAATGCCTTCTTCAATAGGGTAATTTGGTAATACTGAAAGCGTTGGATATGCCATATTTTACCTACCTAATTTGCCTAAACGACCCCGGCTATTTATATCTTTCAAAACAACGTCAATAATATATTGTTCATCACTTACTTTACGAGTTTTACTGCTTGCCTGAAGTAAAATGCTTGAAGCATTATCAACCATAACGGTCATTCCTAATGGTACTACGGTAGGAGCAGGGGTCTGCGCTGCTCCACCTTGAATATTAACATTTATACTTGGTCCCCCACCCTTAACTTTTTTAACAAAGTCCACGTCATCTTTTGAAAGAACATATTCACCTTTCTTTGCCACGATAGGGACTTCATCCCTTGCCAAACCTCCACCATGATAACGCAGAACAAGCCCCCCACCATGATACTTTACCATCCCGCCCTTATGCCAATAACCAATATCTCCACCCACATCCCCAACATCACCTACATCCGGACTTGTGCTCCCACCCCCAAAGAAATTTCCAAAACCAGAAGAGGCAATAGATGCAGCTAATTGTTTTAAATAATCAACAACATAATTATAAATGGTTTTCATCCATTCGCTCGCTGCATTTGCCATCTTGCTAAAAATACCAGAAAACGAATTTGATATACCACTACCACTGCTATCAATTACACCACTTATATCACCAAGTCCATCCCCAACAATATCAACCATTGCTCCCATACCAGATTGAACTTCTTTTTTCGCTCCCGCAATCCAATCGAAAAATTTACCAAAAATATTTCCCCCACCAGATTTAGTCCCTTCTTTAACATTTCCAGAAAGAAATCCAAAAAAGTCTTGAATCAACGAATCTGCCATAAAATCCGTTATTTTCTTTGTAATGGAATCTAAAAACCCCTGCCATAGTTCCCCAGCACCCTTAGAATTTTCTGCCGCTTGTTTCTGAGCCTCAATAAGTTTCTCTTCAGCTTCAAGTTGTTTTAACTTTGCGTCTAAAGATATTCTGGCAGTTTCTTTTTCAGAAGAAGACAAATCCTTGTTTCCACTAATTTGTTCCTGCTGTAATTTTATTTGTTCTTTTTGAGCATTAATATCCTCTAACTTTTTTCCCGCATCATAAACTTGTCTTTCTTTATCCCAATTCATATTTCCTTTTAGCACATTGTAAAACAAGTCAGAAGTCGTAGACTTCATATCCCCGCCAATGCCAGAAGTTAACCGTGCAATCTGACTTCTGGTCGATCCAATGCTATTAACAACTTCATCTAAACCATCAGTTATACCCCCCCAAAAATCACCACGATTACTCGATGCCTGCATAACCTCGGCTATATCTCTGTAAGCTGCAGCTAAGGCATCCAAACCTTTTGCTTGGGCTTCATTGGCTTGATACACGACTTTAGAAATTGCAGCTTCTCTCTCTAACCCCTCGACCACATCGGGGTTGGCAATCAACGTATTATAAGTAATTCGGGCAGCAATAATCTCTTGTAATTGTTGTTGCGCTTTTGCATCATCTGCAAGCTGCTTTTTCTTCCGCTCTCCAGCCGTTAACTCCGTTTTCTCAAACTCATCAATTAAATCTGCTTGTTTTGCACGAAGTCCTATTTCTTTATCACCTAAATTTTGAGCTTGTAATTGAACTGCAATTTCTTCTAATTTAACTCTAATTAGACGCTTGCGTGCCTCCTCCTCCTCCTCAAATGCTTGTACATCGGTTTTCCGGTTAAAAAGAACTTCTAAATCATTTATCTTCTTTAAATCATTGTACTCATTTTCAGCGAGTTTTACTCTTGCTGCATAGTCAGACTCCAAATCTTTTTGCTGTTTTTCTCTTACTTTCTCCTCTTCTTGTGCACCCGTTACAATTAACTGCGATTTCAACGAAGCTATTTCTCGGGCCACCTTTGTTTTGACAGTTTTACTTTTTTCTTCAGCTTCAGTTTTATCTTTAATATCTTTGAAAATACCAGTTCCACCATCTTCAGTGCCAATCTTTGAAAATTCATCCGTAATTAAAGAATACTGAGCTAAATATTCCTCCTTTGCTTTAATTTGTGCTTTTATAGTTCTTTCATCTACTTCTAAATTAAATTTTTGTCGTTCTTCCTTACTCCTAATATTTACTAAATCAAGAGCTTTCTCTTGGTCCCCAGCAAATTTTGCAGCGTCTACTTTTTCTTGTTCTGTACGTTTTATAGCATTGATGTTCTCTGTTTGAATTCTATCCCACTCATCCTTTTGATTTTGAGTTAATTGTTTCTTTTGAACAAAATCAGTAGTCGGTGTTTTCCCAAATATTCCCTTTGTAATTGTATCCTTTTCATACCCCGATGCATCTTGTGAATATTGTTGAGCAGTAGCCCATTTTTTTGCGTCATCTTTCATGGGCTTATCAGAAAAATGTGCTGCAACAAACCCCTCTCCTTGATTGTAGGCTTTATATGCTAACTCTGAGCTTTGAAATCGATCTTTAAGATATTTGTAATATTGAACCGTAGCCTTAATATTCGTCTCTGGGTCCATAATATCGGCTAAAGTGTAATCATTTCCTAATTGTTTTAATTGTTGTATGGCAGGTTGTCGAATCTGACCATATCCAAGAGCCCCAGTACCTCCACCTTCTGGATTAAACGCATACTTATAACCCCCTCCACCTTCTGTTTTAAGCAAAGCAGCAATTTCAGGGGCAGGTACATCATATTTCTTGGCATATTTCTGAATAAAGACGTTAACATAATCTGCTTCAGTTGCCCCCCCCTCAAAACTTTTTGACCACTCTCTAATAGCAATATCTTTTTGGGCTTGTACCTCCTTAAAAGCAGCCATAAGTTCGGATTTCCCTGAATTTGTCGGGGAAAGATTCTTTATCCAATCTGGTAAATTTACCCCACCTGTAGTTGGATTGTAACTACCGGTATATTTAGAAACCGTTCCTCCTGGGTCATTTACAAAATCCGCCCCTGCACCCAAAATCTTGAGAGGAACCATCAATGCTTTACCAAGTCCTGAACCCTCGACAGACGCACTAAATGCTGTCCAAGTATTCATCATTTGAACGATACCAGCCTTGATAGTATTAATTCCATCAAGAAAAGCAGGATTCCAAATGATTTTTCCAGCTTCTTTATCAAGCGTTACAATATTTTCAACAATTTCTTTTAACTGTTGTTTAATCCCTTGAAAAAGCGGTTCTAATGCCTTACCACCTGCTTGCATCATAACATCTTTAAAGTTAGACCAAAGACCCCGCCATGAATTCTGTAGTTCTTCGCCAGCCTGACTATAAACTTTGAGTTTCCCCATCAAAAATGTAAACAATTGATTAGCATCAGCAGAATTTCGACGTATATCCTCAGGGGTGATGCCGAGAGCAACCGCAACACGACTATTTCTTAAATTAATAGCACCAGTTAACAAAGACCTGGCTTCCTCTGCCATCATATCCATTGAAACACCCATAGCAGACGCAGCTTGCGTTACTGACAGGGTGAAATCTTGCACCATCTTTTTATCAAAGCCTTTGCTCATTGCAATAGGCAAGGCTTCTTGATACATTCTAATTAATTGGTCAAGAGAGGCAACAGTCTGAAAATTTGCGACCTGCAAGGCTTCTATAACACCAACGGCGTCACGTTGTGCTATTTTGAAGGCTTCTGCACCCTCGAGAACCCTACCTGAAGTTTTTTCAACATAGTTACCTCCAACTTGCAAAGATGAAGCAATTGCAATTCCATAAGTCTCCATACTCCCCATCCACTCTAAAACAGCAGACGTGGCGTCTTTCAGTGAAGCTGCAAATTTATAAACGAGATAGGAAGCAAAAACCCTCTCTACTAAACCTGTCAGTCCGCTAAGTGTCCCCCCGTAACCTTGCGTTGCTTTTTCAGCTTCTTTTGCTTGCTTAGCAGCTTCTTTCGCAGCATCAGCTTGAGCTTTTGCTAATCCTTTTGCTTCAGCAGCAGCAGCTTTTGCACTTGCCACTTGAGCAGTAGCTTGGTCTGCAGAGTACTTATCCCAAGCAGTTCGATTTCCCTCTTTTCTAAAATCATCATACTTTTTATACTCTGCAGCTGCTTGTTTAGCAGTAGCAACTTCAGCTTTTCCTCTACTTTCAATTTGCGCTGCTAAGGCTTTCTCAGATGCCCGTGCTTCATCGTTTCCTAAAATTCGGTACTTGTTAGCATCCTGATATGCTTTAGCTGCTTTAGTGGAACCGTCATCAACGGTAGTAGTGACAACCATTGAAGATTTTAGAGGTTTGGTTAACAGTTCTTTCGCTTTTGCAAAAGAGGGATCTTCAGAAACAGTCGTGACAACCATTGAAGATTTTAGAGGTTTGGATAACTCTTTAGTAACCTTGCTGATAGTAGCAGATGCGGAAGTTAGTGATTTGTTTATTGCATCACCAGCACCTGCCAAACCACTTGTAGCTTCTGTAGCAGCAGCTTTAACGCCTTTCAAATCATTAACAACAGTTTTAATAGTTGCCGATGCTTTGTTTTCCGCTTCAATTAATATTTCAATTCTATCATCTGCCATTTATTCAATCTCTTTCGCAACAGTAACGGATTTAGAACAATTTTCACAGTCTAAATCTTTCTTTGCTTTTTTACACGCTAAACAAAAGGCATCTTGGAGGCTTGATTTGTCAGATTTTTCATCTTTCTTACCAACCCCCAACATGCCTATTACTGCCTCCCTAAATAAGATTTCTCTCCCGATAAACTCCACATATGGTTTAACTTCATCAATAGTGTATCCCCATAAAATAGAGTCCCGCTTCGTTATGTCACCCTTCGCCAAGACAACAACGAGTTTATCAACCCACTCGCCTACTTGTTCGCTGCCATCATTGTCTCGAAGGCACTGGTCATTTGGGTAAAGTACGAAGCTATCGGGTTGCAGACGAAAAAATCCTGTATCACCTTAAATCCAACGTCCATGTCAGCGTAAGATTCAAACTCAAGTACCAAAGCATCAAAATCTTTGTCTTTGAGCTCAGTACCCTTTTTACAAAGAACGACTGCCATGAATTCAGAAAGTTGATCACCAAACGTTGTGAACATCGTTATAGCAGTAATGTTCCCAGGTAATACAAGATTAGCGAACATCTTATTCAATTGTTTAACTTGTCCCAACTTCATTTTCTGTTGGGTATAAATATTGCCATTTACTTCATACTCAAATATTTCATTCACAGTATCTTCACTCATTAGGATTGGCCTCCTTTTAATTTATTTAGAAATTTAGTACGTTGCCAAACTATCCATGAGAACAGCGCGGCAAGCACTTGCATCCGCATCATCCCCATAGTACGCCTCAAAATCCAGACTGACAAACAATCCAGTAGGACCTTCCACAACAGGAGCAGCCGGTTTGAAAACCATTTCATCAAAGTAAAAAATCAGTTTTTCATTACCAGCAGTTCCCGCACCAGTTCCCTTCGCCAATGTAACAACCAAACTGGTCTCAGAATGAGCTACAGATTTGTTATACATAGCAACAGAATCAAACAGACATTTGATATTACCAGTTACCTTCGCAAAACCTTCAGGCATGGAATATCGTTCACCAGTTCCATCAATAACGTAGTTACCTCCATCCAAGCCATTATCAATAGAAAAATTAACTTCAGTTCCAATACCTAAAGAAGTTCCACCTTCAAGCAAGGTACACTCAAACCCATCAAAAGGAGTATGACCCCTATCAGTAGGGTTAGCATCAAAAGTTCCCCCAAAGCCAGTAGCAACCGTTTCTTTTGCACCAAGGATGTCAACAGAACCTGTAATCATGCCTTCTGGTCTAATGGAAACTTTGAAACTGTTCACCTTACAACCATTATACCGAAACCAGGTGGGGACAGCAATATCAGGAAAATATTTTTCAATCGTCATGCCAGCAGGCAAATCCCCAATCTTGTAAGTGTGAACATAGGAACCAGTAGTCACAGTACTTCCGAAAACGTGCTTTAAAAGCAAACCATACTGCGGAGCCAATTCAAACTCAATATTACCAGATACGTCACGATTACCACGAACCGGCATTTGTGGGTTTCTACTTGAACGAATAGTATTTGAAGAAATCAAATTTCTATTCATTCGCAAACTTTCTCGAACATACGGCATAATTCGGGAAGTTCCAGAAGCAGGACTTGTTTTAAAAACAGATTCAGTATCGTAACTTAACCTAACCGTAGTACCTCTTTGCTGAGACATTTTTTCTTCCTCCCTATTTTATGGGTTTCCCCAAGGATGTCGGTAACTTACTTTAAAATTGATAATTATACCGTTTAATTGCTTGTCAGCCTCAATTGTAAAAATATCAGAACCCATTCTAACAGTATTTTGGGCCAATCCGCTTCGCAATGGATCTTCATACAATTTTTGGTGAATCAAACCAAGCAAAACCTCTACATCTTCCCTTGCCCAAACTTCCACGTTTATAGACCAATCCCAAGACTCATAACCAATAGTACCAGTTTCTATACGAGCCTCAGCACCAGCAACAACAAACGCACAAGGCATTGGAACAGTATCCAAATCCGTAATAACTACTTCCTCTGCCGTAACGGATTTCAATTGAGGAATCTCTTGTAATTCCGTTACGATATTAGCGACTATGTTTTGCCGGAACGTACTCATTTTTTATTTGCGATCGCACTTGCAACCGCCCCCTTTATACCTGAATAAATGAATTTTCGACGTAGTTTAACAATCCATTCGGGGTGAACTCTTGCCCTCACCTGAACACTCCTTTTTAACCAGTAGACTACACGAACTCCCCTACCTCCTTTTCCCATTGCTTTCAATGGAACTAATTTACCACGAGTTCCGATTTTTCCAGCTACAAGTGCAGGCTGGCCTCGAATCACCATGTAAACCAAATGGGGGTAATCTATTGATCTGGAATATTTAGCTGCACCTTGCCCTAACGATTTCTTATATGCAGGACCTCCTAATTGTGGTACAGTTAACCAAGGCTTTCCATGAATTGTAGTAACCGTTCCAGGTTTATTAATATGAACTCTTGCATACGGAACACCCCCACCAACATGAATACCCGCAACAATACTATTTGCACTTTTCGTTGAGGCCCAATTAGTTTCAGCTTTAATTAAACCCAAACTCCTTACTAATGTACGACTTCTAACACGAAGCCTATGATCCCCAGGTCCCCCTGTAAGGTAAGCCTCCCTTACAAAATCCCTCATTTCTTTAGCCTGAAAATTTAATTCAGCTTTAACCTTTGAAATGATTCCAGGAACGAGCTTGTCTAAATAAACAGTTACTTTATTATCTTCAACTGAAATATTACGCAACATTGTTTAAATGATACCGATCTACAATCTTTTGAACTTGTGGAAGAAATTCACCAGTAAGAAAAGTTCCAATAGAACCATCCGGCATTGACATTTGATTTATACCAATATCCTTACGCCTACGAAATAAATACCCTGTTTGCAACATACAAGCCATTTTTATATCATTAGGAACAGCAAGACTACTGCCAGTTGCCGAATACCCACCGGTGTAAGTGATGGAAAGCTGTCTTGGTTCAGTATATTCAGTTCCAACAACAAATTCAACAAGACCAGAATTTGTGTGAACGTAAAAATCATCGTCTACTGTTTGAGCATCTCCATCGATTGTCAAAGTAAATGTATGATTAATAATGTCAATGGGAGGGGCCTTCAATGCAAAAACTGATCTACCTCCTCTAAAATATTCAATTCTTTCCTGCTTTTCCAAGAAACGATTCATAGCAGTTTCTAAATCTGTTGAAACATATTCTATGAGCATCTCCAACAAAGAATCATGTTCCACATCTGTTTTTTCCAAAAACTCTTTTAAATCAGCAACACTTATAAGTTTCATCGTTGCACCATTATTTTTTTATTTTTTTCTTCAGCCACAACCAAAGTTTAGAAATATTAATCATAATTGGACGGCATGGGCAATCATGTTCTTCTCCCGGAAATACTTCATGCCCACACCATCCACAATTCATGGCTGCACCTGTGGATTACTTCCTGGTTCTAAAGAAGTAGGGAAAAATAATCGTTTATACCAAGTAATTGCACTAACTACACTTGCTAAATAAGGCAAACTGGCAGGAGGAATAATCTGACCCCAAGCTGGTAATGACAATGTAGCGAGTAAACATTGCAATCCCATCATATAAGGAGTCATGCTTTCCATTCCAGCATTTAACATTCTCTTAATTCCAGTAGCCACACTAATCAAAATTACTAAATAAGGTAATGCTTCAGGGGGAAGAATGTTTGTCAATTCAGGCATAGCCATAACAGATAAAAGGATGGTCATTACTGACATCCAAATAGTAGTAGACCTTCCCCTATCTTGTACTATTTTAAGTAGATCAGTCATTACGGTTGCACCAAAGGGGTTTCCCACCCCCGCTTATTGAAAATAGAAACCAGTTTACTAATTAAGCCAGCGACCCTGGGCCAGTTACTTTGAATAATATCTTTCATCTCACCAGATAATTCAGCAGAGGTTCCTAAAATTTCTTGGGCTAAAGCCAACTTCTCAGCACCAGACCCTGAACCAGGAAACATCTCTTCTAACTTTTTAATAATATCAATCAAAATAGGAATAAGCTGAAGTACTACTCCTAAATACTTAATTAAATTTGCCATGATTCCTCCTTTTATGTTTTTCCCCTGCATTTCCCGGCAGGGGTCGGGATTAATTGTTAAACAGTATTTGCTACAATAGCAGCACCCAAAGCATCAGCAGAAGCCTTCAGTTGATCGGCCAAAGCCTGAATCTCAGCAGGATCGTTGCCAGCAGCAATAAGCTCTGCAATCTTAGCAGCCAAACCTTGGATTAGTTGAATAGCACTTGCCTCAGCATCAGTATTAGCCTTCACCTGAGCAGTCAAAACAGTAAGATCCACCATAATAATTTCCTCCTTTCCCTGGATAACTTTTAAAATTTGCAGTATTGCATCCAGTTTTTTAGACGTATCATCCTTAAAAGGAAAATAGTAATTATAAGTGTCAGAAATAAAACCCATTATTTTTTACCACTCTTTTTCTTTTTACTGGATTTGTTGCCAGTAACAGTAGGTTCCATATTCTTCTTAGGTTTCTGTTTCTTGTTGCCTTGTTTTTTTGCCATAAAATTCTCCTTTATGTTCGTCTCTTAATTTTTGAGTATATGTAGTTTCCCATCTACGGAAACAACTTAAGCATACTGATTGTCCCCACTCTTCTATTTGTCGTGTTTCGGAATCGCAAAATGGACATAGAATCTTCACCATTCATAAATACCTCCTTCAAGCTAACTGGACATGACAATAATCGGGATTTTTCCAACGACCTCCCCAAACTAAACCATGACTTTCTGCTATCATACCTACTTCTTCATAATCAGGAATTTGATTTTCATTCACATCTACTTTAATACTCCACAAAGCCGTAGAACCATCTAATACCACAAAATCAAAAGCACAAGAAAGATCATTTGAAACCTCTGCATCTTCTAAATCAATTAGGTGTTTTGATTTAAGAGTCCAAGTTACTTTCTTTTGATTTTCTTTTTCATCTATTTTATAAAGGCCGATTGCTTCCCTTAAAGAATTAACATATTCTAAAGAGTATCTGCCTTGAACATATAAAGCATATTGACATTGGACTGTCCTTGCTGTTGACGTTATAGCTGTGTAAATCTTTCGTGTTCGGGCTTCCTCCATAATAACCGTTGCTAATATTTTTAATTCAGGCTTGAGTAAATCTAAATCTCGGCTATTATTTAAAAGTTTCATTAACATTTTCCTGCTGTGGCTGCTGTGATGCACTCTCTAAG
>JGI20214J51088_10000882_pt1 | contig 20472 bp, 22 predicted proteins | sample WetSurMetagenome_FD_51088 | JGI IMG/M metagenome (IMG submission 51088) | reverse complement strand
ACGGTAATGGCACGGTCATATGCTCCTGGTGCTGCAAATACAGACATAATGTTAACCTCACTTTACACTATACACTTTTTCACAGTCTCATATAATAACTACACTAAAAACCTTTCCTATTAAAGCAAAACCTGACCTTGAGTGCTTAACGGTTTTGGGATTGATTCTTCTATGCGTAAACAAGCGAATTACACTGTTTGCTGATTGTTTCATTTAGTAGATAGCCCTATACTCTTCATCAACCAACGGATTGGTCAGTGCGTTGCTGTTTTGGGTTCTGCGTATGTTTTGTGTTGCAGGATGGTTGTGCAACAATTCTCAAGCAGTGCATTAGTTGCCAGGACGATGCCTTGTTTCAATTTTTGCTCTGATAGCTATATGTAAAGGCGATAAAGAAGGTTCAACCGCTACGCCTGAATTGCAAACCGTCTCCTGAAATGTTGAGTTGGGTAAAGTAACTGCTAAATTATTAAGTCTGACAAATAAAATTTGGACAGGAAACTGATTTGGATCGGTTCCTAGAAATTGCAGCAACAAAGCTGATGACAACAGCTAAAATCAGAACTGCAATTGATGAAAATTCTGGGATAAACGTTGCCGGATTACATTCTGAATCGAGTGTTCCAATCCAGATAAGACATCAAATCTACCGGATTAGATAGCGTTNACATAATGTTGCCTACAACCGCATAGCCCCAACTGGGTTATTGGAAAAAGAAGCTACGTCGACAATACCAAGTATATACGATGTATTTGGTCGACATAGACTATCAATTTCTAATTCAAGTTATATTGTTTATAAAACAGTACTAGAAGTTGAAAAAAGAACTCAACCCATTACTTCGATGTTTAGGTTGCAGTAGTTTCGTGTAAACTCATAGGTTCCAGCGGAGTTTTGCTGCCACAGCTCAAAGATTACCGAGTGACTTCCAACTTTGTTTTCAGTTATGATTGCGGTGTTTTCACTGGTTTTTCCATCACCTAAGCCGTTTATTCGGATAATTTGACTGGCGGGGACATCAACCGGGAAAGTGGACAGGTTCTTTGTAATCTTTACTTGCACCTGATAAGACGCGGTATTTCCAAAATGATTTACTACGTTAACATAGACGTTGAAGGTGCTGTTCTGGTTAGCTACCAAGGTTTCAGGGTAATCTAAGATTTTTTTGTTGGAGTCAAGCAAGTAAATACTGTTATATGGTTCTGCGGGTGNCCTAAACCAAACAAAATAGCTCAAAACTGCAACGGAAACGATCAGTAACGCAAGAAAAATGGCGACTGCAAAGCCTTTTTCCTCATCAAGCCCGAGTTTTCTTCCAAGCCGCTTCACGCTTTCTAATCGTATCTGCATCCAAAGACCCCTTGAATATAGTGCTAAATATCTCGATACCTGACTTAAACCTTCTTAGTTTAGGTCTGCCGTACTTCCGAGCTTTATAGGTGGTGGGAACCTCAATCATGCTATAGCCTTCCTTAGCGAATTTTATCAGCATCTCAGTTGCAAACGCCATGTCACCCTCATTTAATTCGACATTGTTAATGGCTTCATGGGATATTGCTCGAAAACCCGATTGGGTGTCGCTTAGGAATTGGCTATAAACGAAGTCGAAGAAAAACGTGATGACTTTGTTGCCGATGAAGTTCATGATTCCCATAGCTTTTTTAGGGTCATACATGCGAGTGGCTAAAACCATGTCTGCGTCTTGCTCAATCATTTTAGCTATCATACGGTTGATGTGTCGCACTTCATAGGTTCCGTCGCCGTCAACCATGATTATGATGTTACCTTTTGCATTTTTCATACCTGTTTTAAGTGCTAAGCCATAACCGCGCCTGGGTTCAACTATGAGTCTACAGTAACCTAATTCTTGAACTATTTCTTTGGTTCCATCCGTCGAATTCCCATCTACAACTATGATTTCTTTTGGATAAGTCAAATCTTCATGGATGGTTGTTATGGCTTCCAGAATGTTACCTGCTTCGTTGAGTGTTGGAATTACCACAGAGATCATTTCAACTTTTGATGTCATCAGCTAACTTCCATTTCAAAGGGCTAATATGTTTCCGTTACATGGTTAAATAAGCTCTTCGTATATTTCCACGAGCCTTTCAACATTCTTATCCCAACTAAACTTCTCCTCCATCATAGCGCGAAGTTCTTTTTTGCTAGGGGAGAAATCCATCGCGGCAAAGTCCAGTATTGCTTTCGCCAGCTGTTCAGGCTTGTTAGGAGGCACCAATTTTCCATAATCTGCCATCAGAATTTCTCTTATTCCCCCAACATCCGTAGCTATAACTGGCATTGCGCAGGCCATAGCTTCAAGCGCAACCAACGGCAACCCCTCCCCAGACTTTGAAGGCAACACAAAAATGTCTGCGACATTGTAGTAAAAAGGTAAATCTTCATCACTCACAAAACCTGCAAGCTTAAAATTCCCATCAATACCCAACTCGTGTATTCTCAACTTGACGCTTTCAGAATCAGGACCTTTCCCAACAGCCAAAAACACTATTCGAGGGTTCTTTTTTACTGCAATGTTTGCGCCTTCGATTAGGGTGTCAACTCCGTTTTTGTAAACAAGTCTCCTCACAGTCAAAACAACAACTGCATCCACAGGGATTCCAAGCTTTCGCCTCATTTCTTCTCGCTTCCCAGCCAATGGCTTGAACTTTTCCAAGTCAACACCGTTATGGATAACCACAACTTTCTTGGGTTTGGCACCTAAACGCAAAACATAATCTTTGGTTGCACTGCTTACAGCTATGATTTTGTCTGCGTCGTTAAGGTTTTGTTTTCCAATCGTGAGATCATTTAAATTTTCAACATTGTCGAAAAGGTTGTTATATTCGATGAAGGTGTTGTGTTGGGTTAGAATTAATGGTTTGGAATACATTTTAGCGAGTTTACCCGCGGCAAGTGAGGTTAAATATGGATGTCCGTGCACGTGGATTATTTTGCTTTTCTTTACTGCCCTGAGGAATATTGGAAAACTTGTGACCGTTGGAATAGAGTATGGGATTCCAAGGCGAAAACCTGTGTTAAGCGACTCATAGCATTCAACCGCAACACCGTCAACCGAATATTTTTGGGGTGTTCCAATCCTGTTAGTTACAATCATGGGTTCAAATTTTTTCTTGAGCAACCGCTTACTTTGTTCATTTACCACCTTCTCTATACCGCCCACATGCGGCAGAAAGGTGTGTGTAACAATGCAGAGCTTTGTTTGAAACATGCTGCCCAACAGGCTAAATCCTCAATCGGCATAGTATTATAATCTTATGGTAAACTAATTGTTAGCTCTGGCTCGACGAAAATTTCATAAAAATGGTTTTTTACGGCTTTTTACCAGCATTTTTCACTGCTCGGGTATAGACGTTGGAAGATGCTCCCGCAACTAAAGCTCCAATGGCGTCGTTGGTGAGTGGAGGCAGCTCTTTTAGGATTCCCGGTTTAGCTTGATCAAAACGAACAAACTCAAACATACCCTTTGACCCGCCGATATAAGTGGCGATTGCAATACCGATAAGCTCATCTGCAACTAATCCTGGTCTGCCCAGAAAACGCTCTTTCGTTAATCCTGGAATTCTGCCGTTCTCCGCTTCTTCTTGAGCGTGAAAAGCAGCCACGATGAGAGTTGAAACATTAACGTCTTGAAGAATGTCAAGGAATTCTTCTTTGAGCATCTCTGTTGCATCTTTCGAGGTTTCTACTCCAGGGTGTGGAACATATAATTCGAGGGCACTGTCGATTAGGCTTTGCAGTGTAATGCCCTTGGCTTCTAGGTAGGTTAGCAATGGAGGAGTTTGCATGTTCATGCTCTTTACCGCACTTTTAGTAGTGAAGTCTGTTTTAAGTGTTACGCGGCAAGGTTTACCATAATACTTATATCAAAAGGCTGGATGGTTTATCCAATGGTGGGTTAATAATTTGCTGAACATCAATAAAAAAAACGTTATTCCAGCCAAAATTTTACCAAAATGCAAATTATTTAAAAATCTGAGTAGAAAAATTGTGTTTTTGTGTTTACATGTTTCTAGAATAAATATCATATGTTTGGACCAAATGCACATTCACCAAAAATCTACATCATATCAATTAAAAGGTTGAAGTTAAAATTTTGAGGAAGAAAACAATATGAAAGTTGTTGCTTCATGGAGCGGCGGCAAAGATAGCTGCTACGCATATTACCTTGCCACCCAGCAAGGCCACAACGTAATGAACTTGTTCACTATGATGATGACAGAAACCAAATCAAACTTCCACATGATTCCCTCAGGCATCCTCGAAGCACAAGCAGAATCCATCGGCATTCCGCTTATCAAAAAGACAACGTCTGAAACGACTTACGAGAAAGATTTCAAGTCAGTTCTGCTTGAGTGCAAGTCTATGGGCGCTGAGGGATTAGTTACAGGCGACATCTATGAAGTCGCTGGGCATGAGGAAGGTTGGCTTGGACGCGTCTGCAAAGAAATTGGCTTGATCCCCGTAAAACCGCTCTGGATGGGTGACACAAAAAAGATTTATCTTGATTACCTCAAAACAGGATTTAAAGCAACCGTAGTCCGCACCAAACTGAACCTGCTCGGTCTCGAATGGCTGAATAGAACATTAGACAGAAAGTTCTATGACGAAATCCTAAAACTCGGCAACGTTGACCCATGCGGCGAAGGCGGCGAATATCACACCGTCATAACCGACGGCCCAACATTCAAGAACAAGATTGAAATCCAAGAAACACAGAAACATATTCTCGACGGTGACTTTGGATACTTAGAAATCAAAAAATTCAAAGTTGTACCAAAGTAAGGGAACCCCAATGGACGTACTAATTACTAATAATGAACTTAAAGCAAAAGCTTTCATAGAAGAAATTGAAAACAAAAGACCACTCTTCTTATGCACCATAGCAACCACTGAAACAGGAAAAATCCCAGGGTTGTCTGCAGCTGGTGCAAACCCAGACTTTACAGATTTCACTCCGCCTGCAGATGCGGAACTGCTTTTACTGGGCAAATGCAAGTCAATTCAAGGTGTCCCCATCACTCCTGACGGAATTCCGACACCTGGCTTGATTACCATGTCGGCGTTGCATTTAGCGGATATACCTGTGGTAGTTGTTAACGGCGGAGTGAAGGTTAAACCCCAGATTCCTTTCGTGGAGTTAGGCGGTAACTCAGGACGCGATATTCGTTCAGGCAACTCAGTTGATAATGTTGAAGAAGTTATTGAACGCGCCAAGATTTTAGGTGAACAACTTGCCAAAGCTTCGGATTACTTAGTCATAGGCGAGAGCATCCCAGGCGGAACAACAACTGCACTTGGTGTTTTGTCGGCTTTGGGTGTGAATGCCCAGGGCAAAGTTAGCAGCACCCTACCAGAGAACCCCCACAATTTGAAAGCGGAAGTGGTTGCAGCAGGTTTGAAGGCAGCAGGCGAAAAATTCGGCAGCTTAAAGCGTAATCCAATAAAAGCTGTGTCCTGCGTTGGTGATCCCATGATGGCTGCGATGACAGGATTAGTTATTGGTGGGGCAAAACAGGGACCTGTTTTGATGGCTGGTGGCACCCAAATGACTGCAGTTTTAGCTATAATCAATGCCTTGAGTCCTGAAGCGCTATGCAACGTCGCCATTGGAACGACACGTTGGGTAACAAAAGATGTAAAATCCGACATCTGCGGAATAGTTAAGCAGTTCTGCGACGTACCCATTTTGGCGGCCGACCTAGATTTTGGTCCCTCAAAATATCCAGGCTTGCAAATTTATGAGACGGGACTTGTCAAAGAAGGCGTGGGTGCAGGCGGCGCATCGATTGCAGCTATGGCGAAGCTCGGCGGGGCAGTAACAAAGGATATACTTCTTAAGGAAATAGAGCGTAACTATGCACTACTGATGAGCTTAAAGTGACCCGCACTTGGTCGTAAAACAACTAAAGAACCTCCTATCCTTCTTAACCGTCTTTCCATTCGCCATGGACAAGGACTTATTAACGGATTGCGCCCAAAACATGTGGGCTTTCCCCTTAATCGGCGCACTCCTCGGTTTATTGGCTGGGATGTTCGGTTGGGTGGCTCTTCAGTTTTTGTCCAGCATCGTTGTCGGAGCTTTAACGTTAGCTCTGCTGCTATGGATGACAGGGCTTCATCATACAGACGGTTTGTTGGATTTTGGCGACGGCATTATGGTCCACGGTTCACCTGAGCGTAAAGTTGAGGTCATGCATGATCAGTTGACTGGCGCAGGAGCCATAGGCTTGACTGTAATGACTTACATAATCACGTCTTTTTCGTTCGCCGAGCTTGGCAGAAAAATATTAATTGGGAATTTTGCTATCCCCCTGATTTTCCCAGCTTTAATCGTTGTTGAGTTATGCGCGAAGTTGTCGATGGTTGTGGCGGCTTGGGCAGGCAAATCTGTCCATCAAGGCATGAACTCAGCCTTTCTGGAAGCCATGCATGGTAGCAAAGGTAACCTGCGCCTGATTGTGGCATTAGCGGTTTCGTTTTCGATCGCTTTGCCACTGCTTAACTGGGCAGGAATCTTCACCATACTGGTTGCAGTATTTACAGGTTTATTGATGGTTACGATAGCTCACAAGCATTTCAATGGTGTTACAGGCGATGTTTTTGGAGCAATTAACGAATTGTCGCGGATGGTTTGTGCGGTTGTTTTGTTGGCGGCGATTGCATGGGTGTAGTTGCACTGGTCATGGCTGGCGGCAAGGGTACCCGCATGAAAAAAGCCGAAGAAAAACCTCTCATCAAAGTCTGTGCTAAACCCGTCATCGAATATGTGCTTGAAGCATTGAAAAACGCCAAAAAAATCGATTCAGTAATTGTTGCCACAACTAAATGTACACCCAAGACTACAAAACTTATGCAACAACTGGGGATACAAGTAATAGAAACCCCGGGCAAAGACTACGTTTCCGACATGGGCTACGTTGTCCAAACCCTCAAACTGGGCGTTTTTTTAGCTATCGCAGCTGACCTGCCGCTGGTGAGGGGGGAAATGATAGACACAATCGTTGAACGCTACGAACGCTGCGGCAAACCAGCTTTGACAGTTGCGGTTCCACAAGAAATCAAAACGAAGTTGGGCATGTGTATCGAGTACTCCTTCAAAGCAGAAGACCAAGACGTAGTTCCTGTTGGAATTAACGTTATCGACGGGCGTAAACGATATGGTGACGAATGGCTCGATCAAGACATCTACCTTATGAACAACGAAGAATTAGCAATTAACATTAACACTCTGTCAGAACTGCAACTAGCAGAACGGTTGCTATTTCAAAAAAAGGGTTTTTGACCTAAACTTCCTGTAGTTTCTGCAAAGAAGTCTTAGTAGAATCCAAAATATTCGTTCGTGCAGTCATTGTTGAGTTTTCTTTTGTCTGCTTTCCAAAACCTCGTTGAGGGTGGCCTTCATTTTTCTTGCATCCACATCAAGTATCGGCGACTCACAAATCATGGTTGGATGCAATCCAAAATCCACAATTACCTCGGCGAGCATGCGAAAGTCGGGTCCGTACCTTTCTTGATCGAGGGTGTGGTGGCGTTTTTCGCCTTGGCTGGAGAATTCGATGGCTGAAAAGTGGCAATGCATGCTTCTGAGGGCTTCAGTGCCGAGTTCTTCCTCGACTTTTTCGGCTAGAACGCGAAAATCTTCTACTTTTTTAAGTACGCCCAGATGCCTTGCGTGAAGGTGCCCCCAGTCTATTACGAGTTGGGTGCCTTCGATTTCTTGGCAGATTGTAAGAATTTCGTCAATGCTGCCAACCTGGAATTTTCTGCCCATCGTTTCAGGCCCAAGCTTCACTTTTAAGCCAAGAGCCTTCATTTCGGCGCTGACTTCTTTTAGGGCAGTGACACAGTTTTGGAAAGCGAAGCTTTTTTCGACTAACCCATAGAAGCCTGCATGAAAAACCACAACATACGCGCCCATCCAATCAGCCGCGGTTGCGCATGCTATTAAGCGTCGTTTGCTGGCTTCTACAACTTCTTTTTTGCCCGAAAAATTAATGAAGTATGAACCGTGCATGCTGAGTTTGACATCATTTTTGCATGCTTCTTCACCTAGTTTTTTGGCATCTTCTTGTTTGATTTGTGGGATAGGTCCCCAGCGGGAAGCTTGGTACTCGAAAGCATCCAGACCTTCCTCGTGTAAGAGTTTTGGGACGTCAGTTGTGGTTGCACCCATTAATCTAAACATTGGCGGAACACCAGCTGGGCCAAAACGAGTGTGCTCAATCATTTCTCTAAACCCTTTCTACTTAAAAAGTGAGATCTAACCTAAATAAATTACAATTACTTTTCACGTCAAGTTTATAACAAACTGGTTATGGTTGGGACAGCTGGCCCAAAAAAGCGAAAATAGACCGATATGGCTAAGATTGCAATAGTAANTGTCAAAAGAGCATAGTCGCCTTTATGGAATTTAAGTAGATACAGGTTGGTGCGTTTTTTTGTGGCTCCCCATGCACGGGACTCCATTGCTTCCGCCAACTCTAGGCTTCGGCGAATTGCACTTACAATCAATGGGATAAGCACAGGCACATAGTTTCTAATGCGTTTGAGCAAGCCACCTTTCTCCAATTCCAAGCCTCGGGCTTTTTGTGCATCCATTATGGTTTGGGCTTCCTCCGCCAAAACAGGAACAAAACGAACCGCGGTTGTGAATGCGAAGGCGAACTCATAGGGTACACGGGTTTCCTCTAATGCCAAGCCTAAGTGGTCGGGTGAAGTAGTCAAGAAGAAAACCGAGAACGACTCAACTAGCACAACAAACCGCAGAGTCATAGCAACCGCATTCTCTACATTGGGGCCTGTTAAGTTATATGATGAAGTAAAATATGTTGTTCCAACGTTAACGACAAAGATGAATATCGCCAGAAATGCTGCTCCACGCAAGGAACGCAGCCACTGCCTCTGCACACGCGCCAACAACACAAACGGTATCTGCATAAAGAATAAAATCAGTAGCGGAATAATCTGGTAAAAAAGAATAGCCACCACAAAGATGCCTATGACATATACGAATTTTATTCTGGGATCAAGGTTGTGGATTGGAGAGGAGACTTTTCTGAACCTTAAACCGTCAAATACGCTCATTTCAGCGATTTCTCCCCATAGCTTTCATGATAATTGCTTTGGCTTCGTAAATGTCAATAACNTCTTTGGGGAAACCCAGCGGCGCTAACTTCGTGAAAACCTGCGCTATCTGCGGAAGAACAATCGACGACAGCTCAAGCAATCTTGGATTGGTAAGGATTTCTTTTCCTTCGCCGTCCGCGACAATTTTGCCTTCCTTCATTAGAATGACCCGCGGGTTACATTCTGCCACAAACTCTACGTCGTGCGTAACTGTGACCACTGTTTTTTTCTGGGTTTGCATCTGCATGATGAATTGGCGCAGTTTCTCTTTCTGTTCATGGTCCTGTCCGATTGTGGGCTCATCAAGAATCAGAGTCGATGGGTCCCAGGCTAAAACGGAAGCCAATGCGACCCGCTTTCGTTCGCCTCCACTAAGTAGGAAGGGTGAGGTTTTTTTATATTGGGTTAACGATAGCAGGTTCAAAGCCCAAGTAACACGGTCTTCGATGACTTTAGGCTTAAAACCGAAGTTTTTTAGGGCAAAGGCGATTTCTTCTTCGACGGTTTCGCTGAAGAGTTGGTGGTCAGGATTTTGGAAAACAAAGCCGACGTTTCGTGCTAAGGCGGCGACGCTTGATTTGGTGGTTTCTACACCATCTATGAGAACTTTGCCTTGGTAGGGTTTGAGGAGTCCATTGAAGTGTTTAACGAGGGTGGATTTTCCTGCGCCATTCTGCCCCATTATTGCAATGAATTCGCCGTCCTGGACCTTTAGCGAGACGCCTCTTAGCGCTTCAACTTTGTTGGGGTAAGCGTAACGGATTTCTTGAGCTTCAATCATTAAGGCGTTAGTGCCTCCAACAGTTGGTCAGCCAACTCTTCAGAAGACAACGGAGTTTTGTTAGGCAGATTTAAGCCCTCTTTCTTTAGCATCTGATAGAGCAACGTNGCTTTGGGGATTCCCACGCCGATTAAGCGGGTTTCTTCGCTGCTGAGAATTTGTCTCGGGTCNCCCTCAAAACGTACTCTTCCTTCATCCATAACGATAAGGTGGTTAGCGTACTTCGCAGTCAAATCTAAACGGTGCTCAACGAGAATAACTGTGATTCCTTGTTCCTTGTTGAGTTTATATATAACTTCAAAAATCTTCTCGGCGCTGAGAGGGTCGAGAAAAGATGTTGGTTCATCTAAAACGACGACCTCGGGCTCCATTGCAAGGACCGCTGCAATCGCTACCCTCTGCTGCTGTCCACCCGAGATTTCATGGGGTGAGCGTTCGCGGATGTCGTAGATACCTGTTTGGTTTAATGCCCAATCGACTTTTAGGCGCATTTCCTCTCGGGAAACTCCAATGTTTTCTAAGCCGAAGGCAACGTCTTTTTCAATGGATAATGCGAAAAGCTGGTTTTCTGGGTTTTGGAATACTAAACCAACGTGTTTCGCCATTTCGTAAGTATGATGCTTAAGCGTATCGATTCCCGCAATCGAGATTTCGCCCTTTAGTTCTCCCTGATAGAAATGCGGCACAAGCCCGTTGAAAGTTCGGCACAAAGTTGTCTTTCCGCAGCCGCTTGGACCCGTAATTAAAACAAACTCGCCCTTCTCCACCTTAATTGAAACATCCTCAATTGATGGTTTTGTGGCGCCCGGGTAAGTGTAGGTGAGGTTTTTTGTTTCAATTATAGCCATGCTTTTCGTGCCTGCTTACCTTAAGCGTTAGAGTTTGCTCATTTAAGCGTAACTACGCTTTTTTGGCTATTTTCTGCTTCACTAGTAATAGACATTGTTTGAGGGCTTGTTGGATTTCACCCTTGCCGCTAACGCCTGAAGCCATCGCGTGGCCTCCGCCGACCCCTCCCAAAAACTCCCCCAGTGGCGCCGCAATGTCTGTTCCCAAATGTACGCCTGCAAACTCCTTAAACTGGCGCGTACAACGCAGGCTCAACTCAACTTTTCCACCCTTTTTTCCCGCAACAGCCGACATGTGTGCCCCCAAATCAACTAGGGCTTTGGCAGCGGACGCTTGATAAGCACTAACATGCGAAAGTGCAATAATCCAGCCTTCAACCTTAACGATTTTTGCTCTCTTGCAAGCCTTCAACTTCGCAACCCGCTCCGAAGGATCAATGGGCATAGCAAACAATGCTAAAGTTGGCTGGGCATCTATTCCTATTGCAACTAGCTTTGCGAGAATCTCAAAGGTCGGTGAATTAGCCAACGCAAAATGTCTTGTATCGAATGCTATGCCAACAAACAAAGCTTTTGCTTCGTTTAGGGTTGGTTCGACTTCGGCTTGGCTGAATAGTCGATAAATTAGTTCACAGTTCGCCGCTGCTTTCTCATCCACTAAGCAGACTGTACAGATTTGCAATGTNTCGGGGCTTGGCGCGTGGTGATCTATAATTATTTTTGGTGCAGGCGACTTCTTTATTACGTCGGCGACTTCGTCGAGTTGCTCGAAGGTGTTCATGTCGAGGAGAACGATGACTTCTGCAGATTCGATGTTTGGTTTTAGGTTCACAGTAATGGGAAGATGCTCAAACAATTGTTTAGCTGGCTTGTTGACTCCCTGTGGACAACCTATCTCAACCACGATGTCAGGCAAAAACCTCTTTAACAAGCCCTGTAAAGCGTAAGCTGAACAAATCGCGTCAGCATCAGCACTACGATGACAGAGTAACAAAACAAAGGAAGCCTTTGTATCTTCTAAAACGTTGAGTAATTCTTTGAAGCTCATTTTATCTTTCTCAAAAAGTTTTCCGTTGCCTTGTGCGCCTCATTCACAGCTTCCTTAACTAAAGCTTCAGCGTCGACACCTTTTGTTTGTGGAGCTAAAATTAGGTTGATTTCAACCGTGACGTTTACTGGCTTAGTTCCGTCAGCTTCAACACTGATATCTAAGCGGTCAATCTCTTTTTGTGGNACCTTNNACAAAACGTATTTTCTAGCCGCACCTTCAGCAGTTTGGCATAAAAGTTCGATTTGCTCTGTGGTTAGCTCTGGAAATCCGAGCTCTACCACAAGCATTCACCTTAAGATAGGGGTTGACCAGAGACAGGGCTTAGGTCTTCTTGCAATTTAGTTTGGGCTTCTTTAACTTGGCTGCGTATACGTTCTTCTTGTCTTGCCATAACGGTGCTTCTAGTGTCTAAAAGGGATTTGCGCTCTACGAGATCCTCATTTACTTTTGCTTTCTCAGCTTTAACCAAAAGTGAGCCTATTGCTTTGTAGACAACTACATCGTCAGCTGTTTTCGCTAGTTCAGCGATTGTTTGGTCAACTTCGGTTTTTTCCATTTCAACTTGCTGTTTCTGCGCTAAAATCGACTGCAGCGTCTGTTGGAGTTGTTGGAGTCTAAGAAGTCTTTCTTGAACGTTAGGCGGTAATTTTGAAATTTCGTCACTCACGTTTTATTCCTTCCGTACCAGCAATAAGATAAGCTCTTAATTAAGCATTTCCAACAAAAAAAAGCCGATGGGTAAACATGTTGAATGCGTTGGTTTTATTTTTTGGACCCAAATTTTATCTCTAAAACCGTAAAACAAAAAAGCACGCAACAGACCCATTAGTCAATCAACAAAAACCAAAGCCTTGAAAGTAGGTAAAATGAAAACAATAACAAAGAAACTATGCATCGTTGCTTTCGTTGTTCTGATTNTGNCTTTAAGCTTAACCATTGTTTTTTCAGAAAACCCGACCACATACTCTTTTAACAATAGACTTTACCGCGTTGCCTGCCTTGGCGACAGCATAACCTACATGACGGGTTACCCCGAGGAACTGCAAACTTTGCTTGGCAATCATTCGGTTGTGGGAAATTTTGGAGTTAACGGAGCAACAGTAAATTTGTGGACCAACAAACCGTACTATTATGATCTTACTTACCGAGATGCCCGTAACTTTCTACCCACAACCGTCATCATAATGCTTGGAACCAACGATGCCAGAACAGATAATTACCTGAAAATTAGCAATTTCACAGCTAATTACGAGAGAATGGTAAACAGGACAGAACGATGGAATAGCACACAGCAGATCTTTCTCGTCATTCCCCCTCCAATCTTCAACAATACACTCGATTTGAACTCGACAAGTTATGTCGAAGGTGTCATCCCACGGATAAAACAAGTTGCAAATGACTTTGGTTTACCGATTGTAGATGTATACACTCCACTCATGGACCACCCTGAGTATTTCTACGACGGCGTCCACCCTAACAACGCAGGGGTCCAAATAATTGCAAATACTATCTACAAGGCTATTAATGAATACTCAAAATAACCTGAAAGTTATCCTATTAGTTTTTTGAGGAGAGGCACCCTTCGCATCAACAAAACCAACCCAAGAGTAATGAAAAAAGTTAGGGCGGCAAGGAGGGGGATTTCTATGATTGGGTTTAGGGTTGTGAAGCTTATTTTGAACCCAAGTAACCCTCTTTCGAGGGTTTCTAAGATTATTACGTGGAATAGGAAGATGGGCAGGGTATTCTTGCTTATGGCTTGGACAACTTGGCGATTTGCGGGATGATTGGTTCCAGGCCAATCAGGCTTAAACTTTAGGAGAATCAAAAATAAAGCAACCGATCCCACTATGACGTTCACGGTTAGGTAACCCAAGAAATAATTGTTTTGCGCCAAGTTGCTTAATGGGTAAGTCATCAGCCACACGCCGAAGAGCGTGCCAACAAAACTTGCGATTAACAGTCCATACAGTAAGGCAGATTGCAATGTTATTTTTTTCAGGTAATCACCCATTACAAAGTATCCTATGAAGCCGCCGATGACAAAGACGCCGGCATCCAAAGTGTAGCCAAGACCAAATTGGATAAGAGGTATGATGGCTACTCCTGCGAACCAGATTGCAATTAAGTAGCGTGTAATTCTGGGATTCCCCTNCGATATTATCACTCTTAAGATGGGAGTAATCAGGTATAGTCCAATGATGAGGTAGATGAACCAGAATTGGTACCAAGCGCCTGTGAACAAATCCTTCACAATGCCTTGCACAACGTTATTTAACGTAACTGGTACGTTGGTGATGTAGAATCCCCATGCAAGGTAAACNATATTCCAGAACACAAACGCCAAACCAATACGGCTCAGTCTTTTCTTTAGAAATACGCGGATGGGCTCGTCGAGTTTTTCTGGTTGAAGCAGCAAAGCCCCGCTTAACATGACAAACAACGGTACGCATGAAAGGGCTAAGCTTTTGTAGACAATTGCGGTCCACCAATAAGGTAGTGGCACGGAAGAAGCCTGTAAAGCTTCGTTGGAGGCATGGAGCAACACAACTAAACCAATGGCTACAGTACGAATGAGGTCGACTGGAATCGCATTTCTCTTATTTGGCTCCAAACTGTTCTGTTCCAATGAAAAGCGCCCTTGAATCAGTTGTAGATTATTTGCCGTACCCAGAGCTTATAAAACTGCTTGTTTGTAGGTTAAAAAAATGTTTAAACTTTTGAAACGTTTTGGGAACTCTGTTTTTGTGAGGTATTTTTAAGTAATTAAAAGCATTAACACAACATAAGGAAGAAAAGCAAATGGAACGCGAACGCGCAAAAGTAACAAAAGAAGAGCTACAGGAAAAAGACACCCGTTTCCTAGCGGTTTACGTGGAAGCCCAAAACTCAGTGATGATTATGCTGAGTGAGAGGGAAGACAAACTTGGAACTTTAGCTATCGCTGTTCCAAAACCTAGAGACCTCATGGGTTCCGTCACATCATCGGTCCTTTTAGGAGATAAAAACGTGATTACAGCGCGAATGTTTGCAGAGTTGGTTGCAGCTAAGAAGAACAAAATCGCCATGGTCTCCGTGTACCTTGAGAAGATGGGAGAGATGCAGGCACAAGCGTTCTTTATGCGCTTAATTGACAAAGTTCTCAAGAGCGAAAGCCAAAAAGAACCCACAGCGATTTAGGTTTGCCGTGCAAATACATGATTAGTGAGTTAAGAGTCACCGATTTTCAAGCAATCTTAAATGTGGTAAACGATGCTGCCGTCGCGTACAAGGGCAAGATTCCAGCAGACCGATGGAAAGAACCATACATGCCCGAAGAAGAACTGAAAGAGGAAATCAAAAGAGGCGTCCAATTCTACGGATACATCGAAAACCGTGCGCTGATAGCTGTTATGGGAATTCAGGCTGTCGATGATGTTACATTAATTAGACATGCCTACACGCTGATGAGCCACCAGCGGAAAGGTTTTGGAGAAAAACTCCTAAACCACCTGCTTAGCTTAGCACAAACCGACAAGATTTTGGTAGGCACATGGGAAGCTGCGCTTTGGGCAATCAAATTCTACCAAAAACACAGGTTTATTTTGCTTTCAAGGGAAGTAACAAACAAGCTACTGAAGAAGTACTGGAACATACCTGAGCGGCAAGTTGAAACCTCGGTGGTTCTTGAACTGAAAAGTTAAGTTTTGGCGTTTCTATTGCGGACCTTCACCAAATAAACAGCCAAATCATAACGCTTGCGATGAGTACAATTGCACCAGCAACATAGGTTCTTAACTTTTGATAGACAAGTTGAAATTTGGGTAATGCCTGAATCTTTGCTGAGCATAATGAAGCAAACTCTTCTCCTGAATGTAGATTCAGAGTATCCTGATCCAGCAGCCATCCAGATTGCGGCAGATATTATTCGGCGAGGAGGGTTGGTGGCGTTTCCCACAGAGACGGTTTATGGTTTAGGAGCAGATGCGCTTAATGCTGAGGCAATTTTGGCGTTATTTGCAGCTAAGAAGCGCCCGTTAGATAATCCACCAATTATTCACGTCGCCGATCCAAAGGAAATCGGCAAGTTAGTTTTGGAAGTACCTATTAAAGCGAAGGTGTTGATGGAGAAGTTTTGGCCTGGACCCTTAACGCTAATTTTTAATCACTCAAACCTTGTGCCGAGGGAGACAGTTGCGGGTTTAGACACAGTTGCTATTCGAATGCCGAAGCACAAAGTAGCCCTCGAACTAATCAGGCAAAGCGGCTGCCCCATCGCAGCTCCAAGCGCAAACCTCGCCGGCAAACCCAGTCCAACCACCGCGCAGCATGTCCACGAAGATCTAAATGGCAGAATCGATGCTATCCTTGATGGCGGAGCGACAATCATTGGCGTAGAATCCACCGTGGTTGACTTAAGTGTTGACCCGCCCATACTGCTTCGCCCAGGCGGAACACCTTTTGAGGCATTACAAAAAGTTCTTGGTGACCTCAAGCTCCATCCTTTCGTAGAAGCCGAACAGGAATTGTCATTGCATCAGATTCGTTCGCCCGGAATGAAGCACAAACACTACGCACCCAAAGCCGAAGTCATCCTTGTCGAAGGCAAAGTTCCAGCTGTCACCGCCAAAATAAAAGCGTTAGCTGAATCCTACAAACTGGAAGGCAAAAAAGTCGGCATCTTAGCCTCCGAAGAAACTCAAACCTGCTACCACGCACACGTAGTCAAATCGCTTGGCAGTCGCTCCAATTTAGCAACCGTCGCCCAAAGTCTCTTCCGCTTGCTAAGGGAAATTGATGCAGAAAATGTGGATGTAATCATTGCGGAGGGGTTTTCTTCGGAAGGGTTAGGTTTGGCAGTTATGAATCGGCTTCGGAAAGCGTCGGCTTACCACATAATAAAAGCGTAAGTTCAGGTTCGATATGTTTTTTACGTTAAATCGCTAGTGCTAAAGTGGCGACCGTTTTGGTTAAACTTAAAGGATTCCAAAAACTAACGTTAACAGACCAAGCCATCCAGACCTGGTTTACTGCGCTGAAGGTTGGCAAACCTAGAGTGACACAGGTACCGTTGCAGCAGACGCTTAACCGTGTTTTAGCTGAAGACCTCTTTGCTCAAGAATCTTTGCCTCGCTTCGACAAGTCAGCAATGGATGGCTACGCGGTGAAGTCATCGGATTTGATGGGTGCTTCTCAATCTAAACCCGCGGTTCTCCAACTAACTCAGGCTAACCAGTTGGATTCTAAGCAAGCCAAGCAGATTTGGACAGGTCACCCAATCCCTAAAGGCGCAGATACAGTCGTAATGCTAGAAAACACCGAAAGACGGGGCGGGGATGTGGAAGTTTGGAATCAACTTGCGCCGTGGACTAATATTTCAAGGATTGGTGAAGACCTAAAACAGGGTTATTTGGTGGTTAAAGCTGGCACACGTTTGAACCCCTACCATTTAGGCTTAGCCGCCGCTTTGGGCAATATCGAGCTTAAGGTTGCGGAGAAACCCAAAATCGCCATCATCGCCACAGGCAACGAAATAGTCGAAGTCGGCGCAGAACGTGCGAGCAACCAAATTTACGATTCCAACAAAACTATGGTTGCAGCCATGTGTCAGGAATTGGGAGCTGAAACCAGCGACCTTGGCATTGCAAAAGACAACACCGAAGAAATCGCCCAACAAATTCAAACGGCTCTCAAAAACCATGACGTAATCATCACGACAGGCGGAACCAGCGTGGGGGGCTTAGATTTGGTGCCAGATGCCGTTAACAAGCTTGGGAAACCGGGCGTCATCGTCCATGGCGTGGCGTTGCGTCCAGCGATGCCCACAGCCGTTGGCATGTTGGAGGGCAAACCCGTTTTGATTTTGTCGGGTAACCCAGTTGCTGCAGTGATTGGGTTTGAAGTTTTTGGCAGGCCCCTAATCTGCAAGATTCTTGGCATGCCCCTTGAAGAGCCAAGACCCATCGTAAAAGCGGAATTGACAAGAAGAATTACGAGTGCTTTGGGAAGAAAAACCTACGTCCGAGTTCGAGTCACCTCGAAAGATGGCGAGTTGTTTGCTGAGCCTGTGAGCGCGAAGGGTTCAGGTTCCATATCCACCATGACCCAGAGCAATGGATACGTCATCGTTCCAGAAAACCGCGAAGGCGTAAGCGAAGGCGAAACAGTAATCGTGCAGATATTCGGCGTAGTGGAGGTTGCTTAGAGTGTTTAGGAAACTTTTAACGTTTGATGAAGCAAAAAAGAAAATCGATGACCATTTTAAGCCCGTTTTTTTGGGTGAAGAAGAAGCTGTTTTGCTGGAGGCGTACAACCGTGTACTCAACGAAGATGTCGTTTCAACGTTAGATATTCCGCCATTTAACCGCTCCACTGTCGACGGTTACGCAGTAAAAGCTGAAGACACGTTTGAAGCCGATGATAACACGCCTGCTACGCTAAAAGTTTCTGGCGCTATCAACATCGGCGAACCACCGAACATTAAAGTGACGCAAGGCGAAGCCGTTGAAATCGTCACAGGCGCCCCACTTCCTGAAGGCGCCGACGCAGCGGTGATGGTTGAAGATACTGAACGGGAAGATGACATCTTAAATGTTTTTGGCACCGTTACCCAGGGCGAGAACGTAATGAAGAAAGGCTCCGACATCAAGAAAGGCACCGTCGTACTCAAGAAAGGGAAGGTTTTAGGTTCCAGCGAAATCGGTGTTTTGGCAGCATTGGGTTTAACTAAAGTTAAAGTTATCAAAATCCCTATGATTGCTGTCATTTCAACTGGTGCAGAAATCACGGAACCCGGCAAACTTTTGCCTCCAGGAAAAATCTATGACATCAACGCTTACAGCATCAGCACAGCAGTCATCGAAAGCGGTGGAAAACCTGTCTACTTTGGCACAGTCCCAGATGACAAAGCAGCATTGACAAAAGCCATGCAGACGGCGGTGGCTTCAGCGGATATGGTTATCACTTCAGGCGGCGTCTCAGTAGGTCCAAGAGATTACACTTCCCAAATCGTGGATTCGTTGGGCAAACCCGGTATTGTTATCTACGGAATAGCCGTTAAACCGGGTAAACCTACAACCGTTGGATTCGTCGGCGACAAACCCGTATTTTCGTTACCCGGTCACCCCACATCGGCTTTGCTGATTTTCTATTTGCTTGCAAGACCGCTGATTCAGCGTTTGGCGGGTAGACCAGTGGGCGGCATGAAAATTGTTAGGGCTTTTGCGGGTTCGCGGATGTTTAGTGCTAAGGGTAGGANAACTTTCGTTATGGTGCGATTAGAGTTTGATGAAAACTGCCGCTTAATTGCTGAACCAGTCGAATCTGGCGCATCAGGAGCAATCACCACGCTAGCTAACGCGGATGGGTTTGTGGAAATTGCTGAGAATGAACAATTTGTGGATGTAGACCAGGAAGTCGCAGTCGCTCTCTTCCGCGGATCCGCTGCCAAGGCTTAGTCTTTTCGTTTCAGCAAAAGGTATGCTGTAAAGACCCATGTAATTATAGCGTAGCCAAGCATGCTTAAAGCAACTAAAATGTTGCTGAAGCCTGCTGCAGCCAAAGTTAATAGGGTAAAAGTCGTGATGATTATGAATAAGATGGCGACAAGCCATAGTGCCCAAGCCCGTTTTGTGAGAAGGCTGTAGGCGGTTATCAGGCTTAGGATACCTAAGAAGCCAACGTGGGGCGGAAAACCGGTTAGGGGCAGACATGCCAGCAATATTATGCCTGTGATTGCATAGAAGGCTAATGATGCAAGTTGAAGGGGCTTTTGAGTTTTAAGTTTAGTTGATAGGAACACAGTGTTCGCCTTTTACCTAAAGCAGTATGGATTTAATTAATAAGTTTAATGTATTTGGTGCACNTGGCAACAGAAAAAACTGAATTAAAAAAAACCACCCTTAAACTCCACATATACTCTTTATCAGCTGTACTTGAAAGCAATAGGTGGATATTAGAATACGAGTGAGGCACCCAAATTGGGGTAACCAAATTTNAAATTATCCACTTATCTCGGGTCCAAATATGTTTGCTAAGTGCTGTCGATTAATGCGTGGATTCTTATATTTACCTGGATACAATTAATTTTGAGGGTTTATGTTTGACCAAAACGTCCGAGTTGGTGGTAGTTTTTACTATTGGGCACTCCACGAGAACTCTGGAGGAATTTATGCAGTTACTCGATATTTACGGTATAACTTTGCTAATAGATGTGCGAACAGTTCCACGTTCACGGCATAATCCTCAGTTCAACAAAGAAACCCTTCCAACCAGCCTTAAGCACTTCGGCATAAGGTATATTCACATGCCTGAAATTGGCGGCTTACGCNACCCCAAGCANGAATCTGTCAACTTAGCATGGGAAAATAGAGGCTTCCGAGGTTACGCCGACTATATGCAAACCCAAGAATTCACTGACAGCCTGCTCAAAATTGTAGCGCTGGCACGGGAAACTCGGTTGGCACTGATGTGTGCAGAAGCGCTTCCTTGGCGCTGCCACCGAAACCTTATCTCTGACGCTCTCGTGGTACACCACGTAAAAGTTGAGCATATCATTGGTAAGGACAACGTCATCAATCATGAATTAAATGAAATGGCACATGTGGAGGGAACAAAAATAACTTACCCGCTGTTTACTAAAGAAACCCCACAAAGAACGCTG
>JGI20214J51088_10000881_pt1 | contig 20498 bp, 19 predicted proteins | sample WetSurMetagenome_FD_51088 | JGI IMG/M metagenome (IMG submission 51088) | reverse complement strand
GTTATGGGACGGCGAACGCCACGTTTACCGACTCTCATCCGCCGGACGCATGATGCTGTCCGCCCTCTCCAGCCTGCTCAACTTCAACACAGAGCAGGATGGCGAATTTTTCGCCGCGCAAATTGCAGCTGGCGCCGCCGTGGGCAAACTCTCCCCGGAAGCGCTGGCACATTTGCTCGCGCGCCTCGCCGAGTTGGAAGAGGAATTCTCGCAGGCAGTTGCTTCAGGCTCCGAATTTCGCCTGCGTGCTGCGCAAGCTAAGTTGGAATCCGTGCAGAAGTGGATGGACAAGGCTAGCGAGGTGATGCACGACTTCGCCACCAAGGGTTTGGACGACACGACCTGGAAACTGTCGCAGCAGATCGGACAGCGCCAATCCAAACTGATGCGCATGTCCTCGGTGTTCCAGCGCGAACTCGCAGAAATCTCACGCCAGCAAGTGCACTTATCGCATGGCGGACTCAGTTCCTCCGAACTCGCAGCATGGCTCAAACAACGCAATGTAGATGAACTGGCAGTCCTCGCTGCCGAACAACTTTCGATTACGCCGGAATACACCTTCATCCTGCCCGACGTGATGCTGGACAATACAGAAGATTTCGTCGTGCGCGAGCAACCGAACCGCCATGTCTCGGCCATGCCCGCGCCCGCCGAAGTCGAATATATTGACGATATCGAGCATGAGCCGCCGTATCAACTGGCCGCTCTCACGCGGCTGCTGGCCGGTCTGGAAGAAACGATGAGTCTGGCCGACGGCATCGTTGGCGGCAACTTCAGCGATGCCTCGTACCGCCTGTCGCTGCTGTCCTTCCTCGGCGAACAGAACGTCGACCCCGAACTGGCCCCCCTGGCGCACCTGCCGCTGCAATTGCGCTGGAATGAAAGCCTGGAACTGAAAACCATCGGACGCGATGAGATCGCCGCGATGAGCGACGGCCACATCGAACCGCAACAGGAGAAAACCCCATGAACCAGGATCACTCCGCCCGCCTGATCGCACGCCTGATGGCGTTGCGCTACCTGCCGCGCGAAGACAAGGAAGTGCGCCGTCTGTTGGTCGATGCACCATTCCGCGACGAAGTGGAACAGCGTCTTGCCGCCAGTGGCCTGCGCCTGCTCGCACATCCCTTCTCCGCCCATGTCGGTATCGCCCTTACGCGCGAATGCGAAAGCGCTGTGTTCGAACAGAATGATACGTGGCAATCCAGCAACCTCGGCCTGCCCAAGGATGCCGTGGCGCTGCTGGTGATCCTGTGGGCGCTGATCATCCTGCCCAAGCGCGAACGCCAGCTGTCCGGCGAGGCAACGCAGCAGGAAGAGCAAAGCGAGATGTTCGAGACCGTGAAACTCACACCGCTGGCGCATGAAGCCTCGCGCGGCATTTCGCAAAGCGTGCTTCTGGAGGATTACGGAAAACTGCTGGGCGGAAAAACTCGCCTGCAGTTCGTTTTGCCGCAGCTGTCGCGCCTCGGCTTCATCGATCTCAAAAACAAGATGATCCACGAGGGCCCGCTGCTCGACCTCGCCTTCGACTACGCTGAAATGGCGCCACGCATACTCAACGGCGCCTTGTCCGACCTGCTGAAACAGCGCGGCATCCTGCGCGATGTCACGCTTGGGGAGCTGCATAACGAGGAGAATTCCTGATGTTTAGGTTGATGGAATTGGAGACAGTCCACTGGGACTACTGGCGCAATTTCAAGCTGCCGCTGGATGCGCCCATCATCACCATCTCCGGCCCGAACGGCTCCGGCAAGACCACGCTGCTCGACGCGATGCGCACGCTGCTGGCGCTGGAATGCTCCAAGAAACGCGACTACAAGCGCTACGTTCGCCGCAACGGCGAGGACTTCTGCTGGCTGCGCGGCGTGGTGGACAACCGATGCCCGCCCGGCGCGAGCTACCGCCCGTTCCGGCTACCCTACCAGCAAGACAAGATCACGCTGGCTTGCCGTATCGACAAGAAAGGCGGCGACTGGTCGCGCAAATACTGGATCGCCGACGGCGAGGTGAGCCTGCAGGAGATCGAGCAAAAAGGCGAAGAGTTCGGCGTGCGTGATTACCAGCGCATCCTGCACAGCGCGGGATTGTCCCCCGCCATCGCCCGCGTGCTGTCGCTTGAACAGGGCCAGACCGACAAGCTGTGCGAACTGTCGCACAAGGACTTGCTCGACCTGGTGTTCCAGGTGTTCGGCGACAAGGAAGTGCTGGAGCGCTACCAGGAAGCGCGCCACCATCAGGAGCACACCTCGCGCGAACTGGATGAAGCGCAACGTGACTTGGAGAAACTTGGTTACAGTCTTCAAACCCACGAAATGAAGGTAAATAAGTACCTCGAATGGAAGAACCTAAATCAGGAACGCGTCGCGCTGACCTCGGAATTCCGCCCCCGGCTGGAGCACTACCTGTTGCGCACCAAGGCCGACGATGCGCGCCGCACCCTGAAGTCGCAATACCGCGAATGGTCCGGTAAACGCGTCGAACGGCAGAACCTGCAAATGGAAATCCAGGTTCAGCAGCAGGCGCATGGGGCGGCAGAGTTGCGCAAGCAGGCGGCCCGCGAAAACGAGCGGGTGCAACAACAGGCATTGACAGACGTCGTCGGCGATCTCAGGGCTTGCGAAGTCATCGTCAAGCAACATGACCAATTGTTAGCCCAAGCGCAGGCCCTGGCGGACGGCAAGCTTGCCGATGCGCGCGAGGTCGAAAGAATGGCCGACGAACGTGATGCGTTGCGCCTGCGCATCGCCGAACTGGAGCAGAAGCAACGCCAGCTCGACGAGATGCTGGAGAACCTCGCTGCGGGACGCCGCGCCGACCCGCAGGATGTCGCCGCCTTCCGCCAAGCTCTTACCCAGGCCGGTATCGCGCACGACCTGTTGTCCGACGTGGTGGAGATTGCCGACCCGGCCTGGCAAGCGGCGGTGGAAGCCGTGCTCGCCCCTTCCGCACACATAGTGCTGCTGGCCAAGGACAAGGATACCGAGCAGGCGATGGCGCTNGGCGAGAAGCTGCGCTATCGCCACTTCATCGTGCCGGACTGCGTGCCGGCAGGCCTCGCCCCGAAGGGATCGCTGCTCGAAGTCGTGCGCTTTTCCCGCGCCGTGCCCGAATGGCTGCTGCGCACGCTGGAACGCACGCGCCGCGTGGAAGATGCCACAGAGGGCAGCAAGCTGCCGCGCGGTGAGGATTGGATCACCCGCCAAGGCTATTTGCGCGAACGACGCGGCGGACGCTACGCCGGCTCGGAACAGGCACGATTCGGCCGCGCCCGGCTGGAAGCGTTGCGCGAGCAGCGCGCCGGCATCGAAAAAACACTCGCGCCTCTACGCGCTCAACTGTCCGAGCTGACCGGTAGGCTTCGCGCCGAGCAGGCGCGGCTGGCCGGTGTGGATGCCACCGCGCAACTCGCCGCGCGCGCCGAGGAATTCGCCGAAGCGCGCCAGCAACACGAAGTACTGGTCCAGCGCCGCCGGGACATTCCCATGTTCGAGGCGCAACAGGAGCGGGAACAGACAGACCAGGCCGTATCGGATGCGCACCGGGAACTTCAGCGTCTGGAATTCAAACTTCAAACGATAGACAAAGAAATCGCGCAAAAGGAAAACCGCGCCGGACGCGAGGAACAGTTCCGCCGCCTTCAGGCGTTACGTCACAACCTGCGCCACCTACCCCGGGGCTGGTGCAACAAGGAATCCAACCAGAATCTGGCCGACGAATGGCGCGATACCACTAACATCGACCGCCGAATAGAGGAGATCGAACAACGCTTCAACACGGAGTCCTGGGAGAAGGATGAAACTGTGGTCGCTCTGCGCGACAAGATCAAGGACGACTACCAGCGCATGGAAAACGACCTCTCCACGCGCCGCCGCGACAACGAGATGGCGCGCAGCCAGACCGAGACGGCGCGCGAGCAGTACATCGCCGTGCTGCGTCACACCATCGGCCGCTACGTGAAAAACCTCAAGCTGTTGGGCGATCTGGCGGGCATCAAGGTCGAACACGAACCGGTTTTGCTCGATAGCAACGACCTGTCTTTGGCACAGGCCGGGCTGGCAGTGCGCTTCAACTTCGACGACAAGGGCTTCATGGGCATGAACGACGGGGATGCTTCCGGCGGCCAGCAGGTGATGAAATCACTGATCCTGCTGGTGGCGCTGATGATGGAAGAATCGCGTCCCGGCGGCTTCGTCTTCATCGACGAACCCTTTGCCCACCTTGACATCGTCAACATCGAGCGCGTAGCCAAATTCCTCAAGGCCACCCGCGCCCAATACCTGCTGACCACGCCGGTCACCCATAACGTCGGCGTGTACGACCCATCCATGCTCACATTGGTGACTTTCAAGAAAAAACCGACCGACGCTTGGGCGCCGGGAGTTAAGGTACTGGTGCGAGAACGCAATGGCTGAGTGGCACGACGAGCCGCTGGATAAGCGCCGCGTCTGCCAGAAGCGGCGACGCACTGCGACGTGCCAGCCGCAAGCGCTAGACACCCTGCCCGCAGAATGGCGCGAACTGCTTGCCTGCTGGGTACGGCGTGACGGCAACAGCCACTGGGAAACGCTGTGCAACGATGCCGGAACAAATCGAGTGCAATTGGCTTACGCCTTGCTCGACTGGCTACTGCGCACCGGCTGGGCGTCCGTCACCCAACAGTGGAAACACGGCGATTGGTTGCCACAACGAGTGGAACTACTGCATCAGCCGGAACTGCGCAGGGCGCTCGGTTTGAGAGACAGGAATGACGATGCGCAGCGCTGGCAGGAAATCCGTGCCTCGCTGCAAACACTGGAGAACGAAGCACTCGTCCCCGCCGTTCTTGCCTTCGACGATCTGCCGGTACAACGCGCGCTGGCACGGCAGGATTTGATATTCAAACTGCATGACTGGCAGACACAGCAACAAAGCGGCACGCGCCGCAACTTCGCCCTGTTTGCACGCAACGACACCAAAGCCGTCAGCGACAGCGAATGGAATTGGCTGGAGTCTGTGCTCGACCTTGCAGAATTCGGCATTGAACGCCATACGCCGCTATTGTTGATCGCGGCCCCGCTCACGTTGACCTTGCCGAATGGTCGGATTGATCTGGCAAGCTGCGCCGATTTCGCGGCGCTCACCCCCACCACCGTAAAAGCGGTGACGGCGGCGTCTGGCACGACCAGCCGCTGGCAACTGGTAGAGAACCGCACCAGCTTTGAGAACGTTGCTAAAAAACGAGATGCCGGCACCGGGGTGATCTGGCTGCCAGGTTTCCCGCCTACCTGGTGGCGCGACGCGGTCGGCCACCTGCTCGACCTCGTCCCGGCTCCCGCCTACATCGCTTGCGATCCAGACCCGGCGGGCATCGCCATTGCGCTCAAGGCCGCAGAACTGTGGCGTGAACGCAGGATCGCGTGGGAGTCTTGGAAAATGTCCGCCAACGACCTTGCTTCCTTGCGCGTGCGCAAACCGCTGACCGAGGGCGACAAGCTGCAACTGGGCACCTTGCAACAAGCAACCACACTTCCCTCCGCGCTTAGCGAGCTGTTGGAATGGATGCTGAAACAGGGTGAAAAGGGTGAGCAAGAGGGGTATCTGTAGTCCTGAAAACCCCGCCCCTGTGCTATATTTCACGCCGCAAAAAAATTAACCCACTAACCAGAACATCATGAGCAACGAACCCACTATCCCAGTCCAGGACGAGAACCAGATCATCGCGGAACGCCGCGCCAAGTTGAAAGCGATCCGCGGGAAAGGCGTCGCCTTCCCCAACGATTTCGACCGCCAGAACCTGGCAGGCGATCTGCATGCCGAGTTCGGCGAGAAGACGCACGACGAACTGGAAACCGCGCAGGTCCACGTCGCGGTGGCCGGACGCATGATGTTGAAGCGCGTGATGGGCAAGGCCAGCTTTGCCACGGTGCAGGACATGAGCGGCCGTATGCAGTTGTTCATCAGCAATGACAATACCGGCGTAGAAGCGCATGGTGAATTCAAGCATTATGACCTGGGCGACATCCTCGGCGCCGTCGGTGTGCTGTTCAAGACCAAGACCGGGGAGCTTTCCGTGCGCGTGGCCCAAGTGCGCCTGCTGACCAAGGCACTGCGCCCGCTGCCGGAAAAGTTTCACGGCCTGACCGACCAGGAACAAAAATACCGCCAGCGCTACCTCGATCTGATCACCAACGAGGATTCGCGCAAAGTCTTCATTGCCCGCACCAGGATCATCCAGGCGATCCGCGATTTCTTCGTCCGCCACGGCTATCTGGAAGTGGAAACGCCGATGATGCATCCCATCCCCGGCGGCGCATCGGCCAAGCCTTTCGAAACGCATCACAATGCGCTGGATATGAAGATGTATCTGCGTATCGCGCCCGAGCTGTACCTGAAACGCCTGGTCGTGGGCGGTTTCGAGAAGGTTTTCGAGATCAACCGCAACTTCCGCAACGAGGGGGTTTCCACGCGGCACAACCCCGAGTTCACCATGATCGAGTTCTACGAGGCCTATCGCGATTACAAATACCTGATGGACTTCAGCGAGAAACTGTTCCGCGAAGTCACCATGAAGGTGTTGGGCACCACGGTCATCACATATCAGGGCCGTGAACTGGATATGGGAAAACCTTTCCACCGCTTGACCATGGTGCAGGCCGTCCAGAAATATCATCCGCAGTTCACCGATGCGCAGTTGAACAACCGCGAATTCCTGATCAACGAACTACAAGACCTGAAAGCAAAATACAAACCCGAAGACGGCATCGGCGGCTTGCAGTTGTCCCTGTTCGAGGAGCTGGCCGAATCCCATCTCTTCGAGCCGACCTTCATCATCGATTACCCGATCGAAGTCTCACCGCTGGCGCGAAGCAGCGACGCCCGTCCCGAGATCACCGAACGCTTCGAGCTGTTCATCGTCGGGCGCGAGATCGCGAACGGCTTCTCCGAGCTGAACGATGCGGAAGATCAGGAAGCGCGCTTCGATGCCCAGGTCGCGGCAAAGGATGCCGGAGATGAAGAAGCGATGTTCAAGGACAACGACTTTGTACGCGCTTTGGAATACGGCCTTCCTCCAACGGCCGGTCAAGGCATCGGCATCGACCGCCTGGTGATGTTGCTCACCGACAGCGCCAATATCCGTGACGTGATCCTGTTCCCGCACATGCGACCGGAATAAATGCTGACCCCGGACCTTCGCACTCGTGTATTGCAGCTGTACCCGACGCTGGCCGAGTTGACGGCAGCCGAACTGGATGCATTGTTGGCCAAGGCAATGGTGATGCCGCTGGCGGCCGGAACTGTCGTATTCGATGAGAATCAGCCTTGCCAAGGCTTTCCAATGCTCCTTTCCGGCAGCATTCGTGTCATCAAAACGGCTCCGAACGGGCGTGAATTGCAGCTCTACCGTATCGCCCCCGGGGAAAGTTGCATCCTCACCAGCAGCTGCCTGCTTGGAAATACCCGCTACCAGGCGCGAGGAATCGTCGAGCAGCCATTGGAAATGGTGGTTTTGCCCGCTCCCTCGTTTCATGATTTGCTGGCAAAACATGACGCGTTCCGCAATTATGTGTTTCACCTCTTCTCCGACCGCCTGACTGACCTGATGCAACTGGTTTCCGCTGTCGCGTTCCAGAAACTGGACCAGCGCCTCGCAGCCCTGCTCATTGCCAAACCCAACCCGCTGCATACGACGCATCAAGCCCTCGCCGACGAACTTGGCAGTGCACGCGAGATCGTCAGTCGTTTGCTGAAGGGATTTGCCGATCAGGGCTGGGTATCACTGGCACGCGAACATATCGAAATCACTGATAGGACTGCACTTAAGCGCTTCACCGAGCTATGACTTCCGGGTCTGTGTTTTTTACAGACAACCCGCCTTTTTAAGCCTATCCTGTACGCTCCTGTAAACAAATTCGGGGAGATAACATGAGACTCAACGTCTGCGGTATCGATCGTTTCCTGCGCATTGCCATCGGCCTGGTATTCGTCGGCCTGACACTCTCCGGCGCGATCGGAATGTGGGGATGGATAGGGGTTGTTCCCTTGCTGACCGGCATATTCAAGTTCTGCCCGGCTTATGCCATTTTCGGCTTGCAAACCTGCCCGCTGGAAAAGAAATAATCCGCTTCAAGCCTGAAACGCTCAGAACAGGGAAGCAAGGCGCTATTCATTGGATATGGCCATCGAGATTTTGCAGCAGGAACAAAACCAGCAAGCGGAGACAGGCCGGGCTTACTGGCTCGCACATCAACAATAGCCACGCTCGTCCGCGAGCCTGGACAATGCCGGTAAACTCCAATTTGCAGGTGTGTGATTTATGTCACAGACACACCCGCGCTTTCCGCCTATCCTGACGCCTCCTCTAACCTCATCCAAGGAGAAAAAATGAAACTCAACGTTGGTGGTATCGACCGCATCCTGCGTATCGTCGTTGGTCTGGCCCTGATCGGCGCCACACTGGCCGGCATGATCGGCGTATGGGGCTGGATAGGCGTCGTTCCCTTGCTGACCGGCGTATTCAAGTTCTGCCCGGCCTATGCCATTTTCGGCATGAACACTTGCCCGATGGATAATAAATAATCGTTCGAACTTACATCGCGCCCGTGCTAACGCCGGGCGTTTTTTATTGGGGAAAATTCATGAGCAACAAGATTATCCTGTACGCGCTGCTTGCACTTTCCGCAGCACCGGCATTGGCCGACGACCTCGGAAAATACGAAGACGAAAGTCGTGCGATCGTCACACCATTCATGCAGCAACTGATGGCCGCAAACAAAAAGGCCATCATGGAAAGCGGCCCGGAATCCGCCATCGATGTCTGCAAAGAGATCGCACCCCGAATGGCAAACGATCTTTCGCGGCAGCACGGTATCAAGCTCACCCGCGTCAGCCTCAAGGTGCGCAATCCTTTGCTGGGCACTGCAGACGAGTGGGAACAAAAGACCTTGAAGCAATTCGAAGTTCGCCTGGCTCGCGGAGAAAAACCGGAATCGCTTGAGTCTGCAGAGATCGTGAACGAACCGAACGGAAGATATTTCCGTTACATGAAGGGGATCGTGCTGCAGCAAGGCTGTGTTGCCTGCCATGGAACCGGGGATCAGCTGTCAGACGGCGTCAAGGCGCGTCTTGCTGAAGACTATCCTCATGACCAGGCAACCGGCTATACCCCCGGTCAGATCCGCGGCGGAGCAAGCATCAAACGTCCTCTGTGACAACTTATCAGCCCTGTGCCCCTGCCACAGGGCACTCATTCTCGAACATGCTGCGGTTCAGATCGAATCGCCGCGCTTTTTCAGCAGGAACAGCATCAGCGAACGCAGCTTGGCGGGGCGTACCGGTTTGTGCATCAAATGTACTCCGCCCTGATTGGCAGCCTGCAGGATTTCAGGCGCAGTGTCGCCGCTGACGAGAATAAAGGCAGGCTGTATTTCGCATCGCTTTTTAATGATATCCGCAAGCATCAGGCCATCCCCGTCCGGAAGGCGGTAGTCGCAGACCACCAGATCGAAGCATGCATTCGGATATTTATCCGTCACATCTTGCAGGTCCTCGGCAACCGAAACGCGACAACCCCATGATTCAAGAATGCCGGCAGTGCTGAAGCGTACCAGCGTGTCGTCATCCACCACCAATACCTGGAGGTTTTCCAGCCTGTCATGTTTGTACAACGCTGCAACAGGTGCTTGCGGCTCGGCAAGCAATTCATTTATGCCGAATACGCGTGGGACGGTAATTGAAAATGTTGAGCCCAGGCTGGGTGCCGAACGCAGGTTCAGCGGGTGATGCAACAGTTTGGCGAGCCTATCCACGATCGCGAGACCGAGCCCGATCCCCTTGCTTCGGTCGCGCGCGCTGTTTGCAAGCTGCACGAATTCACGAAAGACGTTCTGCTGCTCTTCCGGCGGGATACCGATCCCGTTGTCGCGAATTTCGATACGAATATCATTGCCACGCAGTCGACAGGCCAGCATCACTGTGCCGTTCTGTGGTGTATAGCGAATCGCATTGCCCAGCAGGTTGAGAAGGATCCGTTCCAACAACACCGGGTCGCTCAATACCATGGCGCCAATGCTGCGGACGCGCAAAGTGATATTTTTGCGCTGCGCGACAGTCACAAAATCCTGCGCCAAGCGCTTGATCATTGCATCGATATCGACACTTTGTATCTGCGGAATCACTATTCCGGCATCCAGTTTGGAGATATCCAGCAACGAATCAAGCAGGCTGGACAGTGCTTCGACCGATTCCTCGACCTTGTTCGCGATCTTCCGCTGTTCGTGGGTATCCAGCCGACTGTGCAATTCGCCGATGAACAAGCCGAGCGCATGCATGGGTTGCCTCAGATCGTGACTCGCTGCCGCAAGGAAGCGGCTCTTGTCGAAATTGGCTTTCTCCGCCTCTTCCTTTTTCCGGCGAAGCTCTTGCGTAGCATCGTCGATACGCTGTTGCAAAGTATTCCTGTCTTGCCGCAACTGCCGCACCATTTCGTTAATGCCGGAAGCGAGCGCATCGAGTTCCTGTATTTTGTTTCCGTTGATCTGCGTATCAAGACGCCCTTCTCCGATGCGGCGGACGCCGTTATTCATCTCCATCACCGGCGAAATGATGCGGCGCGACATTCGCATTGCGATCAGCACGGTAGCCATCAACACGAGCAGCAATATGAACAGATTGAGGGCCAGCATCTCGAATTTTTCGCTGTTCAATCTTTCTTTGCCGATTTCGACGAACACGCTGCCCAATAATTTTGCCGGCAGATTCGGGGGATTGCCGATGTCCATGTCATCGAGCTTGATCTGCGTTGCGACAATGGATTTATAGAGCCATATGGCATTGTTGTCTTCATGAAAAACGATGAGATCGCCGTCCCTGGACGGCAATTTCTCGAAGAATTCGAATTCGTTGATATTGGAAATGTCACCCGCACCAGCCAGATATTTCGAATTGGCATCCAGCACGGTGATGGCACGGACATCTCTCTGTTTGAATGTCACATCCACTTGCTGCTGCAACAACCCCTGATTGCCGGAAAAGACAGGATATTCGCCTGACAAAGCGAGCTGGCGTACGATCAGTCTGGCGCGATCCAGAAGGGCGCGATCCCGATCGGCAAAACGGGCGTAAGTGAAATAGCCTTCCAGCAGTAATGCCAGAATCAGAATAGGAATGACCGTCACGGCCACCATTTGCCTTTCAATTCCATGGCGCTTCATTGAGTTCTCCTGATTGCATCGCGCAGCTGGTCTGCATCCTTGATATGTATTTCAAGTGAACGCGCCACCTGTTTGTTGACTGATACTTCAAAATCGGAAGGATACTGGGGGGCGGGCAGTTTGCCCGATTCCGCATATCGTTCGATCAGACCCGCAGCCTGTCTGGCCACTTGTTCCGGCGTGGTGAACACCGCACACAAGGCACCGGCTTTGACATAGGCCTGCGAGATTCCGACCAGCGGAACCTGTTTGCGATATGCCGTCAACAGAATATTGCGTATCGTTCCACCGTTGTAGACTTCGGAATCGGGCAGCACGAAGAGAACTTCACTTTCGTTCAGTATGCTTTCTAGTGCATCGTTCAACGATTGCGCCTTGCCGACGATTCGATCATGCAGATGTATGCCTTTATCCGCCAACAGACGGCGCAAACTCTGCAATTCAGGCTGCGGAACCTCGTAAAGCACTCCGACTTGCCGCGTGGCGGGCAAAGCAGCCAATAACAATGCCACTTGCCGCTGCAGAGGCTGATCAAGGAAAACGGCGGAGTGCGGCTTGCCATGTTGCGCGGAGGTTTTCAGCAATTGCTCGTATCCGGCCTGGGGAACGAGTACGCTCAGGGTGGGAACATCTCTGGAAGACAAAACCGCGGTTGCATTCATGCCGACTGCGACGTAGATATCCGATTGACCCAATGTCTGGCTGGCTCGCTGTACATTCAGCACGACCCTGTCGGTTTGCAATTGGCTGCGCAACGAATCGCTGAATGTCTGGTATGCCCCGCCTTCGTCGCTCAGCACCACAGTCACATGCAATGGATCGGCCTGCACCGTCGAGATGCAGACAAGCAGGAGCGCCACCGCCGGGAATACGATTCGGCGCATGTACCGGGAAACGGGGCTGATGAAAACGGCCCGGCTAGAAATTAAGGGTCGCAGTAAAATATGCCCGCCGATTGAACAAGAGATCCATACGCTGCGGCACATTGCCATATCCCGTATAGTTATCCTGGAACGCGTTTTGCACCACTACCGCCAGCTCCCCTCCTCCCGGTTTTTCTTTTTGACCGAATGTTCTTGCGAGGCGCATGTCCACCCTGCGCATCTGCGATTCCGGCGGAAAACCGGACGTTACATCGGTGACTCTGACCTGACTCCTCAAATAGTAGCCGACGCTATACTGGAACGATTCAAATAGCTGCTGGCTCAACAACATGCTGCCGCCGTTCGTCGGCACAGACTGGCTGCACAAGTTCAGGTAATCCGTTTGGTAGGCTTGTGCGAGAGTCGGACCGATCACCGGGTTGAAATACTGGGTGGGGTATGAGCTGAATGCGCAACTGGCTTGTTGACGGGAATAGTTCGCAGTGACATTGCCGCTTTCCCAGTGGTACTTGACCGACACATCCAAGCCTTTGTAAGTCGCATCGAAAAGATTCTTGAAACTGTCGGTCCGGTTGCTCAAGTTGCCGTCGACATAAGCATCGAGCATGATGATATCCTGCACCTTGTCATAATAGACTCTTGCATCCATGGTGACGGCATCGAACTGCCCTACGTAACCGATCTCCTTTGAAAGTATCTTCTCGGGCCGGAGATCGTTGGCCGGCGGTGCATATGCGTTGGTCCAATAGGCCCCGTGCGCTGTGTTCATGTACATTTCGGCCATCATCGGATTTCTCGTGGCCGATGAGACAGAAGCTCGCAGGGTATGCTGCGGAACCAGGTGATAGTTCATTGCGATTCTGGGCGAGGTGCTCTTGTGACCTGCACCGTCATCCTCATACATTCCACCCACGTTCATCAACGCCGATTCGGTCATCCGCCATTCGTCATGAGCAAAGAGACGCGTTTCACGCAATGTAATTGGAGACGTAAATATCAAAGGCTGGTCGACATAGTCGTAACGCACACCGCCACCCCACACGGCGCGGTTATAGTTGCCCAGCTGCGTCGTATTCTGGAGTTCCGTATCCTGCCGTTGAATCGTGGCCGCGTCCTGCCCGAATCCCTGCAAGGATAAGCTGGATTTGCACAGGGGAATATCGATGCACTTGTAAGGATCTGTGAAATCGCGAGCGGTGCGGTTGTAGGTCAGCTTGGTTTCATCCCCGTTGTACCAGGTATGAGTCCAACCCAGTTGCTGAAAATCATTTGTGGTAAGTACATTTCTAAAAGCATCTTCGGGGCGCCCCGCCGTCCCCATGCCATATACCCCGTCATTCATTCCAAACTGGAAATCGATACTGTTATCAGTATCCGGTCGGTACGCGGTACGCAGATTGAGCAGGCGATTCGAACTGGTGTCATTCAGTATCTGCGGATTATCTCCCCCATCCGAGCGATAGCCGAAGGAGAGCCTGTAATCGAAATCGTTTCCGGCCTTGCCCAGATGTGCCGACACATCGGAGATCCCCATCTCGCCCTTGTTTGCAGAGACGGTATTGACGTTCATGCTGGCCGCATCGCGCGTGATGATGTTGATGACACCGTAAAACGAATTTGAACCGTGCGAAGCGGCGGCAGGTCCCCGAACCACCTCGATGCGCTCGATATCTTCGATCAGCAAAGGAAGATCCAGCCAATCAACTCCGCCCAACGGGGGAAGGTAGACGCTACGCCCGTCAACCAGCACCTGCATCCGCCGGGAATACTGGTCGGTCACGCCATTGAGCGAGACGATCGGAAAATTCGCTCCCGCGTTGCCAACATACATACCGGGAACCAGACGGAAAAGATCCGCTATCGTTCTGAAGCCGGATGCCTTGATCATCTGGCGATCGATCACCGTCACAGCATTGGGTGCTTCGGAAAGAGGTTGCGATAAACGCGAAGCGCTTAGAATTACGGGGAGGTCTTGCAGATAGGCTTGTTCTGAAAGTGCCTCATCGGCAGCAACCACTTCGTTTGGCGCGAGACAAATCGAGCCACAAAGCAGCGCAATAACACCCCTTTTAACAACAGCGAAGCCATGACTCATGACACCTCGCACAATCCAATTAGTTATTATTATTGCTGCAGTATATGGGCTGGCTGACCACGCTCGAACCTGCGAATTCCAAGATCACGCTTCTTAAGCGAAGTAAAAACACCGCAGGAAATGAACCAGGAAACACCAGCAAGCCCACTCAACAGACACCACCGGACAGCCTGAAATAGCCCAAAGCGACACAATCTCGGCCATACCGTTTTTTCAAATTGTATCATCAAAGTTATCCAGCACTGATATCCGAAAGAGCCTAACCCAGGCTGCCAAGCGGTTTAGCGAACGCCAATTCAGAGCTCTAGGATATGCATTTCAGATTCAGGTTGCACATCCGCTGGCAGCGGACTCAGCTTGCTATTCTCGCTGTCAAGATTGCGCAAACGCATACGCACACCACCATGCTTCCGAAGCTGGCTCGCCATGTACCGACTTGATTTCTTGAATAACAACCGATGCAACAACTGGATGTTTCAGACCTACCTGCCTGTCCGTTTGAACGGGCAAGTATACGGGCTTACTTTGGGGATGATGCTATAAGGCCGGGGCGTTGCCGAACAGGAACCCTGACACGCTCTTGCCCAGAACCCTGTCGTTGTAGGCGATATGTCCGGCATCGTTCACCGCCGCGCCCGCCGCCACCATCAGCGGGATCAGGTGTTCGCTGCGCGGATGGCAATCGAGGGCATTGGGCGCCTGTTGCCAGTTGATCAGCAACTGCTCGCGTTTCGAAGGTTCTGCGGTGATGGCGTCACCCAGCCAGGTGTCGAAATTGTCTGATGCGGCCTTTGAAGTTGCATCCGTCCTGAAGAAATAGCGCAGATTGTGATAGCTCAAGCCGCTACCGATGATGAGCACGCCTTCGTCGCGCAAAGGTGCAAGGGCCTTGCCGATGGCGAAATGCGCGGCCGGGTCGAGACTGTGCAGCAGTGAAAGCTGCACGATGGGGATGTCGGCATCGGGATAGATCAGCTTGAACGGGATGAATACGCCATGGTCGAGACCGCGTTCGTATTGTTCATCCGTATCGATGCCGGCTTGCCCGAGCAGTTCGCGCACCCGCGCTGCCACGGGAGCCGAGCCATGCGCCGGGTAAGTGAGACTGTAGGTGTGCTCGGGGAAGCCGTAGTAGTCATACAACAGTTCATAGTTGTCCGTGTTGAGCACGGTGGCTTGTTCGGTTTCCCAGTGCCCGGAGATGACGAGCACCGCCTCGGGACGCTGCCCCAGCGCTTTGGGAATACCGCGCAGATACGCCGCCATCCTGTCCCAGGTATCCGCCGGCATGCCCGGCATCGGCTCCATGAAAAAACAGGGGCCGCCGCCGTGCGGGATGAACAAAGTGGGCAAACGTGCAGGGGTGCTCATGATCAAGTTACCTTTCTGTATCTACCAAACCCGGATTTATTCCGTTCGCCCTGAGCTTGTCGAACGGGCGCCACGAACGGAATATTCATGCGACTTTTTATGCTGCGCTCAATACATGCTGCACATAGGCCTGTGCATTGCTTTTGACTTCCTCTTCCGTCGGATTATAGAGCGCACCCTGCATCGAGAATACAGGTAGATATTTGGCGCGCGTGTATTGCGCCGTCATCTGCAGCGGGCGCAGCAATTCGCTCAGCGTGTACTGGTTCTGCGCACCGGCCTGATACGCATGCGCGGGGCCACCCGTCGAAACAGCGACGCCGATCTCTTTGCCTTCGAGCTTGTCGCCGCCGGGGCCGAATGCCCAGCCATAGGACAACACATCGTCCAGCCATTGCTTCAGCAACGAGGGCGTGCTGAACCAGAACATCGGGAATTGCAGGATGATGCGGTCGTGCGCTTCCAGCAGCTTCTGCTCGGCGGCCACGTCGATCTTGCCGTCCGGATAGGCCTTGTATAACTCATGCACCGTCGCTTTGCCGGAGTGCGGGCGCAGGTGCTCGATCCAGGTGCGGTTGATGCGGGACTTGCCCAGATCGGGGTGGGCGACGACAACCAGGGTTTTCTTGCTCATGACTTTTTCCTTTAAAATTAGATTGGATTCAAAACTAGAATCTGGTTACTATATTGCACCACGGTGCAAAACCTGCACAAGTAGGGAGCCGAAAGTTACCTNGTTACCGCCCGGTAACCATGAAAGGAGATAGCCATGACACTGCATAAACCCAAAGACCCCAAGGCTTGCCTGTGCCCGATCCGCGATGTGCTGGATCGTCTGGGAGACCGTTGGTCATTATTGGTGATCCATGAACTGGAAGCGGGCACCCTGCGCTTCAGCGAACTCAGGAACCGCATCGGCGACGTTTCACAACGCATGCTGGCGCAGACGCTGCGCCGCCTGGAACAGGACGGCCTGGTATCAAGACAGGTATTCGCCACGGTGCCGTTGCGGGTGGAATATACCCTTACACCGTTGGGACACTCCTTGCTGAAGCCCCTGCAAAGCATGATCGAATGGGCGCTGGAAAATCACGACGCGGTGCGCGCGGCGCGTGCGGCTTATGTTGCGCCGATGGCTATTGCGGCGAATTGAGATTGCTGCTTAGTTGCTAATCTCGCTCGCCGAATCGAACGAATCTGGGCGCTGTATATTTATGACTCACATCTAGCAATTTGTAGGCAGTGCGACTGGCTATACAGTCGGTCGCACTCGCTGGCTGCCGGTTAGCTCTGCGCTAAGGCTTCTTGACAATCTCTCCAGCGTACATACAATGTACTTATGACCAAGTTCGAGTGGGATGCAGCCAAAGCGACTTCAAATAAGAAGAAACACGGCGTTTCGTTTGAGGAAGCACAATCTGTCTTCTACGACGAATTCGCTGTGCAATTCTATGATGATGATGATAGCTCTGCGTCAGAAGACAGATTTTTGATGCTTGGTTTCAGTGATGAGGCTCGCCTCCTGATTGTCTGTCATTGCGAACGCGACCACGGCAACATTATTCGGATCATCTCAGCAAGAAAAGCCACGAAGAACGAGAGTACCTATTATCAAGGGATTAGACTATGAAAACTGAATACGATCTGTCAAAAATGAAATCCCGCAAAAATCCTTATGCGACCAAACTCAAAAAGTCGGTCACGATGCGGTTGAGTGAAGATGTTATTGGCTATTTCAAACAAATGGCTGATGAAAAGGGGGTTCCATATCAGAGCTTGATCAATCTTTATTTGCGCGATTGCGTATCAAGCCATAGAAAAATTGATATCTCTTGGCAAATAACGCCCTAACTCTGCGCTCTAGTTTGCTTCCTCCGTTCGCTGGGATTTGCTGAACAGACTGAAATCTAGAAATTTGTAGGCAGTGCGACTAGCTTTACAGCCGGACGCACTCACTAGCTTTGGTAATATCAGAAAATGACCGTCAGGTTAGAAATTAAGCGGACGGATTTATGATAAGTTTGCCAACAGATAAATGCCCGCTTAGTGGTATTTTTCTTAGCGCGTACTTTCGGCCAAATTCAGACATCGTAACTGCAAGAAAGGAAGCAATGTGAACAAATTTTTCTGGACTATTGCCAGTTGCGTCTTTCTTGCCACGACAGGCACGGTAAATGCCGTTCCGGTGGAGTGCGGCGACAAGGTCACGACACCCCTAAAAGAATTGCTTGCTAAAAAATTTCCAGATTATCGGATTCCTAAGCTGGCTGATCTTGACAAAGATTATGTCGACTATGACGCCAAGAACGGCGGCGATGGTTGCTTTGCAGTAGCGCTAGGAGACTTCGACGGAGATAGGCAACAGGATTTAGCTGTACTGCTTATAGACAAAGTCTCAAATAGCCCGACTTTAGTTGTGGCACTCAAACGGCCTGATACTTGGGCAATTTTTAAGCTACAAGCGTTTTGTACTATGACGCCAGCCTGTTATGTAAAACCGATTGAACCAAGTACTTATAAGCGTTCTGAGGCACTCGATGGTCCCGTGGGTCGACCAGATGAGCGCCAAAAGATAACCAGCAAAACGACGAGCATCATAGTCGGCAAAATGGAGTCTACTGGTATCGTCTACGTCTATTTGAAGGACGCTTGGAAGTATGTTTGGGTATCAGATTAGGAGTCCTAACCCGTCCTGATTTGGCCAAATTGGAATGTGAAAAATGGATGTCCGCTAACGGGAAGCTGCCATGTCCGTTAAGGGTTATAAGTGTGAGCTTGCAAAACACAGAACCGGACCTTCGTGAAAGCTAGATCGGCATCCTTTTCATAATATCGCCAGCGTCTCCATGGCCGAAATGCGGAAGGTTCGTAGCGCACCCCTGAAATTCCGTTCCTCGCAATTCTGACTATTTGTGGGTTAGCAAATGTACCCGTCAATCTCAACTCGAATTCGAGCCATTCTTCTTTTCCATCAGCGCTTCATACCTTTCCCGCAATTCATGTATTTTTGGCGAGGTGGGAGGATTTTGCGTATTGGATCCCGCTCTGCTTGCCGGGGTGTTATCTGCGGTGCGCCGGTACTGGTGCGGTGGGAATTTTGCAGGGATATCTATCGACATGATGCCTCCTTGTTCCAACATTGAAGGAATCAACCGGCGATGTCACATCTACGAAGATTCTAAAGTTTGCTTTTGAAGTTTTGTTTGTTTTTTAATAACTCTACCAGCTCGTCGAATCCTTCCAAGTGACTTGGAAAACTCAGTTTTTTCCAGTCCCGGAAAGTGATAACAGCCATCCGTTCACCCTTGGCAGGCCAGACATTGATCGCCGTTATATCGGAAACTTGGTATTGGGCGCGCTTATTAAAATCTACAACAGTAATGCAATCGTCATTGATCGCTAACACATACTTGTAAGTACGAAAAGCTTTGGCTACAACAAACAGAAATAATGGCGAAAACAGCAGCCATCCCCAGATCATCGGCTTTGTGCCAATGTACAAAGCAATCAGCATTGCCAACGCCGCGGCAAGTTGCAAAATCACCAATCGTTTTGAATACCGATAAGTCATATGAAGTGTTGAAACTTGTCATACAACAAATTTTCCACAAAGTTACGTCCGATTCAGTTTGATACTTTTGAAGGCGACTTTAGTGGACTGCTCTAAAAACCAACATTGAGGAATTTTCCAAGCGTGGAGAGCTGTGAAAACTCTCCAGACGATGCGGGGACTTCTTTAAGCAAATACTACTCTTGCCATACCAATATGGTCAACTTAAGACGGTATCGCTGAAGTGGCTTTGCGATGACTCGGTTCCGATCGTTTGATAAATAGAGCTTTTTTACGGTTTCAACAGCATGGGTCTAAGATCCATGGGACCTTCCTGAAAGATTCGGGCATCCATGAATCCGGGTTTTGTGTTCATGACCGGCCGAAAGGCCATGAGCGCGAGAATGTCACGTTCGATATCGATGCCGGGTGCGATCTCGATCAGTTCGAGTCCTTCCGCGCAAAGTCGGAAGACGCAGCGCTCGGTAATGTAAAGCACCGTCTTGCCGCATTTGGTGGCTTCGATACCACTGAAGGTGCGGTGTTCGACTTCGTCGACGAATTTCATCACATCCCCGTCCCGGACGATTTTCAGCTTGCCGTCTTCGACGACGATTTCCTGAACACCGGCGGTGAAGGTGCCGACGAACACGACTTTTCTGGCGCTCTGCGAAATGTTGATGAAGCCGCCCGCGCCCGCCAGCCGCGAGCCAAACTTGGAGACGTTCAGGTTGCCCTGGCGGTCCGCCTGCGCCAGGCCGAGAAAGGCGATGTCCAGCCCGCCGCCATCGTAGAAGTCGAACTGACTCGGCTGATCGATGATGGACTGGGTGTTGGTCGCAGCACCAAAATTGAGACCGCCGGCCGGAATGCCGCCGATCACGCCGGGTTCGGCGGTGAGGGTCATCAGGTCGAGGATGCTTTCTTCGGTGGCGACAGAGGCCACACCCTCGGGCATGCCGATGCCGAGATTCACAACGGCATTGGCGGACAGTTCCATGGCGGCACGGCGCGCGATGATCTTGCGGTCGGACATCGCCATGACCGGAATCTCCGACAACGGCACACGAACCTCTCCCGCGAAGGCTGCACTGTATTGCTCGATAAATGTCTGCATGTGGTATTCGGGCTTTTCGGCCACAACCACGCAATTCACCAATATGCCCGGGATCTTCACCTGGCGGGGACTGAGCGCGCCACGCTCGGCGATGCGCTCGACCTGGGCGATGACGATGCCACCGGAATTGTGCGCGGCCATGGCGATGGCCAGCGCCTCCAGCGTCAGCGCTTCCTTTTCCATCGTGATGTTGCCGTCGGGATCGGCGGTCGTGCCGCGGATGATGCCGACATGGATGGGGAAAGCCTTGTAGAACAGGTATTCCTCGCCGTCGATCTCCATCAATCGC
>JGI20214J51088_10000880_pt1 | contig 20499 bp, 16 predicted proteins | sample WetSurMetagenome_FD_51088 | JGI IMG/M metagenome (IMG submission 51088) | reverse complement strand
TATAACCAGTAATATTGCTATGAAAATAAGCTCTATAACCAACTGCATGACCAATGGAAAAATCGGTTCTTGATTGTATAGTTTGGCCACGGTTCGCATTCACATTGGCATCAAGAGCATCCAGGTGTAAAATTCCATTGGAAACATTTGGCAATCCACCCGAGAAGACTTTATACCAATTAGAATTCTGATGCCAGGGTCCTTCCGGGCTCGATGAAGTAGCAAAACCATTATTTTGTCCCCCAGTATAAAAAAGGTAATAGGTTCCATTAAAAAATCTAAAAACAGGATCAATGGCTGCCGCGTCGATCTCCCAACCATGGTTAGGACCAATTAAAGGATCACCTGCTTTGGTCCAGGTTACGCTATCCGGTCTATCTGTTGCAGGTGCACTTGCAAATCCAATATACCATGGACTATGGCCAGCAAGAGATCCCTGGTAATAAATATAATAATTGCCAGCTACCCGAACGAAACTTGGTGTCCACATATATCTGTCCCATTGTAAAGTATCACTTGTAACAAGAAATGGATTACTACCATTAGCGTTGTACCAGTGGATTAAATCTGTTGATGATGCCATGTAAAAAACACCATAACCATATACCATCCAATATCTTCCGTCAACCATAACGGGTGTTATACCATCTCCTTCTTTTAATATCGTCACGCCAGTAGTAATTCCAACGCTAATATCAGAAAGTAGTGAGTCAAAAGCTGTTGAATCCTTTCCAGTCCAATGAATTAGATCGGTTGATTGAGCATGATATGTATATGCTGGTCCTTTGGATGGAAACATATGATATGTTGAGCCAACTTTAATTACATCACCCCAAGCGTATATACCATTACCACCGTGATCAACACCTGAAGAATCAAATCCCATTACAGGATTGCTGGCATAAGGAGTCCAATTAATAAGATCAGTTGATGTTGAAAGCCCTTTTGCTGTACCTCCATCATGATGCCCATCAAAAATCATATAGTATTTTGTTGAATCCGGTTCTTTAAAAACATTTGGATAAGTTACAGAATGTTCCCATGATGGTTGCATAGAAGTATGCACCGGGTTAATTATCCAATCATCCTCAAATAACTCAAAAGTGTTTGTTCCATTGCTGATGGACACAGCAACATTGTTTCCATAATAAAGATAAATTGTAGATGTACCAACCGGGAGACTTGGTATCTTTGTCCAGATAGTGCCTTGATTAGAGCTCCAGCTTTCAATCCAATAGGGAAGAAGAGTGGTTCCATCAGAAGCAGTTATACGTATATCATTACCACTAGGTTGTGGAAAATGATTATTAAAATTAGAGCTGGTTAATGTAATCCGTACTTGATAATCAGTTAATGTTGAACCAGTGGAATTAGTTATTGTCAAAGCTCGTCTATAATTAAAGTCTAACCAGGTTTGTGCTTTGCTTGTAGTTGGAAAAAGTATGAAAAGAGCAATAATTAAAAGAAATACTACTTTTCCAGTTTCTTTATCCATAAAATAAGAGAATCTTTCAATATCCATAAAATTTCTAAAATTGTTAATCAACCTCATTTTATAACCCTTTTTAAACATTAATAATATACAGGGAGCGCACTTTTTAAAAATACAAAATAGTTTGGATTAAAAGAATTACAAGTATTATACCGAAACACAATGATTAACTATCAAATAAATTAAAAATATTTTGTGCCATTTTAGGAAAACTTAATATTTTATGGCTCAACATGCACCAAGAACTATTAGTATTTCATTATTTGTTCAGTTCCAGATTGCAAGCACTTATTAAACTTTTTCCAATTTTTTAACTAGTACCTTTTTTTAGCTTTCTCTTATAGATTAAGAAATCATGAAACGACATTGCAGGTATGCTTGTCCACTTTTCACTATCAGGAATATTTTCAACGATAACAGCTCCTACACCGAGAGTTACACGATTGCCAATCTTTAACTGATCGAGAATACTAACAGAAGGAGATACCCAGGAATAATCTCCAATTACAGTGCTGCCACCAATTACGGTGTTCGCTATAATTGCAGAGTGTTTTCCAATTTTTACATTATGAGAAATGTGGACAAGGTTATCAATTTTTGCCCCTTCTCCAATGATTGTCTCACCTAAAGCACCCCGATCAATTGAAGTATTTGAACCAATTTCAACATTGTCTTCAATTATTACTCCTCCGATCTGTGGGAATTTTTCAAAATGACCTTTATCATTTCTCAAATAAGCAAAACCACTACCGCCAATCACAGTACCGGCTTTAATAATAACATTTTTTCCAATAGTAACATTATCATACAAATAACAATTTCCATGTATTACCGTACCTTGTTGAATTTTACATTTACCAATGTACGTAAATGGACCGATGTAACAATCTTCAGCTATCTCAGCTTCAGGGTGAAGGATTGCCGAAGGATGAATTTGTGGCGCAGTTTCTTCATTAAAATACTTATCGAGAATTTTTAATACTGAGAATTTTGGATTCTTGACAAGAATTAAACATTTATTTGGAAATGATCCTTCATCTATAGAAAGCGAATCTTCACAAATAATTATTTTTGCTTTTGAATTGCGGATATATTCAAGTTTATTTTTCTTTAGTGGATTTACCCAGTCCAATGAATATTCATTTACTGATTCGGTGGGACTAATATTGTTAAAATACAAATCTTTGTTTCCCATTATTTTATAATTGTCACCTAAAAGAGGCAAAATATCTTTGACAAATATGTTTTTCAAAATAGCACCCCGGTTGATTTAAAAATTTCTAATTCGATTATTAATTCTGTTCATTTTAATTTTCGTGCTGGTACTCCTACATAAACGCCAGTATCAAGATTTTTTGTTGCCACGGAACCTGCTCCAAGAATTGAATCTTCGCTAATCTTAACGTGAGGTAGCACTGTAGAATTTGAACCAATAAAGCAACGCTGACCAATTTTCACATAACCTAATAGGACACAGTTAGGTGCCATAGTAGAATGATCACCAATAAAAACATCGTGCATAAGATTTGCACCTGTATTAACCTTAACATTTTTTCCCAAATTAACATTGAAAGAAATATTTGTTAAATCCTGTATAATGCAGCCAGTACCAATATTACAAAATTTTGACACACTACTTTTTTTTGAAATTATTGTTGCAAATTCGTATGAGTGATTTACATAAAAATCATACAGAGAATTTCTTTTTAAAGTGTCATCAATTGTTACAGTTACTTGATGAGATTTTTGGAAAGAATAATTTTTGATGAACTCCTCATCAGTTCCAAGATATTTTAAATTAAAATGGTCAATGTTAGCATTATTTACATCAACATAGCCTTCAATAAAATATTTCTCTTCACTTAAAATCATTTCAATAATTTCAGGGTCATATCCGATAATAATTATTTTATTTTTCACTTTACAATCTTTCGTATTAAACAGAAGCCTTCTGCGTTCTTTAAGCCACACTCACCACCTCTTACCATTGATAAAGCTTTAATATACTCCTTACTCCTTGGATGAGGAAAGTTGTGAAGTTCTGTGTCATAATAAGTAAGTAATTCTATTTTTTTTGATAGTTCCTGCTCAATATTCTCATAATAATTAAATGGAAAATTTTTTGTCAATTTGAAAGCATTATCAGTCGAAGAGGGGATTTCATATGCTATTATTTTTTCAATGTATGCTGAATAAATTGGTTTTGCAGACATTTCAACAAGATCAAAAGCAATCTTATGTTCGAAATTAAAATCCCATGGAGATGGTGTGAAAATTATGTTAGGTTTAACACTATCAAAACAATCAATCATCCTCTCTTGCATCTCATTCAAGGAGTACGTGTCTAACTGATTATCTTTATAATCCCACTGTTGAACATTTAAGAAGTTGAGTTCGTTTGATATTTTATCGATAGCTTTTTTACGGGAAGAAATTGCGTTTTTGTTCCACTTTGGAGACCAAATTTTTGAGAGTATCAACCAGTACATTTTATATTGCTGCGGAGATTTCGAAAATTTCAGTAGCGTACCACCCATACCAAAGGTTTCATCATCGGCATGTGCAGATATGACTAATATTTTTTTCATGCTAATATTTTCTTAATGGTTCTAACAATAAAATTAATATTATTCTTTGTCAATTTCCCAAACATTGGTAGAGTAATTAGATTATCTGCTATATAATCTGTTTTTGGCAATTTCGAATAATAGGCTTTATAGATTGAAAATCTATGAACAGCTGGATAATGTACACTGGTTTGAATTCCATTTTCTGCCAGTTTATTTCGTACATCATCTCTTTTTTTGTCAGTTGAATTTTTCAGAACTATCGGAAATATGTAATTAGATGAGGGTTCTGTATAATTTTCGAATGGAATAATAATTCTATCAATTTCACTAAGCCCACTGACATATGTTTTTCTTACCTCATTTCTTAACTTGATGTCTTTAATTAGCTTGTTAAGTTGAACTATTCCAATAGATGCACGAATATCATCCATACGATAATTGTAACCAAGATCAACAACATCATATTCAGTCGAATGCCCTTTTGCTCTTTCGTACGAGAGTGATGTCATACCATGCGAACGAAGAAGTTTAGCTCGCTCATAATATTTGGGATTATTCGTAACAAGCATTCCACCTTCTCCCGTGCTAATATTCTTATTCGAAAAAAAACTAAAACAGCCGATATCTCCAATGGTTCCCAGTTTATTGTTTTTATATTCTGACAATGGCGCATGACAAGCGTCTTCAATTACTTTCAGTTTATATTTCTTCGCCAATCGCATTATAGATGTCATATCACTTGAAAAACCCCCATAATGCATCACTACGATTGCTTTTGTTTTAGATGTTATTTTATTTTCAATATCAGTCGGGTCAATCGTTAAGTCTTGATAATCCTTAATATCAGCAAAAACTGGTATTGCATTTACGTATCTGATCGCGTTAACAGTGGCTACAAAAGTTAGAGACGGACAAATTACCTCATCATCTTTTTTAATACTACAAAGAATCATTGCAAGATGAAGTGCAACAGTGCAATTCGAAAGCGCGATGGAGTATTTTACTTTGAGCGAAGATGAAAATTTATTTTCAAATTCTATAGTTTTTGGACCGGTTGATATCCATTTCGATCTAAGCGTTTTTAAAACCGCTTGTTCTTCTTGTTTATCAAAATTTAAATCAAATAAAGGGATTTTATAATTCATTAATTTTTTTAATCAGTTGTTTAAAATAGTTTTATATGCAGAAACTAATCGTTCCGAGTTCACCTGGCAGCTATACTCCTTGACAGAATAATTAAATGCTTTCTCTGCTAATTCATCACTAAGTTTTTGATTCTCAAGCAATAAAAGAGTCATCCGTGCCATTTCTTTATAGTCACCAGTTTCAGTCAGGTAAATATTTTCGTCAAATTCATTTACATAAGGAATGCCTCCAGTAGCATAAGCCACAATTGGTATTTTTAATAACATAGCTTCCCGAATGGTGGAAGATAAACGTTCTTTATATGGTGGTGCTAAAAATACTTTAGAAGCCTTCACATATTCAAAAAGTTCTTTTTGTGATTTTACAAAACCAACAAAGTCCAGGTTATCATAACAATTTAATTCCTTTGCTAGGATGTGTAAAGGTTTTGCATCTCCAGCACCAATAACACATGCTTTAACATCTGATTTAACTTTCTTTATTTCAGCTACTACCTTAATAAAGTCTTCAGATCCCTTAACTTTTTCTAATCTACCAAAATAAATACAATCGTACTTTTTACCCTTATCCTCTGTTTTTGAGACTAGAAATTCGTCAACAGGAAAATACAATTTAAAAAAAGTATGATTAGGATTATATGTGGACAAATAAGTTGATGAATCTTGTTCACCACAATAATATTTAAATATTTTTAAAATTTTTTCCTCAATCTTAATTCTATTTTTTAATTTAGAACTTTGGTTTGGTTCATCTTTAAATTGACTAACAAGCCCTTGAATAAATATTAGGACAGGATATTTGGTTTTGAAATCCAGAATGGAAGTACTGTAATACGGGTTCTCTGCACCTATTAAATTGATTAACTGAGGATTAATCCGTCTAACTATTCTTTTTATTTTACTTCGAAAAAAATAATAACCTGAATAAGCATCAATTTTAAAAAAATCCGGCCAGTGTCGATGAAAAAACGGAATGCCATAAGGTACAAAATGATAATAGACATTCCTTAAGAAAATTTTAGATGTTTTTTTTAAATATTCATGAGGAGAAATAACATGAATTTCTATATCGTCCCGATTTTCAAAGCCTTTTAGTAAGTTAGGAATCCATGAAGCCATTTCATCCCGATGTTTCCAAATAGGAAGTAATTTTTGAACTTCTTCATTGGTAAAGTGACAAATCCATACTACTTTAATTTTCTTCTGGATCATATGTATCGCTAAGTTAAAACCTTTTCAAGTTTCAAATTTTTAATGACTAATAGTAAAGCGGTAATAGACAATACTAAAGCTACAATCACTTTCGCATATGCTGCTCCGGCAAAATCAAAAATATCAACAGCAATATATGTTATTACGATTGAGGATGTCCCGCCTATAATATTAATTATGAGATTCATTTTAGTTTTTTCCAAGGCAATTAATATTCTATCTAAAAACCAATACACCCCCATTAAAAATACTGCGATTAACATAATGTTTGTATACTCTGCCGCAGCAACATATCGTCCAGCAGTGAGAATGGCTATAATAAGATGAGAAAAGAACATAAAAATCAAAACAAATATTAGGTATGGTATAAAAATTATTAATCCACTTTTAATTAATTTTTTACTATTCTTTTCTGCGACAGCTTTAAATATATCAGGTTCTACTGCAGCTCCTAATGCTACATATGCCAGGAGAACATAACCTGCTATTGTAACCCCTATATTATACAACCCGAATTCAGACAGATCATTGAGCCTCTCAAGAAAAAAGCGATCAACAGTTTCTATTGGTACATATGCATATGCTGCTAAAACCAGGGGGAGAGCTACTTTCATACCATTTAAAAATACTTTTATATCAAAGTTTATTGTTGAATAATTATTTAAAATGTAGATACTAACTGGTACCAATAATATAGAGGAAACTAATGGAGCTCCCAATCTGCCTTCAGCACCCCATTCGAAATAAGCTACAAACAAAATACCAAGACCAAAATTTAATAACGAATTAGCTGCAGAGAAAATAAAAAAAGCCAAAGCTTTTTTCCGGATACGGTAATTAATTAGGACAAAAGATTTAATATTTTCAAGCAATAATGCAATCAGTATGAACCATGCAAATGGATTTAATGGGATCTTGACATTCATATAATCGAAATACAGATAGATACCCACGTAACTAATGAGCAAAGTTATAGTGTTGAAACAGCACAAGTAGAATGTAATATTAAATAATAATTTTTTATTAGCTTCTTCGCCTTGTTTGAAATAACGCATTAAAAAGAAAGAGGACATTCCAAAAATAAAGATTGGTACCAAAGTACTCTTTATTGCATCAAAGTATCCGAGAATACCAAATTCATCAGCAGATAAGTGTAGTGAGTAAATTGGTTGTGCGATCAGAGCAAGAATTGACTGGACTATTGAACCAAGAAAATATAGTCCTGCATTTTTAATGTGATTAAAAAGATCCTTTTTCTGAAATAAGAATTCAGAAAACTTTTTAAACATTATAGATAGCAGCTTTATATTTCAATAAATTTTCTTTCTTCAAAAACCATTCGCAGGTAATTTCCAAGCCCCTTCTTAAATCATATTCAGGTTTGTAACTAGTTAGACTATGAATGAGGGTATTATCACCTCGAAGGCGAAATACCTCTGAGTGTTGAGGTCTGATGCGTTGTTCGTCTTCAATAAATTCTACGTCGCTCTTCATTATATCTTTAATCAAATTAAAAGTATCTTCAATTGAAATTTCAGTGTCCGAACAAATATTGATCTCTTTCCCTATGGTTTCATCACTCTCGGCAATTGACAAAAATCCTCTGCAAGTATCTTTAACATAATTAAAATCTCTGGTGGGTCTGATGTCACCGACTTTTAGTTTTTTAATATCAGCAGCAATCTGCGTTATTATAGTCGGTATGAAAGCTCTTGCAGACTGCCGTGGACCATAAGTGTTAAATGGTCTCGCCGTCGTAACTGGTAGGTTAAAAGCATTATAAAAACTCATGGCTATCATATCAGCCCCAATTTTACTTGCACTATAAGGAGATTGAGGTTGTTTGGGATGTTTTTCATCGATGGGGACGTATAGCGCAGTACCGTATACCTCACTTGTTGAAGTATTGATAACACGTATATTTCCTTTTTCTTTTGCTGCCTGACAAATATTTAAAGTTCCTTTTATATTTGTGTCAACATAACTGTCTGGGGCAATATAAGAATACGGAATAGCAATTAATGCGGCCAGATGAAATACTATCTCAACGTCACTTACAATCTTTTTACAGAAATGAGGATCTCTGATATCACCAGTAACTATTTCAAGATTTTTATTTTCAGAAATCTCTTCAAGCCATCCCCAATAGTTAAATGAATTATAATATGAAAGAGCTCTGACTTGATACCCTTTTTCCAATAACAGCTCTGTCAAATGGGAGCCAATAAAGCCGTCTGCACCGGTAACTAAAACTTTCATTCTTCAACTTTATAAAAATTTTCTTTGAATTCCTTTTGCGCCGATTCATAATCGTTAATTCTTCCAATATCTAGCCAATAATCTTTTAATTCATATTTTGAAATTGGTAACTTCTCAGTAAGCATCTGCTTTATTAATGTATCCATCCCATAAAATTGATTATCAGGGATAATTTCGAAAATATTTGGTTTCATTACATAAATACCAGCTAACGCATAAGTTATAATATCAGGTTTTTCTTCAATCCCAATTACTAGATCATCTTCAAAGTATATATTACCAAAAGCAAAAGGCATAATTATTTTTTTAATTGAAATAGAAAGAAGAGTTTCTTTTTTTATGGCGGAATTGTAAAAGTCAGTAAAATTAATATTGCTTAGAATATCTCCGTTCATCACAACAAATGGTTCCGTCAATTCGGATTTCAGAAGAGTTAAGGGACCAACTGTTCCTAGCGGTGTTTCTTCCCGACTTATAATAAGTTTTACTCCGTATCGGGAACCATCACCAAAAAAATTTTCAATATAGTTGGATTTATAATTTGTCGCTAAAAATATTTCATCAAATGCATGTTGTTTAAGATGCTCAATTTGTATTTCAAGAACTGCCTTCTCTCCAATTGGCAATAAAGGTTTTGGAATAACTTCTGTGAATGGTTTTAATCTCGTTCCTAATCCACCGGCTAGTATTACTGCTTTCATTTATATTTATCTGACATTTTATTGATGATTAATTATAAAGTTGAATCAAATTTGTAACTTATTTTAGAAGATATAAGAATTAGATGTACTAATACATTAATATCTCTATTTCACTTTTCTCATTTGTAAAAATTTATCTGTTGCTAATTTTATGCCGTAAAACCGAATCTATCTAAAATTTATGCTCATTATTTTTCATCGTCACCAATTTCTAAAAAAAAAGATTTGAACTTAAATAGTTACAAGAAAAGGATTGTATACTTATTACCGAAATAAATGGAAATAATCAGAAATTCACCTAAATCACAGTACTAATTAAGCATTTGTTTATATACAACTTTTTAGATTTTAAGTAGAGAATCTATTAAATGTCTTGCTGTAATTAGCTTTTTAATTTTATTTTCCTCTTCAGGTCAGATCCTTTTGGATAGTTATAATGATATTTATAATAATAACCATAACCACTTTTATTACTAAAATTGTTAAGTACAGTGCCCAAAAATGGTACAGCGTTGTCTTGGATAATTTCGAGCGCTTCTTGCATTACTCTATTTTCAGTCTTATCAGCAGAAACAACTAAAATAGTTCCATCAACAACTTTTGCAATAATTTCAGCATCAATCACAGCAACTATCGGAGGAGAGTCAATAATAATCACTTCAAAAAGATGTCGAATTTCTTTTAAAAAGTTTTGCATACTATTCGATTCCAGTATTTGGTCCGAGTTAGCGGAAATTGAACCAGCCGTGATACAACTTAAGTAGACTGGTTTTATTTCTCTGATTACATCTTCCAATTTAATATTATTCATCAGGTGATCGACTAAACCTGGTTTTTTATCTATTCCCAAAATGGAATGAATCCTTGGTCTTCTGAGGTCGGAATCTATAATCAAAGTCTTTTTATTTGACAGAGCAAAACTTGCTGCTAAATTGATAGAAACAAAAGTTTTACCTTCATGCTCTGCAGGGGATGTAACTAAAAATATTTTAGCAAGATCATAGTCTGGCGATGAATATTGGACTCTTGCTCGTAAAGTTTTGAATGATTCTATAATAGAAGTATCAAGATTAGAAAGAGTTACGAATTCATTCTTCTCGTCATTACTTCGACCATTTAACTTTAGTTGAGGGATCCAGGCGAGAAGAGGAATATTTTTTTTCTCAATATCATCAGGGCTTTTAATTCTATCGTCAAAATAATCTTTAATTAATATGAAAGAAATCGAGAGTATACTTCCTAAAATTAAACCGAAAATAATAATAATTTTTCTTTTTGGTTTCGCTGGAGTATCAGGAATTTTACCCTCTCCTATAATAAAAACATTACCTTCTTGTGAAAGCTCGTTTATCATTGCTTCCTGATATTTCTGGTTGATCTCCAAAAATGATTGCTGCAATGTTTCTCTTTTTCTTTGAAATTGAGAAAGTTCCGTTGACACCTTTGGTAGATTTTTCAACTCTTGATTGTATTGTTTTGTTAGAGCATCAAGTTGATTATATTTTACGGAAAGCGTACTGTTCTTTATTTCTTCTTCAACGAGCTGTTGAGCTAAATGGCGTACCTGTTCAGGATTGCCAGAAAAACCTTCTGCCTTTATACTACCTATAGCTGAATTTAATTTTTGTTTTAATTCTTCAATTCTCTCATCATATTCTTTTACTTTACTGGAGATGTCTATACCTGGGTTCTTAACGGAAACAGCTAAATCTCTATTTACCTGAAGATCTGCTAATTGTCTTTGCAAAGCCGTTATATAGGCTTGGGAAGTTTCATTTTCTAAATAATCTAAAAGNTGTGGATCTTGTTTGTTTAAGAAAAACTTATATTGCTTCANNACTTCGTTGGAAGTCATTAATTCAATTTTAGCATCTTGCTTTTGGGCNTCCAANGCTGATAATTGATCGAATAATCCTTGCGATTGAACATTCATTGAAACTATTCCACTTTTTTCCTGAACTGCAGCTAAGGAATCTTCGGCGATTTGCAATTCAGCTAATTTCTCCTGGTTTTGTTTTTCTAAAAATTTTCGAATGCTTGTAAGTTTAGCTCTATTGATTCCAAGATCTATTTTCTGATACTCATATGCGCAGGTATTTGCAATTAAAGCAGCTTCATAAGCGGAACGTGATTCTGCAGAGATTTGAATTACGTCACTACCGGGATTTTGTTCCACAGATATAACGCCGCCTAAATTATTTGTTAAAACTTCTAAAGTCTTAGGCCCAGTGCTCCCAGATCCTTCTTTTGATTTTATTACGTAAAATAAATTCTTATTCGTTTTTGAATTAAAAGTATCGGAATTCGTGATTGAATAAAAACTGTCAATAAGAGCTAAGGCGGTTTTTTCTCTTGTATTAAAGTTAGTGATAACTCCAATTTCGTTATTAATAAATCTATCTAAATAATTAGGATCCGGATGGTTCATTGTCGAACTCTCCAGAATATTTTGATTCTGTTGAATTATTTTGATTGTTACTGTTGATACATAANTATCTTTAGCTAAAATTGCATAGGTTACGCTGAGAATTAGAATAAGTAGTGTGATTATTANTAAATACTTTACATTATTCCGAATCATAAAAAAGTAATCCTTCGCCGATTTAAATTCGGATTGGATATGCTTTTTTGAATTATTATGAGTCATTGAAATTATTGTATCTAATTATTTGTTATACTAATAATTAAAGCTGCAATTGAAGCAAGTGCTGTTACTATTCCCAAGTAAAATGCAATATCTTGTCTGACAAAGTATCTTGGTTCACCCGGGACAACAACGACATCACCTGCATCCAGTACGATATATTGAATATTTGAGTTAATATTTTCTTCCCACATCAAATCGTTATAGTTATACTTATTCATTTTCGTTTGAAGGCCCGCCTTAATCTTTACTATTCTAATTTCATTTAGTGTTGCGTCTTCAGTTGGTCCGCCTCCTAATGAAATTAATTCGTTTAAGCTGATTCCGGCCGGCACAATATAAAAGCCGGGAAACTGAACATACCCCCATAATTGAACCTTTATGTTTACAGAGTTCGGGTCAGAGTAATCAAACAGAGCACCAGTTTGACTTGCCCCTGTACGTTGACTGCCTATTTGTATGTCAGTTTGTGAATAGAGAAGAGTATTAAGCGTAATTGTTAAAAAAATATAACAAAATAATTTGATTTTCATTCTTTTAAGTTTTTAATTAATATTAAATATCCCAATAGGAGCTTTAAAGTATCAAGCAATAAAAATTATTGGTAAACCAAATATGGTTATTTTATCTAAATAAGTTTCGTACCTCTAATTTATAGTTAACTCTTTTCAATGACAATTAACAATTTAATGGTTATTATTCTTTCATACTATAAAATCTGCTATTGAAACAAGACAGTTTTACTATTTTGAGTCACTCATAAACTAAGTCGTAGGATGATTTATCATACAAAACATTCAATAAGATAATGATTTTCAATTAATTGAACCAATACATAAGAGTCATATTTCCAGGTTACAAAAGATAAGAAAGGGAAAAAAGCAAGCCGATTTCAAAATTATTTTTATCAAAACCATTTAGTTAATCTCGGTTGACAACTGCCAGTTTCATAATATACATTGATCTAAAATATTTTCATCAATGTTAAGCTTATCATTACAGTTGTAAGTTTACCCCTGTTTTCTGCTTCGTAATTAGCATATAAGTGTCTTTTAAAAGAATATTCTTACCCAGAAGTGCCTATTAATATGAGCATTAATTACTATGTCATAGTTTTCACCGAATTAAAGATATTGCTATAAGCCTGGAATCAGTAGTTCAAAATAATAGTTCAAATTATACCATATTTAAGTTCAGTGTCGATAAGCTCAATATTGAGACCATCCTTAGCATAAACAAATGCTATCTTTTCATTACAAAATGCTTCGCCAGGTTCCGGCTCGGTCAAAATACGAAGACCAAGTTCTTTAAGTCTTTTTAATTCATCACCTAAATTAGGACACTTAAAACACAGGTGGTGAAGTCCACCACCACTTTTCGCAAATTTATATATAGGGGAATTCTCGTCTAATGGTTCTATTAATTTAACTGTAATTGAATCGGTTTTTTGTAAGAAGACCACTTTAACTTTTTGAATTGAGTTAATTACAATTTCTGTCATTTGTGTATAGTTAAAAACTTTTTCCCACTTATTAATTCCGTCTTCAATTGACTTTACTACAATCCCGATATGATCAATTACCATATACTATCCTAATATTTAGTTATGAAATTTTTTTTGAAAAACGATTATCTAATAATTGGATTAAGCCAAGAGTCAAATATTGATTTTAATTGTCCCGATTAATGATAACTTTTTTCAAAAAGTACTATAACCTTAATTACCATTCTGAAAAATAAAAGTAAAATGAAATTGTAATCAAATGATGGAATAAGATTTAAATCAGTATCAAATTAGTATATTTAGAATTATTTTGATTAGAATTATTAACGCGACAAACTACCGAATTGAATATGAAGTATGTATATAGTAAATTTTTTAGATTATCTAAAAAAATGATAATTGGCAAGATTTTTGTTAAGTTCTGGTTTCAGCAAAGTATATTTACCATACGATAATATAGGTGTCTGCCAGTAAATCAGAATGATATAATAAAAAATAACTTAATAATATCATTTTGCTGGTTAACACTTTCCACATAAAAAAATGAATAGAGGAGAATTAAAGTAAAAATGGACCAAAGTTTAAATTATTTAGAATCATTAAAAGAATTTATTATTGATAATTTCCTTTTTGGTGACGGAGTAAATCTAACTATAGATACTCCATTATTTGAAAAGGGTATTATTGATTCGACAGGAGTTCTTGAACTTGTTTCGTTTATAGAAGACAACTTTAAAGTTACTGTAACTGATGAAGAACTTATTCAAGATAACTTTTCCAGTCTGAAGTCGATAGAAATTTTTCTACAATCCAAAATTAACCAAGTCAATTCTAACTAATGTGCGGAATTAGTGGAATCTTAAATCTTAAGAATCCAACACCTATTAACATAAATTATTTAAGACGAATGACATATGCACTGCGTCATCGTGGTCCGGATGAAACCGGCGCTTATGTTGATGATTGGATCGGGATTGCCCAATCACGTCTGAGCATCATTGATCTCAAAAGCGGTTCACAACCAATCCATAATGAAGATAAAAGCATTTGGATCGTTTTTAATGGTGAGATATTTAACTATCCGGAAATTCGAGAATCTTTGGTGAAACTTGGTCATAAATTCTATACAACAAGTGATACCGAAGTGATTCTCCATCTTTTTGAAGAGAAAAAAGAGAAGTGTCTTGATGACCTTAACGGTCAGTATGCTTTTGTTATTTGGGATTCTAATAGAAAAGAATTATTTGCTGCAAGAGATCGTGTTGGTATCCTGCCTTTATTTTACAAGGTAAAAGATGAAAAATTTTATTTTGCTTCAGAAGCAAAAGCAATCATCGAAATTTCCGAAGATCAGACTTCATTTGACGCGGTTGGTTTAGATCAGATTTTTACTTTTTGGACAACACTTCCAGGCAGGACGGCTTTTGCTGGCATTAGTGAATTAGCGCCTGGTCACTTTATAAAATTTTCCCCTCAAAAAAATATTTCTTTAAATCGATACTGGAGTCTATCTTATTCTAAAGATCTTCTGCAAAAGAATAAATCTATCCCGCAATTTACAAGTGAAATTTCCGAATTGATGAAAGATTCTGTTCGCATAAGACTTAGAGCCGATGTACCAGTTGGTAGTTATTTAAGCGGTGGACTGGATTCTTCAGGTATAACGTCTATAGTAAAAATTAATTTTAACAACCAACTTCGTACTTTTGGAATAACTTTTCAAGAAGAAAGTTTTGATGAAAGTGATTTTCAGTATTTGATGGTAAAACACCTTGACACAAATCATTCTGAAGTTCACGCAACGAATGATGATATTGGCAGATACTTTACGGATGCTATTTATTTCGGTGAAAAGCCTATTATTCGCGCTGCTCCTGTCCCACTATTTTTATTATCAAAAAAAGTCAGAGATGAAGGCTTTAAAGTTGTCCTTACTGGTGAAGGTGCTGATGAGATTTTTGGTGGTTACAATATTTTTAGGGAAACAAAAGTTAGAAAATTCTGGTCTGATGATCTTAATTCCAAGATTAGACCGAAGCTTTTAAAGAAACTGTATCCCTATATATTTAAAGATCAAAGATTAGCTCAGACTTTGCAGGCTTTTTTTAAGCTTGGTATTGATGATCCCGGGAATGATTTTTTTTCACACATTGTACGATGGAATAATAATATCAAATTAAAAAACTTTTTCTCTGAAGATTTTAAAAGACAAGTTGGTGACTATGACTGCTATGATGCGCTTAAAAGTTTATTACCCGAAGACTTTGATAATTGGAATTATGTTTATAAGGCACAGTACCTGGAAATTATTACTTTTATGAGCGGATATTTGCTTTCTTCTCAGGGTGATCGGATGGCAATGGCAAATTCCGTTGAGTTACGTGTTCCTTATCTGGATCATAGGATAATTGAGTATATGGCAACTGTACCTTCTGAATTTAAAATCAGAGGATTAAACGAAAAATATCTGCTGAAAAAAGTTTTTAAGGATTTGCTGCCTAAAGAAATTGTATATCGGCCGAAGAATCCTTATCGTGCACCGATAAGAAATAGTTTTTTAAATAATAAATATTTAGATATCAAATCAATTCTTTCCGAAAAAGCAATTCAGGAAGCCGGAGTATTTAATACCACTAAAGTAAAATTATTAGTTCAAAAAGCTGAGAGGTCCCAATCTGTTAGTGAGCTTGATAATATGGCTATCGCAGGAATTATTTCAACTCAGTTTTTACATCATCATTTTATTGATTATAAAAAGTTAAATGTTCCTTTGGATTATTCATTTAACTCTTTTATCGACAAAAGAAATCAAATAAATTAATATCTATATTGGAGAATAAATGAAATTTACGATGGACTCAATTTACTTAGATGCTAGTGCAGAAACACAAAGATTAGTTGCAGCATTGAAAGAATCTGTTGTTTCCAAACTTAAAAAACGCGGCGCTGTAGTTGGTGTTAGCGGCGGAATTGATTCATCTGTTGTACTTGCACTTTGTGCCAAAACATTTGGACCAGAAAAAGTTTTTGCCATTATGATGCCCGAAAGAGATTCGAGTCCTGAAAGTAAGGAACTTGCTGTAAAGTTATGTGAAAAATTTAAAGTACCCTATATTTTAGAAGATATAACTGATGCAGTAAATGGTTTTGGATGTTACAGAAGAAGGGACGAAGCTGTTAAAAGAGTTTTTCCGGAGTACGATCCTAAATCTTATAAAATGAAAATCGTACTTAAAGATGATAAAGAAGCAGTCGGAAAATTAAATCTATTTTATCTGACAATAATTACTCCCGATGGAAGCCAAAAATCTCAACGACTTCCGCTATCAGAATATTTACAGATTGTTGCAGCTTCTAATTTTAAACAAAGAAGCAGAACCAATATGCTTTACTATCATGCTGAAGCAAAGAATTATGCTGTCATCGGAACGGGAAATAAAAACGAACACGAGCAAGGATTTTTTGTTAAATATGGCGATGGCGGTGCAGATGTTAAACCGATTGCTCATTTATTTAAAACACAAGTGTATCAGTTAGCAAATCATCTCGGTGTGCCAGAAGAAATTATTAAACGTACACCGACTACAGATACTTACAGTGCAGAACAAACTCAAGAGGAATTCTTTTACAAGATGCCGTTTGAGGTTATGGATCGTATCTGGGATGGCTGGGAAAAAAATATTTCTTCACATGATATTGCTAGTGCACTAAACATTTCGAAAGCACAGGTTGATGTTGTAATTAATGATCTGCGACAGAAAATTCAAACAACAGAATATTTGAGGAAAGAACCAATTTCTTTAGAGTAGCTACAACCTGAATTATTTGTTTTGATTTTTGCACAAATAAAGTTCACGATTGACTTGAATTAATTTTCAAAAATCTCATTAATCCTTTTATAGTCATACTTACCTGAATTGTTGGTTGGAATATCATTTGTTTTTTTCACGACGACCGTTTTGAAATTGAGTTTGTACATTTTTAATATTTCGTTCTTAACATTTACTTCAACAAGTGTATCTTCTGAATGCACTAAAACTTTAAGTAGATCATCTTTTCCTGTGCAAGCCACAGAAATCCCAAAATGATTCTCTACCATCTTTTGGACTTCATCTAGATTAATTCTGAGACCAAATATTTTAATGAATCTTTTCTTTCTACCAGTTACATAAAAAAATCCCTCTTCATCTTTATATCCAAGATCACCAGTATAGAGAATACCATTTAATTCATCTCCCTTGGAAAGATCATCTCTATTTTCTGCATATCCCAACATAACATTTTCACCTTTATAAACTATTTCACCAATTTCATTTGATGTAGTCACTTCTTTTCCGTCGTTGTTTATTCTTAACTCGCCGTCTGGAATCGAAATGCCGATTGAGCCAATTTTCGCTCCTAATTTTTCAGGAGGGACATAAGAAATTCTAGCAGTCGCTTCGGTTTGACCATACATAATAAAAAATTTTACTTTTTTGTCCAGAGCATAATCATTGAAATGACGGATAAACTCTTCACTTAATTTACCGCCTGCCTGAGTCATAGTTCTTAATGTTGGCAGGTCAATCTTGTCAAATCCTATTCGCTTTAACATTGTATATGTATAAGGAACTCCTGCGAATGAAGTGCATTTTTTATCGTTGAATAAATTCCAGAAATCACGAAAAAAAACTGTTCTATCAGTTAAAACTATGGTGGCTCCTTTTAGCAAATGACTATTAACCACCGATAATCCATAAGAATAATTTAATGGAAGGGTAGTAATTGGTCTTTCAGTATGATCAATTTTTAAATATCTGGAGATGGATTCAGCATTTGATTGAATGTTTTTATACGAAAGCTTTACAAGTTTGGGAGAACCAGTAGTCCCGGAAGTTGAAAGTAAAACAGCTAATTCTGGAAATATATTACTGGATATAAAGGCATTTCGTTGATAAAACATTAATGAATCATAATTACTATTAAGTGAGTAATTTTTAGGAAGCGTAACATTCGTTGTCAAAATAAATTCCGGATTATATTTAATTATCAGATCATTTCTTATTTCATCATTGAGTTTTTCATCAAGCAATAAAACAGTATTCCCGGATCTTAAAATCCCTAAATAAGCCACAATACAATTATAGGAGTTTGTAGCAAAAAGGAATATTAGTTTTTTACTATCTTGTTTTAACATGCTGGCGATTTGAGCTGAATCAGCTTCAAGATCCGTGTATGTAGCAGATTTACCTGTTAAGGTATCAAGCAATGATATTTGATCACCAAAGTTTTTTAAGTTTTGCCAAAAATAATTTTTATTAAGGTTCATTTCATCTTTTTTAGTTAATTCATATTAATAAAAATAAAGAAATAAAAACCAAAATGATTTAACAAACAGCGCTAAAATTTCATATTTGTCTTCAGACAGTTTCGATAATGCTTGTTGGATTGATATTTAAACCTAAATTCTTGCGGAAAGAAGATTCGCAATGTAAATTAGTATCATATTAAGATTTAAATATTTCTATGATGATTTTATTATATGATACTCAAAACAGATTGCCGTTTTTTTAAAGGTGATAGACCTTGCGATCCACACAAGGAAACAGGAGTCAAATGTGATTTCTGCACTTACTATCAGCCAATCAATTTCAAAATTCTTATCTTAAAGCTGGATGCAGTGGGAGATGTACTGCGAACAACTTCTATTCTAAAACCTCTTAAGAAAAAATATCCTGAAAGTTATATTGAATGGTGCACTCGAAGAAATTCGCTAGAACTCTTCAAACACAATTCAATTGTTGATGAAGTGATTGTATTTGAAGACGATGCACCATTCAGAATTAATTCTGAGAAGTATGACATTGTAATTAATCTTGATACTTCTAAATTAAGTTCTGCTATAGCTGCAAGTGCCAAAGGTAGAGAAAAAGTTGGATTTGTTTTAAAAGGAAATGGCTTTGTTGAAGCTACATCTGCTAATGCAGAGCAATGGCTTGAAATGAGTGCTTTCGATGATGTAAAAAAAGCTAACACAAAATCCTACCAACAGATAATGTATGAAATCCTTGATCTGAAATTGCCTGTTGAAATACCAATGATTCAAATCTCAGAAAAAGAAAAAACGTTAATCTTAAAAAAAGGTTTTGTAAAGAAAATATTTTCAAATAAACTTACTATAGGATTGAATATTGGTGTTGGTAGTAAATGGCCAAATAAAGGATGGTCCCTTAAAAGGTGGCGGGAGTTAATCGAGTACATAGGAGGTCAAAAATATAACTTACTTTTATTAGGAGGTCCGGAAGAAGTTGAAACAGTTCATATGTTATCACAGGAATTTAGTTATGTTATCGATACAGGATGTGACAATTCTCTGCTTGAATTCACTGCGATTGTTGATATGTGTGACTTGATAATTACTGCGGATACACTTGCTCTTCATATTGCAACTTCACTTGGAAAAAAAATCGTTTCATTATTTGGACCTACATCATCAAGTGAGATCGAGCTTTACGGTAGGGGAATCAAATTAAGTTCACCTGATGGCTGTAAATGTTATTACAGAAAATATTGTTCGGAAGATGTTTCGTGTATGGAAAAGATAACGTCTATAAAGGTAATTGAAGCCTTTGAGTCTTTATTATAATCAATATTTGGCCATTACTTAAAATTATTCTACTTCGTTCACCAATCTATTTTTAAGCTGATATTTCTTTTGGGATTTTTCACAATATCCAATCCCATCTTTATTAAAGTTTAACCTTTTACCAGCTTCAGAAACCCAGCCAATTACTTTTCCGGGAACTCCAACAACCAATGCATAGTCGGGTACATCTTTAGTCACGACTGAACCTGCACCAATCAAACAGTGTTTGCCAAGAGTTATTCCACATACAATTGTTGCGTTTGCCCCTATTGAAGCACCTTCTTTCACTAAAGTTTTTAAATAGTACTGAGCACCAACTTGAGGATACTTACATTTCGGATCGAGTA
>JGI20214J51088_10000879_pt1 | contig 20506 bp, 22 predicted proteins | sample WetSurMetagenome_FD_51088 | JGI IMG/M metagenome (IMG submission 51088) | reverse complement strand
TAAGCGCAGTAATGTGTTCAGCTTACCAGTACTAATAGACCGTGCGCCTTGACCTCTTTTCTCCCTTCTCTCCCCCTTTGTCAATTTTTTACTTGCAATCTTAATCGGTTTATGGTATATTAAATAACCACGATGAATTAAGATTTTCGGTGGCTTTACCGGAGGGGCAACACCCGTTCCCATTCCGAACACGGAAGTAAAGTCCTCCATGGCTGATGATACTTTGACCGCGAGGTCATGGGAAAGTAGGTAGCCGCCGAATTAAAAATACGAAAGCCCGGTCCAAAAGACCGGGCTTTCTGTTGTTTGCGGGCAACGGACATTGATGCGGCTGCGCAAAGTCCTGTTCATAATCCTTCATAATACCTTCACCCGTCTTTCATATTTATGTGTTATCATAGACATCAGAAGAGATGGGTCGCAGCCGGATCATCGGATAAATTATTATCGAAAGAGGAGGAAATGGTTGTGCAACGCAAAATAGTGGGATTGGTTTTTTCAGCAGTTATCCTTTGCATGCCGATTACGGTTAAGGCAATGGGAGATATGCCGCCCGCACAGGAATATCCTGCGGCAGGATATCAGGAATATCCTTCGGAGGAATATATACCTGAAGGGGATTATACACCACCTCCTCCTCTTGCAATCCAGGAACCTGAAATGGTGGTTGTGCCGAGCGGGAATACTTATGTTTATATGTTGCCCAATATGTCGGGTGTTTATTTTTATAATGGATATTGGTATAGATACCATCATGGCGTATGGTTCAGGTCCAACATATATAATGGCGCATGGGTGTATGTCGATCCGCAATATGTCCCGCGATATGTAGTGGATATCCCGCCGGCGTATTCTCTGTATCTGCCGGGGAATTATTACAGGATACACTATTATGATTTTCATCGCTCCTGGCGCACATGGGACCGCGACCGCCATTGGCAAAAGGAAAGGTGGTTCCAGCAGGAGAGAAGGGCCGATATAAGAAGAGACAGGATCCGCCAGGCTAATGTAAGGATGGAACAGGACCGCCGCATGAGAGATCAGCGGATCAGGGAAAGATCGCTGCAGAAGCCGCAGGTGCAGCCGAGGACTTTACAGAAGCCGCAGGCGCAGCCGAGGACTTTGCAGCAGCCGCAGGCGCAGCCGAGGACTTTGCAGCAGCAACAGGTGCAGCCGAGGACTTTGCAGCAGCAACAGGTGCAGCCGAGGACTTTACAGAAGCCGCAGGTGCAGCCGAGGACTTTGCAGAAGCAACAGGCGCAGCCGAGGACTTTACAGAAGCAACAGGTGCAGCCGAGGACTTTACAGAAGCCGCAGGTGCAGCAGCAGAAGCCGCAGGCGCAGCAGAAACCACTTAAGGCTCCGGAAAAGAAAAAAGAGCCTGAGAACATGCGATAGTCTCAATATCTCATTCACATCAGAAAAAGAAAGGGCGCCCTGGTGAGCGCCCTTTCTTTTTAATACAACCCGTCCGGAGGTGGCGGTTTGCTGTTGTGCGGCTAATTGGTCATAAACAGTTCCAGTCCGCGCATGTTGGCAGGTTCGCGCAGCTTCTTTATCGCCTTTATCTCGATCTGGCGTATTCTTTCCCTGGTTACATCGTATTCCTGGGCGATCTCTTCAAGGGAACAGGGTATATCATCTCCTATGCCGAATCTCAGTCTTAATATGCGTTCTTCTTTTGGATTAAGGGTCAACAGGAGATTTTCTATCTGTTTTTTCAGGTCCTTGGCGACTATGTTGTTTAGCGGACTATGAGTGTCGCCGTCTTCAATGAAGTCACTCAGGAAGCCGTCGTCATCTCCTACCGGGGTTTCGAGCGAGAGGGGCTCCTTTGTCAGTTTCAGGGTTGAGACCAGCTTGGCCATGGGCACTTTGATCCTCTTTGATATGTCATAAAGCGATGGTTCCGAATTTGTTTCCTGGAGCATCTCTTTTTTTGCCCTGGCCACGTTTTTTGTCATTTCGAGTATGGTTACAGGCACCCTTATCATCCTTGACTTGTCATCAAGCGCCCGTTTTATGGCCTGCCTTATCCACCATATGGCATAGGTGCTGAATCTGAAACCTCTTCTGTAATCATATTTATCTATGGCCTTCATCAGACCTATGTTGCCTTCCTGGACCAGGTCAGGGAAACTGAGTCCCTTGCCGATAAACCGCTTGGCTACGCTGACAACCAGCCTCAGATTTGCCGAACTAATTGCATGCTTTGTTTCATCGATTTCAGCAAAGATCTTGTCAAACCAGGAGATATGCTTTTTCATTTCGGTATAGCTGAGGCCGGTCTTGTCCTCAATCTCAGCCATCGTCCGGCGGGTTGCAGCAGGCAGTCTCTTCAGGCTGCCGTCAATGGACGCTCCGGCTATCAGTTTGTCGATTTCATTCTTGAAGCTGCTCAATTCCCTGTAAAGCTCAAGTACAAATTCGTCCTTCAGTCTGAGGGCTATTACCTTCTCGATTATCTTTTTGTGCACAGCGCCATAGGTTTCCCTGCCCGGGACCAGCAGGTCCTCTCCCAGGTCATTCATTATGTGAAATCCCTGTTTTGCTGCGCGCTTTGTGCCGGATATCTTTCTCCTCCTGCGATACAGGGCTTTTATTTCTTCAGTCGCCATGAAGAAGGACCTTGTTTCATCGAGCCCGAATGTTTCCATGGCGCCGCTCTGCTGTACTATATGTATTAGCGGTATCTCTCCCTTTTCGACGATGCTTCCCGTCTCGATAAGCCTGCGCAGGGCAAACGGAGCCGAGAAGACCAGGGCCGCAGTCTTTTGAGTCCCGCGCTCAATCTGTTTTGCCAGCCTTATCTCCTCTTCCTTTGTAAGTAGTTTAATTTTGCCGATAGCGCTGAGATACATTTTCATTGAATCGAATTCGCTGTTGCCCGCATCACTGGGGCTGTCCTCAGCCGGAGAGAGAGCTTCGCTGTCTGCACACTCTTCTTCCAGCTGCTCATCCGGTTCAGGCAGTGAATTGTTAAGTAATTCAACCTGCTCAATTTCATCATAGGATTCGAGGCCCAGCAGGTTTTTCGGGTCATTAAAAGACAGCGACTCATGCCTGGATGTCTTGACCACAGAGCCTTCGAACATGACAATTCTCCTTTAAACATGAAATTTGATTACGGAGCATGAACCGGTAGTATTAACTTTACAGGATTGAGCAGAGAAAAAATATCGGAGTAACACTCTTTTTTTGTAGGGTGTTTATTTTACCAACGTAATACTTTATCCTACAGTATCGTTTCAAACGAATGCCGCCCGAACGGCTATATGGCTATAATTGACGCGGGATTTGCATTGAAGTTGAGTATCCTGAACCCCAGGTGAAGGTGGGGTGCGGTGGACCTCCCTGTAGATCCTACAACCCCGATGACCTGACCTTTTTCTACAATTATGCCGGGTTTAATCGTAAGGCCTGCAAGGTGCATATATATTGAATAAATCCCGAGACCGTGGTCGACAATTATTGTGTTGCCGCCGAAAAAAAGCTCTTCTGCAAGAACGACCCTTCCGCGGTTTGACGCCTTTACCTCTTCACCGGATTTGCCCATGATATCGATTCCCCGGTGAACGCTGGTCTTTTTCATATTGAATATCCGTTTTGCGCCATACACTGTAATTATCGGATTGGGCAGGGGCATTACAAAGGTGTCGTGATAAAGCTTTTCACTGCGTACAGGCCAGATGGCCCCGAGTTTTTTTGCCTCGTTTCCGGCGCGCTCAATATCCCCGGCTGAGAGTTCGACCATTCCCTCCGGGAGGCTGATATGCCTTTCCGGATATTCCGGTTTCATGACAGAGACGCATACCTCTGAAATTATGATTCCGGAGCGGATAGTTATGATGATATTTCCGGGTTCTGTCCCGGGCGGTATAACCCCTATGCCTGCAAGACAGTCCTTTCCGCATCGGGAAAGAGGTGTCTGAATGCCGAGGACCGTCATGCCGACTTCTGTTGCCTGCGGCCCCCCCGTGATCTTTATCCGGAAGGCGTCTCCGGGGAAGAGTTCGGTCGCAGACAGTTCCACCTGCATGTCCGCGGAATATGCGGCAGTCGCCGCGATAAAAAGAAACGTCGGGACAAGCAGAAATATTGCGCTAATTATCCTGCTCAAGCTTCTCCTTTGCATTGAAATGTATCTTGCCGCCGAACTCGTACAGCTCAACAATGATATTGTCGGGAATTTCCGTGGGATCACGGTCAGTGTCGTATGTGAGCAAATAACCGAGAGGCCTGTCTTTGTAAGTGAGCGCCCGTACGTTTACTCTCCTTAAGCCTCTTGCCGCTTTCATATAAGACATGGCATCGGCAAAGGTCGAAGTCGTTGAAGTAATCTGTGGTGACGCTGTCTCGACCTCAACCCCGGCGTCCGGATTTTTCAGAAGCACGGCGCGGGACCTGTCGCCTGATCCTCCGACATAATAATATGCCTCATAACTGATATGGGACGGCCTTGTGTTCTCGTTCAAATCCTGGTAACGGATATTCTGGGAACAACCGGCAAGGACAAGGACCACAATAAATAAAACAAGTCTTCTTGTTATCAATTTAACCTCCAGAGATATAATCTCCGAGAAGACCCCTGCCATGCTCGTCGTCATGGCAATAAATGCAGAGGTTTTCCCAGTTTGATCCGTCAGGCGGATTATTATTATGATTGCCGTCTTTGTGATGGACGGTAAGCAGGCGTCTGTTTGTATTGTCGAATTCCCGTCCGCATTTGGCGCAGATCAGGCCGTGAATGGCAAGAGACCGCTCGCGGTAATCTGATGAAGGAGCTCCGCCTTTCAGCTCCGCCAATATCTCGGATACCGGTTTGTCTGAAGCCTTCTTCATGGGCTGCGGCCTTCCGGACCTGTAGCGGCTTTTCACGGCGTCATACCCTCCGTATATTAATGCAATGACATATTCTATATCTGTTGCCTTCCGTATCGCAAGATTGACATTGGCCCCGATTTTCCCGTCGCCGGAATAAAGTATATAATATTTGATACGATATCCCGAGAGAGGCCGAAATGGAAGAACTGGATGAACTGGATGAACTGATAAAACGATATGAACTCGAAGAGGACGTCGAGTATGTCATCATCCCCTTCGTGTCCGCCGGAGGGGAAAAGAGACGCTGCTTCCTGCTGAAACGCAGGTTCATAACGATTGAGAACAAGGACGGGCGATATGTGGATTATACTCTTGCCGAGGCGATTGAAGCCGTCCGCACCTATCCCGATATGAAACTCAGCGCCGCCCTGCAGTTAATGCATGGAGATAAAGCGGAAAAGACCTGCGCAACAGTTCCTGTTGAGATCGAAGCTCCGGATGATGAGACTATGTCTGAGCAGGAAGACGCTAATTCTGCGCTTCAAGCCTGAACCCAGACACAGCCCTCAGAGCAATTTCGCATCCTTTATACAGATCGTCGAGCATAATATACTCTTCGGGTGAATGGATTTTCTGCATGCCGTTCGATATATTGAGCGCCATAATGCCGTGCCGGTTGAATATGTTCGCGTCCGATCCTCCTCCCGTCTTTACAAAGCACGGCTCAATCCCGAGGTCCCTGTAGACTCCCCTGATATATTTCAGGAAGGGGGCGTTTCTTGGTATGCTGAAGGCCGAATATTCCGTTCCGTCTTCAATATCAAGCTGCGCATTGCATTTCCGGGCCATGCGGCGCGCATTATCGAAAATCGCTTTTTTGGTCTTTTCGAGTGTGCTGTGTTTGTGACTCCTTATCTCCCCATGGATTACAGTTGTCCTGGGCACCACATTGGTTGCCGTGCCGCCCTCGATCATACCTATGTTTGCGGAAGTCTCCGCGTCAATCCTTCCATCCGGGACAGCGGAAATGATCCCGGCTGCGACCCTGATGGAACTGATGCCTTTTTCGGGCTCAAGCCCTGCATGGGCCGATTTACCGGTAATTGTCATTTTATAGCGGAGGTGAGTGGGCGCGCCGACTACAATACTGCCCACAGCCCCGCTCGAATCAAGCACAAGCGCATGTCTGCTTTTGAGTTTTTTGAAGTCGAGATTCACGGCCCCGATCAGGCCTTTTTCTTCGGCTGAAGAAAAGACAATCTCCATATCACCGTGAGGGACACTTTTTCCCTTCAGCACGGTTACAACTTCCAGTATCTGCGCCAGGGCGCTCTTGTCGTCGGCCCCCAGTACGGTATTCCCGGTTGACCTTACACGGTCTGAATCAACCGCAAAGGAAATGCCTGTGGTAGGCTCGATGGTGTCCATATGCGCGGTCAGCATAAGCGGCTGATATTTCCTGTCTCCCCTGAGGAAGGCAATGATATTGAAGGACTTCTTATAGTCCTGAAAACGTACGGAGCAACCGGCCTTTTCGAGCCTGCCTGCAAGATAGTCGCCTATCTTCCTCTCATCGAAGGACGGCGAGTTGATCCTGAGCAGATCGGTAAAATAACCAAGAAGCCTTTTTCTGTTTATCAGGGGGGCGTATTCCATAATTATTGATTATAGCGCCGACCGGCTCATCAGCGCATCAGGTGAGCCGGTCATCTATGCGGTTCCTGTATTAATTCTATTTTCATATCGTCTATAATAAACAATGACTTTTCTGTTTGGGTCTGTTCAGCGCCGGACAAAGAAAAAACGCAAATAACGGGAAGGCGGCCTTTATGCCAGATAAATTGCATGTAATGATCATATTCGGCACCCGGCCCGAGACCATCAAGATGGCCCCGGTTATTTCAGAATTAAAGAGATATCCCGACAAATTCCGGACTACCGTATGCGTTACCGCCCAGCATCGTGACATGCTGGATCAGGCGCTTGAAATCTTCAGGATCAGGCCCGACATCGATCTGGATATCATGCAGCCGGGACAGACACTGCCGCAGCTTACAGCGCGCACAATGTCGGCTCTCGATCCGGTTATGGCTGAAATGAAGCCTGACTGGGCTCTTGTACAGGGTGACACCACAACGACTATGGTTGCGGGCCTGGCGTCATTTTATCATGGCGTGCGCGTGGGGCATATTGAAGCGGGGCTGAGAACCAACAATAAACTTTCCCCTTTCCCCGAGGAGATTAACCGTCGTCTGACTTCGGTGATTGCCGACCTTCACTTTGCCCCGACCGACAGGGCTCGCCGCGCCTTGCTTGCCGAGGGTATTGCCGATACAAGCATAATAGTTACCGGCAATACCGCAATTGACGCCCTGCTTTATATCAGGGAAGAGATCAGGACCAGTCCGCCCGGGATCCCGGAGCAATTAAAAGCCGCAATAGCAGGCAAAAGAATGGTCCTGGTTACGGGCCACAGGCGGGAGAGCTTCGGCAGGGCCTTTGAAGATATCTGCCATGCAATCAGTGATCTGGTCGCCGCCCATCGCGACATATGTGTAGTCTATCCGGTGCATATGAATCCAAACGTGCAGGAGCCTGTTAACAGGATACTGGGAAATGTCGAGAGGGTCCATCTGATTGAGCCCATGTCATACGCTCCATTTGTATGGCTTATGGACAACGCGTATCTAATCCTTACAGACTCAGGCGGCATACAGGAAGAAGCTCCGTCGCTCGGCAAGCCCGTGCTTGTCATGCGCGAGGTCACCGAAAGGCCGGAGGGCATAGAAGCCGGCTGTAATAGACTTGTAGGGGTCGAAAGAAGGGGCATAGTCGAAAAGGCGTCGCAGTTGCTGGAGGATGAAAATGTCTACAGGCAAATGGCGCGGGTAAAGAATCCGTATGGCGACGGCAGGGCTGCAGAGCGGATTGTTGACGCGATGGCGGAACGATAATGGGAGGTCCTGATCGCCTATAAATCTTCAATTAAATTAAATATCAACTGAAGGCCCGCCATGCCGGACATCGGAGCGCTTTGTGATAAACTATATTAAAGAATGAGCGGAGGTTATTATATGGGCAGCGCAATACTGAAAAAAAGGCTTATTGAAGATATCGAAACCCTTTCCGAAAAAAACGTCAGGGAAGTGGCTGATTTTATAGGTTATATCAAACTGCGCGAGGACAGTTGGTTTCTTGATTATGCCGACAAGCGGGCTGCTGATGCGAAGGAGCAAAAAAAAGCCGGCAAAAAATTTATCCGTCTCGAAGATTTGCAGAAAGAGCGTCAATAGCGATAAATGCCTGCGTATACTCTTGAACTCTCACCCGCCGCTTACAGAGACCTTAAATCTCTTCCGGCTGTTGTCCGGCAGCAAATCGTCAAAGATCACTTGCCCGTTATTGCCCGCGCCCCTGTTTCAGCCGGAAGACCGCTTGCCGGCAGTCTGTACGGTCAGAGATCATATCATTTCGGCAGAAGACCTGAATACCGCATTATATACCTTGTGGATGGAAACGTCATTACTGTTGTGCTGATTGGAACGAGGGAAGGCATATACAAGAAAGCCAAAAAACGGAGCTGATTCCGCATGAAATGCGAGGACTTATTAAAAGGTAGATTCCAGAGAAATATATTAACCTTGATTGACATTAACGATTTGCGGAAAAGACGCTAAACAAAGTTATCTCGATGGAAGGTAATTTGAATGATGAAATCTTATTTGCATACATGCAAGCCTGATATCATTTTTTCACCTGAATTGCATTGCGGCAGAACTGATATTTGAGGAAATATGATTAAATGTCAACAAAATAGACCTGACCCTCAATCCCTCAATGTAGGGGTCGAAAGAAGGGGCATAGTCGAAAATGCGTCGCAGTTGCTGGAGGATGAAAATGTCTACAGGCAAATGGCGCGGGTAAAGAATCCGTATGGCGACGGCAGGGCTGCAGAGCGGATTGTTGACGCGATGCGGGGTTCCATGTGAATGCTATAGACATAAAGAAAGTAATATACGCATGCTGCCCACAGATTCTTGTGCCGTTACTATCCAGGCTTGAAGCTTCGGAAATCGGTTATCGTATTGCCAAAGGGGCGTTCTGGTCTATTGCGGGCACGGTTATCTCCCGCGGTCTTATGTTGCTTGCATTGATCGTTGTTGCTCGTATACTCGGCAAAACAGGCTATGGCGAACTGGGTATGATCCAGAGCACCATCGGCATGTTCGGCTCTTTCGCCGGGTTTGGGCTGGGGTTGACCGCCACCAAACATGTCGCGGAATTTCGCAGCAGCGATCCCGTGCGCGCAGGACGTATTATCGGACTATCCGAACTGGTCGCATTGGCCACGGGGGGTATGGCTGCGCTGTGCCTGTTCGTCTTTGCGCCGTGGTTGGCGGAGCATGTTATTAATGCTCCACATCTGGATGATATTCTGCGCATAAGCGCGCTAATACTTCTTGTCAGCGCACTCACCGGCGCGCAGACCGGCGCGCTTGCAGGTTTTGAAGCCTTCAGGACAATAGCCTGTGTCAATCTTTTTGTCGGCCTGATTTCATTTCCCATCCTTGTGCTGGGAACATATTTCGGAGGCCTTGCCGGCTCCGTCTGGGCGCTGGCGATTAATCTGGGCCTCAACTGGCTCCTGAACCATCTCGCGCTGCGCAAAGAAGTCCGCAGATACAAAGTGCCTTTTTCATTGAAGGGCTGCAGCCGTGAATTGTCCATTTTGTGGCGGTTCAGTCTTCCGGCGGTTCTGGCCGGAATCATGTTCACTCCTGTAATGTGGTTTTGCAATGCAGTATTGGTTAACCAACCCAATGGATATGGAGAGTTGGGGATCTATAGCGCAGCTTCCTTATGGGGCAGCATGTTGATGTTTATTCCATCTATGATATTGCAGAGCGCCTTGCCGGTAATGTCCGAGACCAATTCGAGGGATGATCAGAGTCATGCGTTCAAAAGAACCCTATACACTTCACAAGCCGTTATCTGTATGCTTGTAATACCATGCGGTACGCTCATAATGTATCTGTCCGATGCCGTTATGCTGGTATATGGCTCCGAATTCGGTATTGGCTCCACAGTCCTCATCGGAACTATGGCAGGCACATTAATCGCATCCCTGGGCACAGCCGCAGGTTCAGCTCTTCAGGCTAAAGGCAGAATCTGGATTGGGGTCCTCATCAATCTGACATATGGGGTTATTCTGTCGGTAATCGTCCTGTTTTTCGCAAAAAACTGGGGGGCTTTGTCCATTGCTTATGGGAGCGCCTTTTCATATTTAATCGGCACATTATGGGTATTTTTCTATTTGCGCAGTGATCTGCCGGCAGGAATGTTCAGGCGTATCTTTATTTCACTGTGTTTTGTTATGTGCATAACCTGTATATGTCTGTACTTGACGCCCGTCCAGCGATTTTATTCGGCGGCTCCGATGTTCATAAGTTCATTGTTGTTCGTATTTATAATTTTTTCGCGAAAATCGTTTGATGAACAACCAATCGCTTAATATTGCGGAAAGGAACTGAAATATGGGTGTAAATATTGATACTGCCAGGTTTTTGATAGAAGCAAAGAATCATGGTGTAACATTCGATAAAATGGCCACCATCGGACGGTCTACTCTCTTTGTATCCCCGGATGAAATTAACGACCTTATAACTACTTATGGCGCGTCTCTTTCCGGGGCCATCATGCCCGGTCAGACAGGGCATTCGTTTGCCGACGATTTCTTCAGGATACTTGGGGCAAACGACATAAGCTCAATAGATATTTCCGGTTACGAAGGGGCGAACATCCTGCATGACATGAATCAGCCCATCCCGGGTTATCTAACCAATTCATTTGATGTGGTTTATGACGGCGGGTCTCTGGAGCATGTGTTTAATTTACCGCAAGGCCTGAAAAACTGTATGGAGATGGTGAAGGTCGGCGGGCATTTGATCATCGAGACAATAGCGAATAATGTAATGGGGCATGGCTTTTATCAGTTCAGCCCGGAGTTGTTTTACCGTTGTCTCAGCCCCGCAAACGGGTTTCAGGTTGAGCGTATGATAATTTATGAGATGCGTCCCGACAAGAAATTGTATAATGTAATTGATCCTAATGATTTAAAATGCAGGGTTGAATTATGCAATCGATTTCCGACGTTTCTGTATGTTCAGTCCAGGCGGGTCGCTTTACAGGAATGCTTTGCGCAACCCCCGCAGCAGAGTGACTATGAAATATGCTGGAGCAGTGGTGTAGGCGACGTTAATCGGCAATCAGGTGAAAGTGAATCGGCAGACCTGCGGGGGAAAGTCCGGAAATACATCCCCGGGAGAGCGTTTGATTTTCTGCGCTATATGTATCATATAAAGTATTTAATCCTGCGGGGATATTATAAACGGCCGTTTATGCGCAGTTACTATAAGGAGTTGAAATGAGTTGTCCGGTTTGCAACGCTTCTTCCGTTTCGGACGGCATCAAACTCGGAGATTATGCAATTGAGAGATGTTCTCAGTGCGGGCTCAGGTTTGCCCCCGACGCCTTCGATATACAAATGGATTATGATCAGGTATACGAATCGGAAGATTACATCAAAACGCAGGTTGGCCCTATTTCTTCTGCGGAGGCTCAACATGCCTTCACGGAACATGCAACGTATAGTCCGTTCTTCAGGCACGTTGAATATACGCCCGGAGACACCCTGTTGGATGTGGGGTGCGGCGTTGGAAGGTTTCTGCAGGGAGCTCACTCCACCGGCTGGAGTGTGGAGGGCATCGATTTTTCAGAGAAAGCCGTCGAGATAGGCCGTCGATATGCAAAATTTCCCATGAGGGCCGGCTCACTGGACGATGAAATACGATCCGGAAAACGCTTTAATGTCGTTACCATGTTTGAGGTTCTTGAGCATCTTTCCCAGCCGGTGACATTTCTGGAAAAATGCAAAATGGCGCTTGAACGAAACGGCAGTATCTTCTGTACTGTTCCAAACTGGGAGTGTTCTGTTGTTCAGCATTCAACGAATCCTGCCTGGATTCCGCCTATTCATCTGTTGTTTTTCAATGAGAGCAGCCTCAGGGCGCTGGCCGCCAAAGCGGGATTGGAAGTTATTGAAACCGGTTTTATAGGGCAAAATGCTTTTCCGGCTGCAATGAATTCACTATGGCCACTCAAGGTTTTCAAGTGGCTTGTCAAACTGATCCTGCGACGCTCCAGAGAACCGTTGGGCATCTGGATGCACGCCCGAGTCGCGAAACGGGGCTGACGGCGGATGAAGGAAGCGTTGAATATAGCTCTTGTCGTGGATGCAATTGAAAGGGGCGGGGTTGAGACTTTCCTTTTCAGTTTGGAAGGATATTTCCGGGCCGCCGGTCATCGGGTAACGATTGTCGCATGCGCCGGACGCGGTGTGTGGTGGGAAACAGCCCGGTCACTGGGCATTAATTGTGTATGTCTGCCTGTTGCAAGATCATTAAATGGCGCAGATCATTGCAGAAAGGTTGGAAAATACCTGGCAGGTCAGTCATACGATTGTATCCTGTTGAATCACTCCAAGTATGGACAGGCGGCGCTCGGCATGCTTCCTGAAAGCGTGATGGCAATTCCGGTCATTCATAATGATAACAGCGCAGTCTATAACCTTGCATTGTCCAATTCATCGGCATGGAATATTGCTGCAGGCGTAAGTCCAAAGGTGACTCAAACTGCCAGGCGATTGAGGCCCGACAAAGTAATTGAAACTATTCTTAATGGCGTTCAGTCTCCAACGGATGAAGCTTACAAAGGGCGCGTCATGCTGGAAGGCAAGATCAAGATGCTGTTTGTCGGGCGGATAGTCCATGAACAGAAGGGCGTGTTCTATCTGCCTGAAATAGTGAAGGGATGCATGGATAGAGGTATAGACACAAGTCTGACAATTGTTGGTGATGGAGAATCTCTGGACGGTCTTCAAAGCAGGATCAGGAACGCCGGTATATCGGACAGAATAGAAATAAAAGGAGCATTACCCAAGGACCTTGTTTATCAGGAAATGCTGAAACATCATATTCTTTTGCTGCCGTCGCATTATGAAGGGTTTGGTCTTGTGCCCATGGAGGCGCAGGCCTGCGGTTGCGTTCCGATAGCGTCAAGATTGCCGGGGATTACCGATCGGGCAATAGAAGATGGACGGACGGGCATGCTGGTCAATGTCGGAGATATCGATGCATTTGTGGCATGTGTTGATAAATTATATAAGGACCCGTTGTTGTGGCATGAAATGAGCGGGAATGGACATTCCAGAGTTGAGGAACAGTCTTCTGTGGAAATAATGGGGAAGGCTTATCTTGATATAATTCACGCGGCCTTACTCGGCGCATACCCATTGCAGACGGAAAGAAGGCAGTCTCCGCAGATAGACAAATCCATACTTGCATGGCGATGTTACGTCCCGGGTATTGTAATCAGTGCAGCCGGGAGCTTGTTGCCCCGCGTTAAATTGTTGCGTACATTGAGAGACGGAATAAGCCGTTTGAGACATCAGGGTATAAACGGTTGAAAATGAGGCATGCGTAAAGGATGATGACTTGTTTGTCGTTGATAAAAGGCGCGTCCAACAGTTAATATCATACCCGGTGTTTAGCGCAATGCATTGCCATTACCCGGAGAAAATGTGGTGTTGAGATTTACGTAAAACGGATCAAAATATCATATGGGAAGAAAAAGAGAAAAAAATGCATGTCGGAATAGTAGTACAGAATGACTATCCCCATATAGGCGAAATAAGGCCGCGCCGATTGGCCCAGTCATTACACAAGGCGGGGCATAAAGTTACTTTTCTTGCATGGAATTCGAGAAAAAATCCCGCCTCGGAAGATATTGGATATGCCGAGGTATGCCGCTTCAGATATTTCCTGAAATCACGGTATTACAGTTTTCTAAGCTCGCCGTCACCTTTAAACCCATTGTGGCTTATATGGATATTCAGGGCCGTTGCAAAACAGCATATGGATATATTGATATTAAGCAATATCCGTATTGCCTTGCCTGCGATTCTGGCCGCCAAGCTTTTGGGGAAACCGGTTATCCTGGATCTTCAGGAGCACAATGAGGAAAATGTAAAGCTTCGTCCTAAAACCCGCCTGCTCCATTATTTGACGCGGAACAGTTATTTTATCGGAATTTATGAGCGGTTATCCATAAACCTGTCGGATCATATCTGGATTGTTATACAAGACAGGAGCTTAAGCTTGCCGGCGCAGGTTATCAATGAAAGAAGATTCAATGTTGTTTGTAATACGCCCTCTCTTGATGAGCTTGATTTGGACAATGATCAACATGCAACAAAGAACGGGAAATTCACTTTAATATATATAGGAAGATTTACCGGGGGTATAGGCCCTGTTGAGTTAATAATGAGGTCATTGCCCTATGTTGTCGAAAATGATGCGGATGTCAGGTTGCTCATCGGCGGCGTCGAAACAGACAGGTTGAAGATGGAAGCCCTGATAAAAGAATTGAATATCCGGGATTATGTTGATGTTGACGGCGTCATCAAACCCGAAAATGTCCCGGCATGGCTGCAGCAGGGCGATGTGGGCATAATACCTTATGATGTCAATAGCTATACAAACTGCACTATCTCAAATAAACTGTTTCATTATATGGCTGCCGGACTTCCGGTATTATCAACGGATATGAAACCTACACGCAGGGTCATCGAGGAGGAGAAATGCGGACTGGTCATTCCGGAAGGAAGCAGTCATGAGAATATTGCGGAATTGATTTTGCAGTTGAAAAATTCTCCGCAAGAACTTGCTTTGATGGGGGAAAGGGCTAAAATAGCCGTGCGGGAAAAATATAATTGGGAAAATGATTTCAAAATAGCTTTGACATCAATGCAAAAGCTTTTATTTGCAAAGCGTTCATAACAATTTCAAAGAACATCAATAATTATTATGGTATATTCCGGTTGAAGGGCAGGCAGTCAAGATGACTGAAGCAGTTAATATTTGGGCGTCACAAGAATGGAGACGAATTGAAGAGTAAAATTGCTGTTATTCTTGTTAACTGGAATGCGGCAGGGCTTACGCTTGACTGCATAGAGTCAATCATCAATACCGGATATCCGGATGTAAATGTTATTGTTGTGGATAACGGTTCAAAGGACGGTTCGGCAGAGGTCATCAAACAGAAATATAATTTCGTCACTATTATTGAGAATGACGATAATATGGGGTTCTGTTTTGCGAATAATCAGGCCATTGAATTTGCGCTGAGAGCCGGTTACGACTATATTCTCGTTTTGAACAATGACACCAGAGTGAAAGAAGATTTTTTTGAAAAGGCAGTGCGCAGGCTCGAATCGTCGCCAAACGCAGTTGTAATTCCCAAAATATATTATTTTGACAAGCCTGCATATTTCTGGTTTGTGTCGGGCACTGTAAACCTTTGGGCTGGAATATTTATAAACAGTTTTTACAAAAAGGAAGACAGAGGGCAGATCAATATTTCCTCTGAAGTTGCTTTTGCCACGGGCTGCTGCCTGATGGCCGCTGCAGCATCATTTCGCAATATCGGCGGGTTTGACGAGTCTTTTTTTATGTACTGCGAGGATCTTGACTGGTCCCTTCGTGCGCGGGCTGCAGGAAATAAAATAGTGTTGGAGCCCGAGGCCGGGATTTATCATCATGTGAGCTTTTCCGGGGACAAGGATTCCGTAAAACGCAGATTTTATATGACCAGGAATCATCTGTGGGTACTGCGACGCCATTCCAAATGGTATCATCGTCTGATATGGTTGCCACTGGTCCCGATACGCTCTGCATTCAGGTGTCTGAAGATGTTGCGGTCCGTCGACATGGCGGGCATGCGGGCGGAAGTCAAGGGTGTCATACACGGCCTTTTTGACAAGTTGCCGCCCACGCCTGAACCGATAGATAAATAGCAGACTAATAATGATTATGCCGGATAAAAATTATACGGTATTGAACGTAGCGCGCCGGTGAAATTCCGCCGGAGAAGCGGACAGGGCTTTGACGATCAGGACGCCAAATAAGGAGGCGCAATATGCAAAATATTGCACATATTCTTGGTAAGATTTTGGATTTTTACAGTATGTTCGGCCTGCGTGGATTGGTGTTTGCCGTTCAGCATAAATTCCTGAGAAAGCCGAAAGAGGTTGAAATAAGGGCTCCCGGGGTCAAGGATATGGTAACTTTGAGGTTAAAGTCATCCGATTTTTATATCTATAAACAGATTTTCGTGGATATGGAATATTCTTTTGAAGCGACCGGACATCCTGAAGTTATTATTGATGCGGGCGCAAATATCGGGCTTGCCGCAATATACTTTGCCAATAAATATCCGGAGGCTGCCATTATTGCCCTGGAGCCGGAGGAGTCGAATTTCAGGCTTCTCAAGAAAAATACCGCTCCGTATAAAAAAATAACCTGCATTCAGTGCGCGCTTTGGCAGGATGATTGCCGCCTCAATCTTGTTAATCCCGGAGGGGGGGAGTGCGGATTTCAGACGCACTGTGCTGATAATACCGATTACAAGGTATGTCATGAAGTGGAGGGAATTACGGTGCAAAAGCTTATGAAGGACCAGGGGATAGGGTATATGGATATTCTTAAAATTGATATTGAAGGCGCAGAGAAGGAAGTATTCCGGGACGCATCGGGATGGATCGATAAGGTGGGCATTTTGATTGTTGAACTCCATGATCAGTATAAAGCAGGCTGCCGGCGCAGTTTTTATAACGCCACAAATAATTTTGAATTGGAATGGCAGCAGGGCGAAAACGTTTATTTGGCCAGAACAGGGAAAGTCCCGTCTCAAGCTTAGCTTTTTATGGAAGCAGTGGGAGGATGTTTCGCAATAGGACAAATGGGATTGCCGGAGAATAGAAAAAAACTGTTTAAGATTCTCATTTCCGCTTACGCCTGCAACCCCGTCAGGGGCTCGGAAGAGGGGGTCGGTTGGGGATGGATCAGGACGATATCAAAATACTATGAAGTAACCGTCATAACCGCTGAATTCCATCGCAGGGATATAGAGGCTGCGGTTTCGCTGGAGCCCGATAGTCTCGGGAATATTCATTTTCATTATGTCCCCCACAAGATTTGGCACTATTCGGTGAAGAGCAAAGTATGGCTTTTTATTGAAGGTTCCGTATTAAAGCCTGTCATGAATTATGCGTATCGGTTATGGCAGCGTGACGCCTATGGTTTGGCGAAAGAACTTCATAAAGAGCATAATTTTGATCTTGTTCATCAGTTGACCTATGTCGGCTTCAGGTTCCCGGGATATCTCTGGAAGCTGGATATCCCATTTGTCTGGGGTCCCATTGGGGGAATAGAGAATACGCCATGGCGGTTTCTTCCTGCAATGGGCATATATGGCGGAATTTACTACGCCGGCCGGAATATCATCAACTCTCTGCACAGGCGATTTCTGCGAGGGCCGAAGATGGCCTTTAAAAAGGCGAGCGGTAATATTATCTCGGCTACCGAAGGTATCAGAAAAGAGATACTCAGATGGTATGGTGAGGACAGCGAAGTGATCTGCGAGATCGGCCCGCCTTCAAATATTTCAGCGGATTATAGTCGAAGAGCCGCCGGTGATATCTTAAGACTGTCCTGGAGTGGCTTGCATTTGCCGGGCAAGGCATTGCCATTGCTGCTGGCGGCGCTTGTTCAAATACCAGACAATATCCAATGGGCTTTGGACATTATTGGACAGGGGCCATGCACACGCAAATGGCAGAAGCTTGCTAAAAGACTTGGAATAGCTGAACACTGCAATTGGCATGGCTGGGTTGCCAGGGACGAGTCTATTTGTCTGATTCATCAGTCGCATATATTTGTAATCACCAGTCTTAAAGATCTGACATCCACCGTGTTGCTGGAGTCTCTTTCTCAGGGGGTCCCGGTGATATGCCCCGATCACTGCGGATTTTCGAATGTGGTGACAGAAGATTGCGGTATCAAGGTTCCGATTATCAAACCTGACCAACTCGTAACTGATCTTGCGCAGGCTATTCTGACGTTGGCTAAGGATGAGGCCGAGAGGCAGAGGTTGGCTAAAGGAGCGCTCAAGCGTATCGAGGATTTTACCTGGGATAAAAAGGCGGAGAAAATCAACGCGATCTATATGCGCGCGCATCATGGGAAAAGCGCAAAGGTTTGATGTTAATATAACAAATGCCCACAATAACAGCCGCAAAAACAACGACAAATCCTCAGGATGGCCGGCTAAAGCGGTGGGGATATCTGTTTTCGATCCCCGCCATACTATGGCTTATGCTATGGTTCAGCATCAACACCGGCCCCGGAGCATTTGACAGGGAGCCGCAGGACTTTGTTGACTGGATTAATGCCATAAGATCAAATTTCCACTATGTTGTAGCGCTGGTTGGTCTTATCTACCTGGTAATCAAGCATAGCTCCGTCAATATTCTGAGCGGCCCTGTCCGCATGTGGCTTATTTACGGCTTGATCGGTCTTTTTGCAACACTCATGTCGCCGGAGCCTATGGATGCCCTGTATTGGGCCGTTGCATATCTGGCCGTATTACTGGCAATGAGGGCGTACATGAGCACATCCGATCCGCTTGATACCGCTGAGCAGCTTAATCGACTGAACTGGATGATCACCACTTTATTCCTTCTCATCCTCGTTTTCTTTGCGAGAGATTATCTGATGCCGGTAATAATAGAACAGAAGTCGGGTTATAGCTTATATGGCCAGATTCAGACGGTTGCCGCCATGCCGATGTCGCGTTCTTCAGGTATGGCTCGTTTTGCCGCTGTGCCGGGAGTAATAGCCTTTGTAATGTTATGGCACAGTCAGGGGCTGAAAAGACTCTTCTGGATTGCGCTTTTTTTCGCGTCTGCCTATCTGATATATATGATGCAGTCGCGGGGAGCCATATTCGGCATGGCCTTTGCCATGTCATTTGTTTTGCTCTTCCAGGGCAAGCGGAGCCGGATATTCGGTATCATATTTGTCTCGCTCTTCGGCTTGATGCTGCTTACCGATGTTATCCCTGTTGAAAATGTCAACGCGGTTAAAGACTATCTCTATCGCGGTCAGTCCGAGGAGGACTTCAGATCAATGACAGGCAGGACAAGGGCGTGGGACCTTGGACTTGCCACGGGATTGGAATCACCAATGATAGGGTGGGGGTTTCAGGCGGACCGGTTTCTGATAAAGGAACATGTGCATAATACCTATCTTTATGCCTTTATGACTTCGGGGTTTCCCGGATTGCTTGCCTTTATATCAGGGCTTGCATGGGCCTGGCTGCTGTTTTTTAAGATCATGCGCAAGTATACCATCGAAAATGCTGCCCGTAAGCTTTTTTTGATACAGGCCGGAGGCATACTCGCATTCTTTACGGTTAGAAGTATTCCCGAGGTATGTGGCGCACTATTTGCCGTGGATTATATGATAATGCTGCCGATACTGGCGTATCTCAATATCCTGCATAATAAGCTTAAGAATGATGCCGAGGCAAAGGCGAAAGAAAAAGAGACAAGGCTGAAACAGCGACGATACTGATGAAGACGCTTTCCGCAGGGGAAGACTAAGACTCAAACAGAGAAGGCATCTCCCGCAGAGGCGCAGGGCACGCAGAGGGAGACTAAAGAAACAGGAAGAAACAGCCTTTGCCGTAAAAGTCTTTAGTTAAAGAGATTTTTGGTTTTGCAGTAGCAGTTCTCTGCGCCTCAGCGGGAGAATGAATCTTTTTTGCCATTGGTGTTGCCGTACTCAGCGAACTCCGCGCCACGGCGGGAGGGAAAAATCTGCCGATGAGAAATGCTAAAATATTCCGATGAAATCAAAAAAAACAACATAATCGAAGAGCGTAAAAGAAGAAGATCAATATAATAATAAATAATGATAAAATAGATTATGGAATTTGAATGGGATTCCCGCAAGTCGGATATTAACCTCAAGAAACACGGAGTTTCTTTCCATGAAGCGTCAACAGTATTCGGAGATCCGATAGCAATAACCTTCAATGACCCGGACCATTCAATTGGTGAGCATAGATTCCTGACCTTTGGTTGTTCCAGGATTAATCACTTATTGGCTGTCGTTCATACGGAACGGCATGGTAAAACAAGAATAATAAGCGCAAGGCGCGCAACAAGACGGGAGAGAAAAATATATGAAGACGGATAAGAATGAGGATATGCGCAAAGAATATAACCGGGACGATTTGGGCAAAGGGGTAAGAGGCAAATATTATGTTGATTATAAAAAGAGCTCCAATCTTATACTGCTAAGTCCGGATGTGGCCGCTGCATTTCCCGATGACGCCTCGGTCAATGAAGCGCTGCGCAGCCTGATGAAAATAGCGCTCAAATCAACAAGTCTAAAAAAGCGCACTGCAGGCTCACGGCTTGCCGGCAGCTCCCGTTGAGATGAAGAATGCAATGGCTGGAATAGGCAGTAAGAGGCCTGGCGCAGAGAAAGACAGGAATTTAGGTATGAGAATAAAGGCATAAAAAGTTTTAAATGAACGGATTGTTATTTTGACTTTGATGTTGCCGTACTCAGCGAGCGCCGCGCCACGGCGGGAGAAAGAAAAGATCCCCTCCTTATGTATTGACAAAAGGCACACAATTAGTTAAGCTTTGTCTATGGTATTCAATTGGGATAATGAGAAGAATGAGCGTTTGAAAAAGGCAAGAGGCGTGTCATTC
>JGI20214J51088_10000878_pt1 | contig 20511 bp, 12 predicted proteins | sample WetSurMetagenome_FD_51088 | JGI IMG/M metagenome (IMG submission 51088) | reverse complement strand
TCCTTAAAAAAATAGTTTACCCAACCGGTGGGTTTACAGAATTTGATTTTGAGCCCAATTATTACGGATCCACATCAAATATTATGGCGGGAGGTCTTCGCATGAAAGAAATTCGTGATTATGAAGCTACCGGGAAAACTCCAGTGAAAAAGATTTATGTATACGGAACTAACCAGACAGGCAGAGGTACATTGTTAATTCCTGAAGAGGGATATTCCAATTCCAAACAGGAAATCAAATTTGAAAAATGGTACCCATCAGGTAGTTTTTGTGTACCTGATTGTGAAGGATTCCGGATGATAATAACCGGAAGACCAGCATATGAATTATCCACTTTGAATGGAGCCCCTGTTGTCTATCCGGAAGTGAGGGTATATGAAGAAAACAATTCATCTGCTCCTAATGGATTTCAGCTTTCTCAATTCAGTGTTTATGAGGATCAGTTTTTTGGAGTTGACAGAGCATATAACAATGGCCGCTATCAGAGTAATGAAAGCTGGAAGGGGGGAGACGAGACATATAAAGGTTCATATATAGGTACTTCAGGAAATAAAAGTGAAGAAATAGTAGATACTTATTCATTTCTTAGCTTACTTAATGCTACGGGAACTAAAATTGGATGGAAAATAACTCGTGAAGGTTGTCCTATGCCAGCGGAAAATATAAATGATTTCTACTTTTTCGATTATCCAATATATTCAGGCATTAAAAAGCTCACCTCAAACTCAACAAAGCAATATTCATTAACTGATCCGGTTAACTATTTCGAAGCTAAAACCACATTTGATTATAGTTTTCTGGGTAATCAGCATCAACAACTGACAAAAAAATCAATAATCAACAGTACCGGAGATACTTCTAAAACAAAATATTGGTATCCTGCTGATTATGGAAGTGCTATTTCCGGAGTCTTATTGACTAAAAACATTATTGCTGTTCCTATTAAAGAGGAGAATTACAGGAACACTAAGATTACAACCGGGAAAGTCATACAATATAATGATTACGGTAATCCAAAGGAGATCGATATATTTGAGACAGATCAACCTCAACCTTCCCCTATTCATAATCCCAATCAGCTGGTTCCTACAGGCTATGTAAAAAGAGCTGAAATGTTTTATGATGCCAATCAGAATTTGCTGACTATGCAAAAAACGGATAATATGAAAACATCTTACCTATGGGGTTATTACAAAACATTCCCGGTTGCGAAAATAGAGAATGCCTCTTATCAACAAGTTCAAACTGCCATGGGCGGATCGATACCCGATTTAGGTGGAGGGGGATTGACCACTTCTCAAATTAATTCCCTTCGCAACGGATTGCCCAATGCTCTGATTTCTACTTTTACATACAAACCTCTGATTGGATTGACAACTCAGACCGATCAGAATAGTATCACAACGTATTTTGAATATGACTATTTCGGCCGGCTGAAATGGATAAAAGACAATGATGGACGCATTCTGAAAACCTATGAATACCATTATAAATAATAACCTCTGCTGCTATGGAAACATTTAAAAATCATATTAATGGACGGCTCGGTTACTATATCTTGGGGTTTTTGTTCATTTTTACTCAGGGGCTTATATCTACACTAAATGCCCAGACCCAGAAAACCTGGCAATGGGTAAAACAGATAGGGAGTAATTCATGGGATATCTCTGCAGGTGTTGCCTGTGACTCAAAAAACAACCTGTATATTGCCGGTAGTTTTTATGATACCTTAAATTGTAACTCTAAAAAGGTAAAATCATCAGGTAACCAGGATGTATTTGTCGCAATTTTTAATGAAAATGGAGTTCTGAAAGATATCACTATAGGTGGTGGCAAAGGTAATGACCTGGCCACGTGTATATGCATCACTCCTGAAGATATAATCAGTATCGGGGGAGTGTTAACTGATACTGCCTCCTTTGATAAAATAAAAGCTCCTGGTACAGGCAGGCGGTTATTTGTAACGGGGATGGATGCAAGTGGAAAATTCATCTGGGTAAGTACTATTTCCATTTCAGGTGATGCCTTACTGAATATGATAGGTTCTGACAACCAGGGTAATATATTTGCTTCAGGTGTTTTTGAAGGAACGTTAGAAACAGAAAATCAGAAAGTTACCAGTAATGGTAAGAAGGATATTTTCCTGGTTAGTTTAAGTAAGGCAGGAACAATAGAACAACTGTTTTCATTTGGTAGCGATGAAGACGATTCCCCTGGTTCTCTTTCTGTGGATGCCTCTGGTAATGTGGTTTTAGCAGGAGTATTTGGCAATTATTTTGAAACTGGCGGAGTGAAATTTACCGGTGGCCCGAAAGGTACATTAACAAATGCTTTTATTGCTAAGTTCGGTAAGGATTTTAAAGTACAATGGGTAAATGTCATTCCCGGAGATGACTATTGCCATATTGCATCTCTGAAACAAGATAACTCCGGAAACCTTTATGCTGCAGGGAGTTTCAGTTCAACGTTGCATGTTGCCGAGACAGTTCTAAATTCCAGGGGTTATACAGATGCCTTTCTTCTTAAATACCAGGCAGATGGGAAATTGCTTTGGGGAAAGAGCTTTGGCTCATGGTATTACGACTATGCTGCCCACGTAAATATTGATAACCTGGGCGGAGCCATAATTACCGGTTCCCTGGGTGATAACCTCGAAATCGATTCACTTTTCGTAGAACTCAAATCTGCTGACAATGCATCTTTAGTGATACAGTTTTCCCCTGGTGGCAAAGCAATCTGGGCCGATTGCATATCGGGTAATGGCCGGAATTTCAGCGATGGATCAGTACTGGATAAACAGGGGAACCTTTACTTTACCGGTTCTTTTCGCAATGTTTTTGAAAAGGATGGCGATGCTCTGACTTCTTTTGGCGACCAGGATGTTTTTCTGGCCAAGTATTATAATTGTCTGCAAGGAAGGGCCGACATATTCGGTCAACACTCATTCTGCCCCGGGGTAGGTACCGAGCTTAGTATTAGAAAGGGATTTACAAATGTTATCTGGAACGATACCATTTCGGATAAGTACAACATTATGGCAAATAAGCCAGGCCTTTACTGGGTAAAAATGATCGACAAAAAGGGATGCATTTTAGCTGATACAATCCTTGTGACTCAAAATAAATTACCTGTTTTCTCATTGGGTAATGATACTACATTATCAGTAAGTGATTCGTTACTGCTCAAAGTGGAAGCCAATTACTCAAGGTATATGTGGCATGATTACTCATCAGAACCAGAATACCTCGCAAAAAATATTTACAGTGAACCAGGAACTTCTGATTACTGGCTTACTGTGACAGATTCATTGTCCTGCAATTATTCTGACACTATTACAATTACCTATCTGAAAGGGCATGATTTGGGAGAAACGGGGAATGTAGAGCTTATTACCTACCCCAATCCTGCAACCGATTGGTTCTACTGGTCTCTGAAAACTGACGAAGCCTGTCAACTGGTTGCAGAGCTCATTGACGGAAACGGAAGGAAATTGTATCACCAATACTTTAAAGAATACTTACCGGGAGAAGAGAAACAGATCTATCTTCGAAAAATGCCATCGGGTTCATACAATTTTCGCGTCATTGATTCCTCATCAGGAAAGATTTTCAAAACAGTACGTGTAATTAAAAATTAAGATAATAAACAATAAACCGGCATCAATGGCTAATTATATAAAAATATACATGCTTGCTAGCTGTCGTTACACAGACCATATCAATCACAGGCATTTGTACTGGTTCCTGCTCTTAAGTATTCTGAGTATCCCTATACTCAATGCCCAAACCGATATCATTCTGCAGGATGTGATTTTGGGTAAAGCTGATGTTTCAGCACCCGGCTCAGTTACTTTGAGACCAGGTTTTCGTGCAGCAGAAGGAAGTAATTTTCATGCTTTTATTGGTCCATTGCAGGGACAAAACAGTTCAACCATAATAAATCCACCTTCAGGAAGCTCTACTCCTGCTGCCGGGACAGCTGGTATGAATTATGTTAAAACTATCTCCTATCGGGAGGCACAAAGCAGTGTCCCCGGTGGTAGTTTCAAACACATTGAGGAAATACAATATATCGATGGGCTGGGAAGAGCGACACAAACAATTCAGGTTGGAGCCTCTCCTGGGGGGAACGACATAATCCAGCCTGTATTATATGACCTTTTTGGACGGGAAGCCATTACAACCCTTCCATATACAGGTACTAAAACAGGTGAATTCCGGACAGGTGTTACTGAATCTACTGTTAATACCTACTACAGTTCTTCCACACCTACAGGTATTATTGCAGATAACCGTGCATATTCACAGACCACATATGATAATTCACCTCTTAACCGTATACTTTCACAGACCGGACCTGGTGCTGATTGGGAAACGAATTCTAAAAGAGTTTATGTCAGTTACTTTCCCAATACAACTTCTATTGCAAGTTTTAAAGCGACCGGCATCAATTTATATACCTCTATTTCATATCCTGCATATTCACTTTACATAACGGAATCTATCGACGAACAGGGTAACTACACCCGCGAATACAAAGATAAGCTTGGTCAGGTTGTTATTAAGGAATCTAAACTTGGTAGTTTATGGTTACAGACACAATATATATATGATGATTTTGGCCTTTTGCGCTGTGTAATGCCACCTGAAGCTACCAGCCCTGCAGATTTGCAGTTGTGTTATTATTATTTTTACGATAGTCGCAGGCGTCTGAAAGAGAAAAGAATACCAGGAGGCGGTTCTGTAATTATGGTCTATGATAAGGGCGATCGTCTGCGTTATACACAAGGTAGTACACAAGCCATTATTAACGAATGGACTTTTACAAAGTATGATGAACTAAATCGTCCTGTTATCACAGGTAAACTGAATAACTATTCTGCCGGAGCAGCTGCACTGGAGCTCGCTACAAATGCAATTTCGTTGACCGAAACACGTAATAACAGTCTGACAAACGGTTATACCAATGTTTCATATCCAACATCCAATACCGATGTATTGACTGTAGCGTACTACGACGATTACACATTTTTCAACATTACTGGTATACCAATTGGCGATAGTTTAAGATCAACAACGTACGATATCGGGTCTTATAATATTCAAAGTAAGTTAGCAGCCGCTAACAAGGAACGAGTAACAGGAAGCATGACAATGGTACTTTCTGATGCTGCAGATGCCGGAGCTATTACAAAAAACAAATTGTACAACACACTATATTATGATAAATATGGTCATTTGCTGCGTAGTATTTCTGATAATCATCTGGGAGGCAAAGATGTAGCTACAAGTCTGTATGAAGATATTACTTATCAGATAACCCAAAACAAGCAGGAACATCATAAAGGTAATGAACATATTACTATCGAAAAATGGTTTGAATACGACCATACCGGTAGATTGCTTGCAACACGTGAAAAGGTAAATTCGCAACCTGAATTTACAGTTAATGCAATGAAATACAACGAAGTGGGTGAACTGATCACTAAATACTATCACTCCAACCAGACAAGCGGAACCAGGAGCTTTATACAAAAAACAGATTATCAATACAATATACGAGGATGGCTCGCCATGATCAATGATCCCGCCCTCGGAGGCGACAATGACATGTTTGGAATGCAGCTGTTTTATAATTCCATTAGCGGGATGGGTAGTCTGGCACCACTCCAGGGTTTATATAATGGCAATATAGTGGGTATAAAATGGGGAACTAAGAATGAAGTGATTCGTGGGTATCAGTTCAGCTATGATAATCTAAACAGGATGTTGCAAGGAAATTATGCTGAAGGAGCATCACTCAACACGAATGCAGGCTACTATTCAGAAACCATTAGCCTGTATGATAAAAATGGCAATATAAAAGGATTGCAGAGAAAATATAATAATAGTGTGGTTGACAATCTCACATACACATATTTTAGTGATAATAAAAACCGTTTACAGAGAGTCATGGATTCCGGAACAGCGAGTAGTTTAGTTGACGATTACCCTGGTAATAGCCAGGATTATATATATGATACAAATGGCAACATGACAAAAGATGGCGCAAAGAATTTTTTTGTCTATTATAATTCAACATTAAACCTCCCTAAGCAACTTGATTTTCAAAATAACAACCGTATTTTTTATCATTATACAGCTGACGGAGCAAAGCTTTTAAAGCACACTGTTCCTGCCACAGGTACCGGAACTTTAACACATTATATTGGCAACATCGTTTATGAAGGTGGAACACTAATCTATATACTTACCGATGAAGGACGTCTGGTCGCGAACGGTACCGGTACAGACCGTAAATTCCTTTATGAATATAACCTTAAGGACCACCTGGGCGACAGCCGGGTGACGTTCATGGGTACAGATCTGGGTGGTGCAGTCGATATTGTACAAACCACAAGTTATTATCCTTTTGGTTTGGTAATGAACCAAATGAATGGCAATTCCGCACCAGGTTACAAGAAAAATAAATACCTTTATAATGGGAAAGAACTACAGGACGATAAAATGACATCTGAGGCTTTGAATTGGTTTGATTATGGGGCTAGGTTCTATGATCCCCAGATTGGGAGATTTCACACCATAGACCCACTCACAGAAAAGAATCACTCACAATCAGGATTTGTTTATGCGGCTAATAATCCGATAAAATATATTGATTTCATGGGGCTTGATTCTGCTCAAAGAGCAACTGCAGTAGCTTTGGCAGAAGAATATGTGAATAAGAATACCGGAAATACTTATCCTACACAAACAGATATAGATAATGGAGATTTTAAAGGAAAGCCAGGAGAAAAAGTCGATTGTTCGGGCATGGTTTCAAACTGTATTGTAAAAGCTGAGGAGCCTGACCCTAATACAGGTACTGGTAAAACAGGGAATGGGGTAAATCGTATAGCACAAAGTTCTGAGCTGGTTACTGATAAGAATGATGTTCAAGTTGGAAATGCTATTACCTTGGATAATAGCACATCGGGCACGGATAAACCGATGGGGCATGCTGGAATTATTGTTGAAGTAAAAAGGAATGACCAGGGAGAAGTCACGGGCTATAAAATTATTGATTCCGGTGGACGGCCATCTACAGGAAAGTCTGGTCCTAGATATACAAATATAACTCTTGGAGGAAAGGGATATTGGGACAGCAGAGTTACAGGTATTTATAAGTGGGATAAAAAACCTGATTAGTATTTGCCTAATACCTATAACAACAATAACATTGAATTATATGAGAAATATATTTTTTATTATTATCCTACTTATTCTTACTTCCTGCGGCAATAATGTAAGAATGGAGCAAGCAGCGAGTAATGGTAGCAAGTCTGTCCCATGTGAAGTATTGGATATACCATATACTATCTTAAGTGGTTTAATGATTGATGAAATCAAAAAAACAAATCTTGATAAGAGAATGGAGCTATCACAAAATCAGGAAATAATTTTATCTGATATAGTTGGCATAGAAAGTAATGGTAATATTTATTTATATGGTATAAAAAGCATCTATGATGATGTTGTTGTTCTGTTTGTACTTGTTGAAGGAGTTTCTGGGGATACCTTTTATATGATAACAACTGATTGTTCATCAAAAAAAATAGACTATATTTCTTTAACCGAATGTGATTATTTTGATGTCACAGAACAAAGAGAAGATTATGAAACGGGGATATTTATAACCAAATATTTTAAAATGCTAAATGACACTATTGTTTCCGTGAGAAATATCACTAAACAAGAAGTAAAAAGGCTTAATGATGGTAAAATTTTGGAATCTCAAATAGATTCTGTTACACTTAATTATCATTTGAATAGAAAAGGTAAAATTAAGTTGGTACAAAGGGACTCCGTGAGGATAATTTCAGATAAATAGAAAATAAAAGCCCGGCAAGTTTGGGTTTTGTTTTATTATTAAGTCTCAAGCAGGGTGATACTCTTTTACGATAGCAGCTGCGTCCAGTATAGCTTTATCAATATCTCTTCTTTTCTTGTCCGGAGAATCTCCCTGATCAAAAGGGATTAGTTGAAGTACATAAACAAAGTCAATTTCCTTATTTTCCTCCGGACCGATTGGAGCATATAATTTGTGAGCGGTTGCTATTACAGGAGAAAAGCTATGCAAGTTGCTAAACCGGGTAATAATATAAGAAATGAACTTCTCAATGTCATAATCAGAGACATTATCTTCAGGATCAAATCTTACATCAGCCTTGCTATGATCAGTGAACATGTTAATCTCATCAAAATGACCTTCACAGCTTGAAAATGTACTAACCAATCCTGTGGCGTTAAGGGCCTGAACAAGGGGGAGTATTTTAGGTTCAATATCTGTCATATAGAATAAGTTGTCCAAGAATTCTTGCCAAGATTTTTGGTTTTGCATTTTTAAAAAGGTTTAAGACTTCTCTTAGAGTTTCGATGACTTGATCAAATGATAGGCTATCCATACTCATGTTTTTTAACTATATTTTACCTCATAAGATATTTTTAAGGTAAGAATTTAAATTGTAACAAAAGTAAACAATTGACTTCAGAATTTTCATTAACTTTATCAACCTACTGATAATAAGATCACAATTCCTAAAATGGATAGTTCTGGATTGCATTGGAATTATTAATGAATCATTAATATGAAACCACATCTGTTTTTTCGAAATCCTGTTGAAGGAGTAGCGAAATACAAGCAACCTAAGAGGAATCCGGGTATTCAGGATACTGATGATAAAGAGAAAAACTATGATCCGAGGAAAGAAGATTATATACGTTGCAGGGATTTATTTCATGCGGATAGAGAAACCAGAATCCGGAATAGAAATCTAGCTCTTAATATTCCGGTCCATATCGAGTATATTGAAATTCACTTTTTCGACAGTTTTAATTCAGGCACATTCGAAAATTTTTACAGGAACAGATTCGGATTAGCCCCGGTTGTTTTTAAAGAATTCAACTCAGTTGGCGTTTTTGCAGTAATCGACTCAGACAGATTCAACAGGTTTCTTAAACAGTTTGAATTATTCATTAATACTGATAATCATATTGATAATGTCTCTTATGATAAACTGATCAAATTCATAAAGGAGTTTTATTTTCTTACCACCGAGAGAATCATGGAATTTTCTGATCTTAGAAGTTATGTGATTCTGAATATTTTAAAAAACCCGGAGTTTTATCGATCTCACACTAATCCTATTGAAACACGACTTCGAGAATATTTGACAGAGAATGAAATTGAATTTTTCATAGATAATGAAAATGAGAGAATCGAATTAATTAATATCCAACGTGCTAGCCTTCTTGAGATTATTAATAATTTTGACATCATTCATACGGTTAACTCTTATTCCGCAGGTATCATAAGACCTTCGGAATTTAATACCCCAATCAGGGAATTCGGATTTTCAATATCAAATTCCGATGAAGATTTACCTCTTATCGGAATAATTGATACTGGTATTAGTTCCGCGACTCCTCTCGCATCATTGATTATAAACGACGGGAATGAGTTTGACTTAACCGGAACTTCTCCAACTCTTGATGAAGCAAACCATGGCACTGCTGTCGCATCACTTGCCACATTGGGAAGGAATTTAATACCAGATCACATTGGTAAATTTGAGGCCGATGCAAAACTTCTTTCAATGAAGGTAATGACTGGTACTTCTCGGGTAATCAAAATTTCTGACATTGAGACTTTAATCAGAGATGCTCATTCAAAATACAAGTGTAAAATATTTACATTAACAATTCTATTTGAACAGCCACTAAAAGATAATGCAAATATTTCCGAATATGCTTGTATGCTTGACAAGCTTGTTGATGAGTTAAATATATTAATCTTTATTTCTGCAGGTAATGCTGAAGTAGTTCAAAACACAATTCCTCCACAACCTGTTGAATATCCTTATCATTTTCCTGAAGAAAACATGAATATCTGTTCGCCCGCCGATAGTTTGAATAATCTTGTAGTTGGAGCGATCTCAGATAATTTTGAGGCTAATGGCCCCCTTGTTCTTGCATCAGATAGTACTTTCCCTGCATCCTACACCAGAAGATTTAATTTAGGAGTCCACCATGTTTTGAAAAACTCAAGAAGAAAATCCAAACATCTTTTTAAACCTGATATAGCACTTCCTGGTGGGGATTACGATAATAAAGTTTCAGCTGAAAATACTGGAATTAAGGTTATTAGTGCTCAAACAGGTATCTTTTTTGATCGCAGAGCAGGCACCTCTTTGTCAGCACCTCTGGCTGCAAATCTGGCTGCAAAACTTTTAAGAATTTATCCTTCTATTGGAAATAATATGCAGTCGGTCAAAGCTTTAATTGTAAACTCATCCTCTATTCCTAATTTTGGAGAAGTTTTTAAAACTGCCCGATTTGATCCGCAAAAACTTATTGGGAAGGGAATAGCAGATAATTATCAATGTCTTTATTCAGATGAAAACTCCATTACTCTTCTTTTGGAAGATACCATTCGACCTTCAGATTTAGAGGAATATCTACTCAATACTCCGGAATATCTGCATGATTTACCACACAAAAGAGGAGTAATTGAAATTACTGCTACACTTTGTTATAAAATCCGTCCAATACCTGAAGTTCATATCTCATATTGCCCGGTTTGCATTTCATTTGGATTCTTTAATAATAAGGTGATAAACAATGAACAGAGTAATGAGATCAAATTAAAATCATCGATAACATGGTCAGAAGATTATTATTTTGCAACAAAGCTTTTAAGTAATTGTCAGAAAATAAGTTTCCGATTAGATAAGGTTCCTCTGGATCGTGAGAACAATACACTGAAAATTGCAGTTAACTGCAAAACTCATAAACTTCTTAACCAGAATCAGAAAGATAGTTTAAATTATGATATGCCATTTTCGCTTGCAATAAATATAAGGGAGATTCCGGAAAAGGGTAATTTATCGGGCAATTTGTATGCAGAGCTAGAGGCGATTAATACGCTTGAAAGTATGGCAACTCTTGATGCGACTCTTGAGAATATGGTGTAAGATTATACAGGAAGGGAAATAGATTTCTTCTCTTTCAGAATTAATTCATGCCAGATCTTTGTATTTATTTTAGCTGAAGAGGGGAGGGTCTCTTTTGGTAAATCGAATAAACTTCTTTTAATCGCAGTAATAAGCGATTTTTGAATTGTATAATATGAGAGACCAACTGTCTCTTTCACAATTGATTTAACAGCTTTGGGCTTATCAAACCTGAAAAGTCCGTTTTTTAATGTTAATTCAATAAGTTCCGAAATACGATCTTCAGCAGGTAACTCAAATTTGATATTCAGGTCAAATCGTCTGAGTAATGCTTCATCAATCATATTTAGCTGATTAGTTGCAGCAATAACAATACTGGTTTGAGGCAGATAATCAAAAAGCTGCAGAATAGTATTTACAATTCTTTTCATTTCCCCATGATCCTGGGCATAGTCACGGATCTTTCCCAGCGAGTCAAATTCATCAAAAAAGATAATAAGATCCTCATTTGTTGATCTTTTGAAAACTTTTGAGAGGTTTTTACTGGTTTCTCCAAGCTTCGATGAAACTATTGCCCCAAGATTAATAACTACCATCATTTTCTCAAGTTCACCGGCAATAACGTATGAAGCTAATGTTTTGCCACATCCTGATGGACCATGCAAGAGTATTTTGTTGGCAATAGGTAGTTCGAATTTATTGAGAAGTTCTGCTGCTTTATGTTCTTTAATAAAATACTCGAGTTCATTTTTAACATCATCCTCACAGATAAGATTTTCAAAAGAGTAGTCAGATGTCAGTTTCTCGATAACAAATTCACTGAATTCCCGGTCCTCAATTCTTTGAAAATGAACATCAGATCCAACTTTTGTCAATACAGATTTCTGCTGATGACGAATGGTCTCCTTAAGTATTGATTGAAGTTGCAGTGCAAAATTGATCTTCTTTGTCTTCTTAGAATATTCGATTAGTTCATTGAGTGCGGCTAATAGACTTTCCTGATCATTATTCAGACCATATTTTGCAATATCAATTATGTGATCAAACTGACTCATCTCAAATGATTACTTTCTAAGCAGCAAATCTGTAACAATTTAAACAAAAATACAAACAAATGATAATGCAAGAATATTCTTTTTATCAAAAAGAGGGTTAAGTTATTACCGGTTTTTAATTGTTTTTGCGTCACCCCTTGGGCCCTATGACCTTGAATTATAACTGAAAAATAATAAGAACTTTCACAGAGTTGCACAGAGCTTGATCTGCGCCAATCTGCGTGATCAGCGGGGAAATTAAAATTCATATTTCCCGCAGATCCCGCTGATTTTCGCAGATTTAAATCAGATTGTTACTGCAAATCAACCGGCGAAAAACCTGATTCTATAGGATTTCCTGGTTCCATGATGGATTTGAGTATTGTTTCACTAAATAGTATCAGAATCCAGTTCGACATTCATATAAACATTTTTGAACTGATGTGTGTTATCATGTTGTGAAATCATATGGAGATACCCATTATGGTCAGATAAAAGATTTTTTCTTAATCTGTAGTTACTGTCCTGAACAAATTAAGTGCTCCCGGATGGCATGCACCGATATCTGTTGATGATTCACCGAAAAATATTGAATAATGCAACTACCTAAAATTACATTTGTCTTTGATGTTGGGAAAAGTCTCACTTAAACTTAAATTCCTTCAATTTTTTATGAAAAAACTAATAACTCTTACATTATTGCTTCTATTATTTCAGCAAGCCTGGACTCAGAAAAAATACACCGTCAGCGGACATATCTCAGATCAATCGGGTGAATTACTGATCGGGGCAAACATGTATGTCCCAAAGATTAAATCAGGCGTAGTATCAAATGTCTATGGGTTTTATTCATTAACACTACCTGAAGGAGAGTATGAATTACTCGTTACCTACATTAGTCATAAGAACAAAACAGTAAATATCATGCTTGAGAACAATATGATACTGGACATCGAGCTCGAAACTTCAGCCAAGGAAATCGATGAAGTAGTTATAAGGGCCGAGAATAAAGACGCAAATGTTCGTCGCGTTGAATTTAGTACTGCCCAGTTACAGGCGAAAGACATCAAAAAGATTTCTGTTCTTATGGGCGAGGCCGACTTAATTAAATCGATACAACTATTACCCGGAGTACAAACAAGTTCAGAAGGATCGAGTGGATTTTATGTAAGAGGGGGTAACGCTGATCAGAATCTTATTTTGCTTGATGAAGCCGTAGTGTATAATCCTTCTCATTTATTTGGCTTTTTCTCAGTTTTCAATGGAGATGCCATAAAAAATGTGGAATTGCAGAAAGGAGGAATCTCCTCTGAGTATGGAGGGAGGCTTTCATCAGTTCTTGATGTCAGAATGAAGGAAGGTAATTCGAAAAAAATATCAGGTGAAGGCGGTATTGGATCGATATCAAGCCGTTTTACAATTGACGGTCCTATTGTTAAAGATAAAGTTTCTTTCATGCTTTCTGGTCGTCGCACTTATTTTGATCTCTTCTTTCCTTTCTTAAAAGATTCGGTTGTTAAGAAAAGTACAGTTAATTTTTATGATCTGAATGCAAAAATAACGTTTAACATTAACCATAAAAACCGTGTGTTTGTATCAGGATACTTTGGTAAGGATGTAAACAGGTTCGGAAACTTATTTGCTATAAACTATGGAAATGCCACAGGTACTGTCCGTTGGAACCATACTTATGGAGGCAAATTATTCTCAAACCTTACTTTCATAAACAGTAATTATGCCTATAACCTGGGAGTTCCGGCTGGTAATCAAAGCTTTAAATGGCTGTCAGGCATTGTCGATTACAGCTTAAAAAATGATTATACATTTTTTCTGAATCCCTCTAATACTTTAAAGTTTGGCTTTCAATCCACTTATCATAAGTTGAGACCCGGAAGAATGGGCGAAGAAAGTATTAACAGTTTCTTTAGTAATATTAAAATCCCTGATGCATACGGAATTGAGTCAGCAGTTTTTCTTCAGAATGAACAAAAAATCGGGCCTAAACTATCTGCAATGTATGGGTTAAGAATTTCAATGTTTAATAATTTAGGAAGAGGGACGATCTATAAATATCAACCTGGAGAAAAAGAGTATACTGTAACTGACACATTAAATTATAAAAGAGGTGAGATTTTCAACACTTATAGTGGTATTGAGCCGCGTATCGGTTTTCGATATCTTATCAATGACAAAAATTCATTAAAGGCTAGTTTCAATCGTACGGTTCAATATATGCACCTCGCATCAAATTCAACTGCCACTTTTCCTCTGGATCTCTGGTTCATGAGTAGCCCCAACGTTAAACCACAAAAAGCTGATCAGGTTGCTCTCGGATATTTCCGTAATTTTTATGATAATACAGTTGAATTTTCATTCGAAACATTTTATAAGAAAATGTATAATTCTATTGACTTTCGCGACCATGCCCAATTAGTTGCTAATGAATTTCTTGAAGGTGAGCTTCGTATAGGAAATTCTTATTCCTATGGAGCCGAATTTCTCCTGCGAAAACAAAGCGGTAAACTCACAGGATGGATAAGTTACACTTATTCAAGAATATATAGACGCATACCTGAAATTAATGGTGGAGAAAAGTATAATCCTGCATATGATAAGCCACATAATATTTCTATTGTTATTTCTTACGATTTGAGCCGCCGGTGGCAAATTTCGGGGAATTGGGTCTATACCTCGGCAATACCGGTTACTGTGCCAACAGGTTCTTATTATTATTCGGGCATTAAATATCCATTGTATTCAGAACGAGGTGCTGTCAGAATTCCGGGTACTGACTATCATCGAATGGATGTCTCTCTAACTTATAATTATAAAATAGGAAAACTTGATTGCAGCTCAAACATTTCCATTTATAACTTATATAACCGGCACAATGCATTTGTGGTTTACTTCAGAGATAAAAATGCTGTTGCCGAAGAGATTAATCAGACTACTTCTGATAATTATCAGGTCGAAGTTATAAAGCTCTACTTATTTCCCATAGTTCCGTCTGTTACTTTAATTAACATTAAGTTTTAAAATTGTTGTGATGAAAAGGATCCTAATTAGTATACTCTCAGTCGCTCTCTTACTTCAGTCTTGTGAAGAAACAATGAATGTGAAGTTTAGTGAAGAAGGAACAAGAAAATTAACCGTAGAAGGCTCAATAACGACAGATACAATACCGCACAGGGTAGTTCTTTCCTGGTCATCTGATTTTTTTTCCAGCGACCCTCAGGAAATGGTAAGCAAAGCCGATTTAGTAATTACTGATGGAGAAAAAAGTTTTAAACTGACTGAAACAATACCCGGTGTTTATTTTACAGATCCAACAGTATACGGTGAAAAGGATAAAACTTACACCCTCAATATCAAGCTGGAGGATGGCAGTGTTTATAGCGCGAACGACAGGGTTAATTCGTTGCCTGAAGTTGATTCTGTAACTGTAAGTGATACTAGTTTATATATGGGACCCGACAAAGGAGATGTGTCAGGTTATGCAATTTTGTATTATGGTCAGGAGAAACCTGATCCTGGTGACTTTTATCTCTGGAACCTTTATATAAACGACACGATATTCAATAAATATTATTGGAATTCCACGTTCACCGACGATAAGTTTGTTAATGGGAGTTATATTCATGACTTTATGGTTTATTTTATTGAAAACGCAGATCTAAAAAAAGATACAAATACAATAGTGCTCGAGACCTTATCTATTTCTAAAAACTATTACAATTTTCTTCTGGATTCTAACCAGGAGACAGTATGGAGGGGTAGTCCCTGGGATGTCCCACCTGCAAATATCAATAGCAATGTAGAAAAAGGTGCAGGTTTCTTCAAAGCTTCGGAGGTAAAACGAAACAAAATAGTTTTAATTAAGAAAAAGTAAGAAACAATAGATGCACGTTCAGAGTGATCTTCTCAGATTGTATGTTTTATTTTACCTGAAGCCTGATGCCCGAGGTCTGAGAAGAAAATTCAAATTTCCAAATTGAAGATCCCCTCTTTGGGGGGGCAGGGGCATAGCCATCAACCTAAGAGTAGTATTATAAATTCAGAGATCAGAAAAAGTTTCCCCCCGCTAGGGCGGGGCAGGCTCTCCTTTTGAAGGAGGGGTGGCCGGGACAATTGATTATCTGATTTTTACAAGGTTAATTTCCCGGCCGGGGTGGTTGATTTATTCGTTTCTTTTTATCTTTATATCTATGATAAACAAAAACCTATTCAACAGAAAAGGACTTAAAACTTTCAGATCATCTCTCAGGAACAAGTCCACTTCGGCTGAGGCAGTATTCTGGGAGATGATAAAATCAAAAAAACTTGATGGAAGAAAATTCAGAAGACAATACAGTATAGGTCGTTACATTGTTGACTTCTGCTGTCCTTCAGAAAAACTTATAATCGAACTTGACGGAAATCCCCATGGTGAATATCATAAAATACAGAAGGATGAAAACAGGGATAAATATCTGGAGAGTCTTGGATTCATAGTATTAAGGTTTGAAAACAGATTTGTATTTCAGGAACCAGAATATTTAAAAAGTGAGATTAGGAAAGTCATCAATACAAGAAAAGAATCGATCTGACAAACCAGTCAACCACCCCGGCCGCAACAAGCCTTTGCAATAATTTAACTATCAGCGTGCTGCGGCCACCCCTCCTTCAAAAGGAGGGGAAAGTATTATGAACGAACTGAATTTAGACATTAAAATCGGTTTGCCTTTATTGATCCTCTTTATAAATCCTTTCTTAGACTCCTTAAGTTGACGGCTATGGGGGCAGAGGGGCTACAGATCATCCAATGAGAAACCCAGTTTTAACAAATTACCGGGTTCCAGAATTGACTTAAGCTTCGACTCATCAATCAGTTTCAGAATAGTATTTGCCTCAAAGATGTTGATCTTATTCTCCTTCATAAACGCGGCCAGTTCAGCTGCTTTGTGATAACCGATGTGCGGACTTAAGGCAGTTGTTACTGACGGACTGTTCATAAGTGCATTATAGCCGGAGGCTTCATTGATTTTAAGACCCTCAAACAGGTTTCTCAATAAAGTATTATTGCATGAAATCAGGAGGTTTAAGCTTTCAATTAATGCACAACCAATAACCGGAAGATATGGATTCAGTTCAAGGATGCCCTGACCGCTCAGCGAGGAGATCAAAACATCGTTGGAATATACTTTATGAGCTGCAGAAATTACAAACTCAGGGATTACCGGATTAATTTTTCCCGGCATTATTGAGCTTCCAACCTGGCGGTCAGGGATTGAAACAGTTTTCTCATTAACCAGGTCCGAAGATAGAAGCCGTAAGTCGGATGACATTTTTTCCAGATTTACGGCATGTGCCTTAAGAGTAGCATGTATCTCGACCCATTTATCCAGATTTGAGGTGGCATCTGAAAGATTTTCACTGTGAGCAAGTGGCAATCCTGTCAGATTACGCAATTCAGGGACAACTTCCATAATAAAAAACCGTGGCAATGATAATCCTGTACCTATGGCTCCGCCACCAAGATTAACCTGCTTTATTCTTTCCAAACATTTTGAGACTCTCCACCAGTCTCGTGACAGCGCCTCATTATATGTGCTGAAGAGCAATCCGAAAGATGAAGGGACAGCTTCCTGCATCTGTGTATATCCAGGCCGGAGCTTTTCCCTGTTCTTCTTTTCAAACTCCTCAACTTTCTGCCTCAGAATGTTGATCTTTTCTTCCAGCGATTGGAGAAGTTTCATAACGGCAACAGTGAGAGCTGTTGGTATCACATCGTTGGTTGACTGATAAATATTAGCATGTTCCAGCGGATCAATAAAGCTGTACTCACCGCACTGATGTCCGGTATTCAAAAGTGCTGAATTTGTAATTATCTCATTGATATTCATATTTATACTTGTCCCGGCTCCACCCTGGACAGCAGGAGTAATGAACTGATCAAAATTACTTCCATCAGCAACTTCTCCTGCTGCTGTAACAAGGGCATCAAGAATATTGTTTTCGATAATCCGGATGGGAAGTTTTTGTCCATATTTCTGAGAAGCAGCATCACGGAATTTACGGTAAGTATTATAACAGGCCAGTTTTGTGATGCCTACTGCTTTATACCATTCAACCGGGAATAATGTATTTCCGGGAAAATTCTCTTTTGCCCGCACTGCATGTATCCCATACAAGGCATGTGGAGGGATCTGTTTTTCACCTAAAGTATCTTTTTCAATCCGATACATAGTTTGCTCTAATTTATTTCATCTACTTCCCCTTCTGCCCCCCTGCCCCCCTAAAGGGGTGTAATGCGGTGATATTTACTGAATTAGCCCCCCTTCAGGAGGGATGAGGGCATATATACTCAGTTAAACAGAGTCAGATATTGCTCCCGGAAACAGGCAATGCATAAGCAATCACATCATTTCCGGTTATCTCATTAGGACAGAGGATGATAAGTCTTTCAAGAACATTCCGGAACTCTCTTATGTTTCCTGTCCATTGGATTTTCTGGAGTTCTTTGATAGCATCTTTCCTGATAGTCTTTTTACTCATTCCGTATTCATTGCAGATTAAGGTGTTAAAATGTTCAGCAAGAATAGGGATATCATCTTCTCTTTCATTAAGAGTAGGAACATGAATCAGAATAACACTAAGTCTGTGATAAAGGTCCTCTCTGAAACCATTATTTTCAATCTCCTTTTTAATATTCTTATTCGTAGCCGTTATTACCCTGACATTTACATGAATATCTTTATCAGAACCAACCCTTGTAATTTTGTTTTCCTGGAGAGCCCTCAATACTTTAGCCTGAGCTGAAAGACTCATATCACCTATCTCATCGAGAAAAAGTGTTCCGCCGTTTGCCTGCTCAAACTTGCCGATCCGCTGTTTAATGGCTGAAGTGAAAGAACCTTTTTCGTGTCCAAAAAGCTCACTTTCAATTAATTCTGAGGGAATAGCAGCACAATTTACTTCAACGAAAGGACCTTTTGACCTGTAACTTTTCTCATGAATCTGGTGAGCTACAAGTTCTTTGCCTGTTCCGTTGGATCCTGTAATAAGAACTCTTGCCTCAGTAGGAGCAATCCTGTCAATCATCTTTTTTACCTGTTCAATTGCCTCCGATTCCCCAATGATCTCATACATCTTGCTGACCTTGTTTTTAAGAACCTGGGTCTGAGTTATGAGAGTTGACTTATCCATTGCATTCCTGATTGTAATCAGGAGCCTGTTAAGGTCCAGAGGTTTTTCCAGAAAATCATATGCTCCTTTTTTTATTGCTTCCACAGCAGTGTCTATATTGCCGTGACCTGAGATCATTATCACTGGTATATCGCATGATATTTCGGTTATTTTTCCTAATACTTCAATGCCATCCATCTTAGCCATCTTGATATCGCAGAGAACTATATCATATGAGTTGGCAGAAAACATTTCAAGACCTTTGAGTCCGTCCTCGGCAAGGTCAACTTCATGTTTCTCATATTCAAGAACCTCCTTCAGAGTGCTCCTGATAGCTCTCTCATCATCAATTACCAGTATTTTCGACATAAGCTTTGTCTTATATTGTTTTTAACCACGGAGTAACACTGTTTTTCAGTCTCTCAGTCTCTCAGACTCTCAGTCTCTCAGTCTCTTAGTCTCTAAGTCTCTTAGTCTTTCAGTCTCTTTGCCCTTCGCTCTGTGCCTCTGACGCTCCTTCGTTCCTGTCATGACATTTATCGTCATGGGGTCAGAGCCTTCGGCCTGTGCTCTGCCCCCTCTGCCCTCTGCATTTTCTTATCCGCTATATCTTAGCCACTTCCACATCTCCTTCCAGGATGTTTTCTTTCCATACATAAGGATGCCTGTGCGATACACCTTTGCAGCCATCCATACAAATGCTGCAAATGTAATCAGCATCAGTATCATCGAAACGGCTATCTGCCAGTAGGGTACCCCAAAAGGAATACGGGCCATCATCACTATTGGAGAGGTAAGGGGGATCATGGAGCACCAGAAAGAGAGTGAACTCTCAGGATTTTGCATAGTCCCCATTGCCACCATAAGAGCAAGGATTATTGGTATTGTTACAGGAAGCATGAATTGCTGGGTTTCGGTTTCATTATCAACTGCCGATCCTATTGCTGCAAAGACTGAAGCATAAAGCAGATATCCTGTTATAAAATAAAATATAAAACAAATTATTATCAGACCCCATGGCTGATTCATGGCATTGTCAAACATTTTGGAGAATTCGGCAAGCTTTGGCGACACTGCTGCAGTTTGTGTTGTTCCTGTAACCTGCTGATCGCCTGCCATTATATTCTGCGGAATATTCTGGGATATTTCAGTCATATCTGTTTTTTGCAGAATTGTAGATTTAAGAACCGTTACAATGGTCATGGTGAGTAATATCCAGATAAGGAATTGTGTAAGGCCAACAAGAGCTATCCCTACAATTTTCCCCATCATTAGCTGAATTGGTTTTACCGAGGAGATAATAACCTCGACGACCCTGCTTGT
>JGI20214J51088_10000877_pt1 | contig 20517 bp, 23 predicted proteins | sample WetSurMetagenome_FD_51088 | JGI IMG/M metagenome (IMG submission 51088) | reverse complement strand
TCGCAATACCCAAGTAGCAAAAGAATCCATAATATATAATGGTATTAATAGTATATAAACATTTCTATATTAGTTGTTGGGTGGTTTATAGGAATCCTCTAAAGTTTTTCATTTTATTATTTATTTTTTCTGCTATCCTCTGGCCATATCCTCTTTTTTGTTCATATTTATGTGCGAGCGGTTTTTTCTACGGACTGCTGCCCTACTATCTGACCACCGGGCATCCTGCCTTTGAGCAGGAGCTATCGCAGGGCAATCTGATGACATCCCTGCTGGGTTATCATATGTTCACCGGGTTTGTTTTTGCCATAATCGCAATAATAGTAAGCGGTCGATGGTTTTGTCGCTATATCTGTCCGCTGGGCGCTTTTTATGGACTGCTAAATCGCATATCACTATTTCGGGTTATTATTGATAAGCAGGTTTGCAACGATTGTGGGTCGTGCTTGAGCTCCTGTCCGATGGGTGTAGATCTGGCAAGGGGCAATTTCCTCGATGTTTCAGATTGCATTAAATGCGGACGATGTATAATCGCCTGCAAGAAGAATGCCAGGTCCTTTTCGATATTGCCTTTATTGCGCCGGGAACAGAATCGGTCACAAATGCCAGATAGAGAAAAGTTGAGTTGAGGCGGCCCGGTTTATCCCGGCCCGCCCATCATCGCATATTCGATCCGGATCACCAGTAGCTGCTGTAGTACGTGTAAGGATACCGGTAATAGTGGTATGTGTATGGGTAGTATCCATAGTAGGACGGGTACCAGTAGCTGCCCGGATAGAGGTAATCCCAGTTGAGGAATCTATGATAGGTCTTCCCCTGATAGTTGTAATAGGAAAATGGATCAAAACCCCTGCCCCAGTTTGAAACGGGCGGATTGCCTCCGGTCCATTGCTGGCCGATGCCGTTCTCAAATAGCCGTTCTGCTGCTCTTTCTCCCGGGCGCATCTCTACGCCGTTCTCAAAATCTATTGCTGCCACACATCCTATCAAGGATATGATAAGGAAAGCCAATATCAGACTTCGATTCATTCCCACCAATCTCCTTTTGAACTGCTGCCCCAATGAAAAGGGCTGAACAGTCCTGTTCCGGTAGATCTATGCCTCTTAAATATAAAATTCTATCTGACAGGATTATTGGCGATCGGAGCCGCCAGAACTGAGCGATGGATGCCAAAAAAGAGCTGTCCCGCCGGCTGCCATCGGGCGGCACGCCTGACACCGGCGCAGCGCATTCATGAGGTGATGGTGGATGGCTATGGTGGGTGGACTCCTTCCAGGCAGATACAATGTTGATGGAGTCGAGTGTTCCGAACCAGAGCCAAAGGTTGAATTAGCAGGACCGGAATATTATTTTGAGATGCAAACACTCAATTACAGAATCCGGCTGATGAGAGAGGAAGAAGGTGGCTATACGGTGATCGTTCCCGCTCTTCCCGGATGCGTGACATTCGGCGAGACAATTGATGAAGCTATAGCCATGGCGAAAGAGGCAATAGAAGGCTACATCGAAACCTTAAACGAGTTGGGAAAGAAAGTGCCAAAGGACAATGACGTATTAGAATATACCGTTTCAGTCGAAGCCTATGCATAAGCTCCCTGCAATATCGCCACAGAAGCTCGCCAAGGCGCTGGAGCGGGCCGGATTTGAGCTGAAACGGATAAAAGGCAGCCACTACTATTACTATAACCCGGAACCAGAAAAGATTGCCGTAGTGCCTTTTCATAAAAATGACCTTCGCAAGGGAACATTGCATGCCATCCTGCGAGATGCCGACATTAGCATTGAAGAGCTGGCAGAATTGCTGTGATCCAGAAAAGTGGGACATATTTTTGCCGCAACCCTGATGAGAACATGGGCGACCAGTGCCGCCACAACCGGGCGCGGGATGCCAAAGAGGGGCCCCGCCGGCTGCCATCGGGCGGCGCACCAGCCACCGGCGCAGCGAGTCCGGATGTAGGTGGTGAATTCCTTCCGGACGCGCAGAGATGCTTGCACAGAGATACTTGCACCACAATTTTTAAAATAGCATGAGCTACATCTATAATCAATTGCTGAGATCAAGAATAATGGTCTGAGGGATATGCAATGAATATAAAAATAGTAGTATTAATCGTTGTCCTGCTGCTATCCTGCTCTGCTGCTCAGGCAGCCTCAAACGTCCTGAGCATTGAGGGGACATGCGGCGGCTGGACCAAGCATCTGGAAGTTGACGGGGGCTCGACTGCTTATCTTATCGTCCTGACGCCAAAAGAAGGCGACGGGGTGCTCTATGACCAGCTGCCCGATGGAAGCGTTCGTGAATACTCCCATTACTTCCTGTGCAAAGATCGTCTGCCCTTCCTGGCAAAAGAACCCGGCAGGCACGTGCTGCACTATCTGCTTAATGGCCAGAAGAGCAACACCGTGGCTATAGATGTTAAAGGAGTTCCTGCTCCAAAACCATCCTTAAAACTCCCGGAGCCTCAAATCTGCACGCCGCCTCAAGCGAGCATTCGCGCGACATCAGTCTGCGTGATACCCAGCATTCCTGTCGTCTCTCTCTCCCGCGGAGCGCCGAGCTATCCTTTGGTGCTTGATTACCGTCCGGTGGGCGCCCATATAATGAATCACAGAAATGGAATCGTCATTCCCAAGTATGGGTCCCAATATCACTTCGGCAAGGATTTTTCGCTCGGCACAATCGACAGCAATTATCCCGGAACGCCATTTCTGCTCCAGTATCTTTCCGACCCATAATCGGGCTTACAGAGAAGGCGTTCCCTGCTCACTCTTTTTGGGAAAATTTTTCCTGACAATCGTGAGATTCAGCCGATGTGGGCCACGCCGATCACGTTGCTTTTGAGGGTGGCTTCAAGATTCGCGTCTTTATCTCAGAGCTTCTTTGCAGATGCTCAGCATGGGTGTACATCTCAGTCATGACCGCGCCGATCCTGTAATTTTTGCACACAGAGCTTATCTGTCCATTTCTGGTCGTATGTGCCGGTCTGATAGGAGACTGGCATGTACTCTTGCTCCTGCTCTGCGGTGTAGTTGATATAATCCATGGGGCCGAAGCCATTCGGCCACTGCCTGTACATGATCTTGATATGGTAGGGCAGGAAGTCATCCCAGTAGATGGGAGGGTCCCATGGACCAAAATCTCCATAGTCGTCTCCAATCTCCTTCGGCCAGTCAGGCTCATCCGAATCCTTCCAGATGGAGACCACCGCTGCGTAAGCCCCACCGCATCTGCTGCCGATCTGCCTCTCCGCCTCCAGCTCCGTCTTACCGGTGATAAGGTTGCCGCTGCCGGACTGCTTTTCGACAAGCTTGGATCCATTAAACCCATTCTGGGTGGAGATGATTCTTTCAAGGTTTTTGTATCCTGTTCCCTGGACGGACGCCTTCTCGTACATATAATTGGCAGCGCCCGCGATTCCTATCAATGAGAATGCCAGCACTATGCATATCACTGGCACAGGTCGGCAGTTCATCTCATTTCCTCATCTTCGTTCCCTGCATTTTCCTCCCAGGAGGCAGACGATTCCAGCGGCAAGGAGAACGGCAATGATTCCCGTCAGGAAGATGCCATCGAATACCCCCGCCCCACCGATGGAGAGGGTCAGGGGTTTGACCTGGTGCAACTCCAGCGGAGAGAGGGCAGGCAGTATCCCCGGCGTCATCAGGCTGAGCAGATCGGCTCCAATCAGCGTTCCCATGGTGCCGCTGATGTAGGCCAGGGGCGGAGCGCGTCGAAAGCCGCTTGCCAGGAGAATGCCCATGGCTGCGGCCAGCAGGGGCGAGAGCCAGACCGGCAGGACGATGCCCTCCCCGGCAACCGCCTGGGCTGCCCAGTAGGTGATGGCGGCCACCACTGCCATTCCCAGCAGAGACTTCTTGAGGCTGACCTGGCCGCGCGATAAGAGGTGCAAGGAGATGATCAAAGGAATGATGCAGCCGCCCAGATTGACCGCCAGGTACAGGGGATGAAATATGGTGGGGACATCTATTCCCATCAGGCTCAGCAAAGAGATGTACCACTCCGGATAGGACGATATGGGCTTCTCGATTAGCTGAATGTCCACAAGGCTTCCCAGGATCGAGCCGAAGACCGCCAGGGTGGCATGCCAGTGGGAGAACCCCACGATTTCAAAGGCGGTCTCGGAGATGCGCAGAAACAGGTAGACGACGATAAGAGGCGCGACCAGGATAAGCAGCAGGATGACGACCGTCAGGGGCAGGAATAGCAATTCGAACAAGGTTTGGCACCCGCAAGCAAGTTATCTTTGATGGTTAATAGAGCTTTGCAGGTGTGTTAGAGATGACAGTTCTTACCGGCGGGGAGGCCCAGGCCTTCTTGGAGTCTATGATTGACCCAAAGACGCAGACCCAGATGTGCGGCATGGAGCTGACGCTGCAAAAGATCGAGCGATTCGCCAGCTCCGGAGCAGTGGCTTTTGACAACAACGAGCGAGTTCTGCCCAGAACCGAGCCTATGGATTTCGATTCGACCGGATGGGTAAGTCTTGCCCCCGGCTCTTACCTGGTGACATTCAATGAGATCGTCAGCATCCCCCGTGATGTAGCCGCCCTGGCCCGCCCCCGTTCCACTCTTCTGCGCTGCGGTGCCAGCCTGGAGACGGCTCTCTGGGACCCCGGCTACCGGGGACGCAGCCAGAGCCTGCTGGTGGTCAACAATTCCCACGGCCTCAGGCTCAAGAAGGATGCCCGCCTCATGCAGCTGGTATTCCTGCGTTTGGGAAAAGAGGCGGAGAAGGTCTATTCCGGTGTGTATCAGGGCGAAAACATCCAGAAAGGCGGGAAAGCATAAAAAATAGTAGAATAGCGAAGATCCGGCCTAACTGACTGCCAGGGTCTTGATGATCTGGGTGGTATTATTCTGATCGAGCAGCGATACCAATACCGCGTAAGTGGTGCCGCCAAGGTTCCAGACTGCCATATCGTATCTGCCGCCTATTTCCTCAATGCGTGCATCCCTGGTTCTCATAGTATGAACTGTCGCGTTCTTTCCCAGATGGTCTACAGCCGTCCAGTTGCCGATCTCTCTGTCGCCCCTCTCCTCGACCCCGGAGATTCCTCCCATCGCCAGCAGCTCGGATAGCGCGTCGCCGCTCATTCTGCTCATGAGGTCATCATAAACGCTCATGACGGAGATGAATGCTGCTCCGGGCGCGGAAGTGTCATTGATCAGGAACTCCTGCTGGACCATTCCCTTACTGCTGGTGTTGAATTCTCCTTTTGTAATCTCGAAGCTGGGACCCATTTCCAGAGAAATGTTCTTTTGCGCGATTGTGAAGAACTCTGATTCCAGCGCTAAGGTGGGCAAAGACAGGCCGGCCATGAGAAGTATGGCCGATACAAATAATGCAAATGGCTTCATGTTTTTCTCTCCAGTTCAACAATGTTAACCGCAAGACTTGTGCCTTCAGGACTATGAAGGCATGATATTTATATCAAATGAGTCTCGATGAGAACCAATTATGGCAAAGAACTCCGCGATCATCCTACTGCTATTCATGAGCCTCGTCGCCAGTGCTCTGGGCCAGGGCTACATGGGCACGGTAAGCACCGGCACAGGGATAATTCCCGCTTTGACCGTGGGCAAGGGAGCATTTTCCACAGCCACCGTGGGTTCGGGATCGTCGCAGGCAAATCTCACCGGCAGCTGGTCTCTTGATCTGAAGGATGGCGGGATCAGGCATTTGGATTTACAGATGTATCAGCAGGGCGATCTCATCCTTGGCGCTGGCCAGATGTCTACCGGCCAGGCTGTGACTGCCGCCGGATCTGTGGCCGGGGACAGACCGACCATATTCGTCTCTGTCATCGATGCGGGGCAGGCCTTCCGGCTCAAGCTATCCGTCTCAGGCGAGTCTCTTGCCGGAGAATATGACCTGCTCTCCCGTGGTCAATCTAGCGAATCGGGAACATTGACCGGTCGAATAGCTTCTGCCTCCCCGAAGAGCCAGGCGACGGCGCTCGGCAAGAGCACAAGTCCCAGTGCGGCTTCAGGGGCATGGGTGGGAAAGATTGCGCAGAGCATCAATAATAAATGAGGGATAAAAGACGAGAGGCTTGATTGCATTATTGATAGTAGTGCTTGCTGCCGGCTCACCGGCAGGGGCTAAATGCTGTTCATTGGGCGGAGCATCTTACGACTTTCTGAGCGACCCGGCCATGGACATTGGCATAAATGGCTATGATCAGTTTCTCGGCGGCGATTACCCCCGCCAGGCGGCGGCAGTCTCCGATGTAAAAAAAGCGAATGCCAGCCGGATCTATCTGAACCTCTCAGACAACAGCAGCATCTCCCTGATTCTTGCCCAGGATGATGGTCGCGTCACCGGCAATGGAAATATAACGTCCGTCAGCGTCAGCGGGCCGGTGCAGGCGGTGGGGCAGATAATGGCCGGCAAGCTCTCTCTTGAGATAACTGCTCAGGGCGGAGAGATCTACAAGTTCGACCTGGCAGCCGAAGGCAGCAACGTCCTGGGAGACTGCCGCCTGGCAATGCCTGATGGCAGGCGGCTAAATGAGACTGTTGAAGGCCGGTGGGAAAGCTGAGCGCCTGCTCGTGCGGCGCTCTCTAGCCGGTCTACGCTTCACCGGGCTTGGACCCGGGGGCAAATCTCTTCATGAGCCGCTTCATATTCATCTTGCCTGCCCCGCCCCTCATGCCTTTGATTGCCTTTTGCATGGCCTGATGGGACTTGAGAAGCTCCCGGACCAGATCCGGGGTGGCGCCGCTGCCCAGGGATATGCGCTTGATGCGGGACGCGGTAATCATCTTTGGGTCCTCCAGCTCCACGGCGGTCATGGAGTCCATGATCACCCGGTACTTGTCCAGGCGGTCTTTGGTCATCTGATACTCTTTGTCGGAGATGTCCAGCCCCAGGCCTCCCATGGGCAGCATCTGCATGATCTGCTTTAGGGGTCCCAGCTTGTTCATGGCCTCCATCTGGTGGTACATGTCCTTCAGGGTGAACTTGCCCCGCATGAGCAACTCGACATCCACCTGGGTGTCGGTCTGCACCTCCTGGGCCCTCTCGATGAGCGTCTTGATGTCTCCCATCCCCAGCATCCGGGAGATGAATCGGTCTGCTTCGAACTTCTCGAGGTCCGTGGGCGTCTCGCCCATGCCGATGAAGGCGACGGAAGTCCTGGTCTCTGCCACAGCGGAAAGAGCCCCGCCGCCCTTGGCGGTGCCGTCAAGCTTTGTGATGATCACTCCCGTGATCTGCACTGCCTCGTTAAAGGCCCGCGCCTGCTCGGAAGCCTGCTGGCCCAAAGCGGCATCCATCACAAGGAGCTTTTGCTCGGCATTGACCACGGCGTGAATGTCCTTCATCTCCTGGATCAGGTCGCCCTCCAGGGCATGCCTGCCTGCTGTATCGACGATGCGAACGTCGTACCTTTTTGCGGCATCCAGGCCCGCCCTGGCCACGGCTGGGGCATCCGGATTGCCCCTTTCGCCGTAAAAGAAGATCCCCTGCTTCTCGCAGAGTGCTTTCAGCTGGTCATAGGCTCCGGCGCGAAAGGTATCGGCGCAAATGACCGCCGTTCGCAGACCCTTTCTCTGAAAGAAGGTGGCCAGCTTTGCCGCGGTGGTGGTCTTTCCCGATCCCTGCAGCCCCACGAGCATGATGTTCTGTTTTTTCAGGGGGATTTCGCTGCCCCGGCCTACCAGGTTGATAAGCTCCTGATAGACGATGTTGATGACGTGCTCGCGCGGGTTCATGCCGGGAGCAGGTTTTTCATTGAGGGCTCTCTCTTTGATGGTGGTGGAGAGGGCCATCACCAGCTTGACATTCACATCCGCCTGCAAGAGCGCCCGCTGAATCTCCCGCACGGCATCATCTACCAGGGCCTTATCTATCCTATTCGCCGACGCAATCTTCTTCAGAGCATTGCGCAGCGACCCGCCTAAGTTTTCCAGGACCATAATAATTCAGGCACGGGAAAGGCGGGCAAACCATATAAAAATGTTCCTTGCGCAGCTATTCTCCTCCCGGATAAAGTTTCATATAGCCCACTCCGATTGTAGCACTAAACGGCTCCCTTTCGCCAGGAGATGCGCCACACGGCTCGGATGGGCGTGGGACTCAATGGATCCTGGCGGAACCATCTTGCCTGCGAGATAGACTATTCGGATCTTCGAACCGATGAGACCCAGGGTCCTGGTGGCATTTCATTAATATATTAAACCCAGCAGTCCGATCCGATCAATCAAGAATAATCGCCATTTTTTCTGGTGATTTGCCCCTGCAACAATATAACATTTCTGATGTTTCTGGCACGGGGCTTTCTGCCAGGATTGCCGCACAAATGATGCGCTCAACCGATAAAGGTTTAAATCAGATCGACAATGTTACCGGACGCCAACATGGCTTGCCAAGGTGGCGGAGCGGCTACGCAAATGCCTGCAGAGCATTACCACTCCGGTTCGAATCCGGACCTTGGCTTAATTTGCTTCGTTTTCTCGCGGGACTACTTATCTATTATTTTTTGAGTGGTTTCAGCTTTGAACCGGCTTGCCACTTCCCAGCAGGAAGACGAGTAGATTCACGGAGCCATCCCAACCATTCCGTATGGGGCATTGCAATCAATGTTTAGATAAATTTTAAGATATATTTTGGGGAAAAGCTTATATCGTCTCAGGCTATTTAGTTACAGTCCTAATTATTCAGGAGGCTTAATCAGTTTTGAGCAAAGCAACGAGCTACGATGCGAGCCAAATTCAGGTTCTTGAAGGCCTTGAGGCAGTCAGGCGCAGGCCTTCAATGTACATAGGCAGCACAGACATCCTGGGGCTGCACCATCTGGTCTACGAGGTCGTGGACAACAGCGTGGATGAGGCTCTGGGAGGTTATGCCAAAGAGATAAATGTGATCATCCACCCGGACGGCAGCGTCTCTGTTGCTGATGATGGTCGCGGAATTCCTGTGGACAATCATCCTCAGTTCAACCGTCCGGCTCTGGAGATCGTCATGACCGTCCTGCATGCGGGCGGCAAGTTCGACCATGAGTCCTATAGCGTCTCAGGCGGCCTGCATGGCGTGGGCGTATCCGTGGTCAATGCTCTTTCCGAGTGGATGGAGGTGGGGGTCTCCAGGAACGGTCGTGTCTACTGGCAGCGATATGAGCACGGCAATGTGGCCTCGGATGTGAAGATCAGGGGGCACTCCGAACACACCGGCACCACAGTCACCTTCAAGCCCGATGGGACCATCTTTGAGGAGACCGAATTCAACTTTGATACCCTCTCCTCCCGACTGAGGGAGCTGGCTTTTCTCAATCGTGGCCTGCGGATCACTATTAAAGACGAGAGGACGGACAAGGAGAATGACTTCTGCTACGAAGGGGGCATAAGCTCCTTCGTGGAGTTTCTCAATACCAACAAAGAAGCTCTGCATAAACCGCCCATCTTCTTCTCGCGCGGCAAGGACGGGACGTCGGTAGAAGTCGCCCTCCAATACAACAACTCCTACAGCGAGAGCATCTTCTCTTATGCCAACAATATCAACACCCGCGAGGGTGGAACTCATCTCATGGGATTTCGCTCTGCTCTCACCAAGACGGTCAATGAGTACGCCCGGGACAATAAGCTCTTCAAAGGCGAGGTCAAGCTGGGTGGAGACGACCTGCGCGAGGGTCTGGTGGCGGTCATCAGCGTAAAGCTTCCCGATCCCCAGTTTGAGGGCCAGACCAAGACCCGACTTGGAAACAGCTCTGTGCGGGGAATAGTCGAGTCCATGGTCTCTGAGGGCCTGACAGAGTTCTTTGAGGAAAATCCCACCGTGGCTACGACCATTGTGGAGAAAGCAGGTGACGCCCTGCGCGCCCGTGAGGCGGCTAGAAAGGCCAAGGAACTGACCCGGCGCAAGAATGCCCTGGGCACGGGAGGGCTGCCTGGAAAATTGGCCGACTGCTCCAATAACGATCCATCCAAGTGCGAGATTTATATTGTGGAGGGCGAATCAGCAGGCGGAAGTGCAAAACAGGGCAGAAACCGCCATTTTCAGGCCATTCTCCCTCTGCGCGGCAAGATCCTCAATGTGGAGAGGGCGAGGCTGGACAAGATCCTCAAGAACGCCGAGATTCGCAATATGATTGTGGCTTTCGGCACGGGAATCGGCGATGATTTCGATATCTCTAAAGCCAGATACCACAAGATAGTAATAATGACCGATGCCGATGTGGACGGCTCTCATATTCGCACCCTGTTGCTGACGTTCATCTATCGATACATGAAGCCGCTCATAGATGCAGGGTATGTCTTTATCGCCCAGCCTCCTCTCTACCAGGTTAAAAAAGGAAAGGCGGTCAGCTATGCCTACTCGGACGATCAGCTCAACAAACTGGTCAAGGGCCTGGCCAAACCGGCCATTCAGAGATACAAGGGCCTGGGTGAGATGAATTCCGACCAGCTCTGGAATACCACTATGGACCCAGAGAAGAGGACCATGCTGAAGGTGACCCTGGAAGATGCTGTGGAGGCGGACCGCATCTTCACCATCCTCATGGGCGACCAGGTGGAGCCCAGGCGGGAGTTCATAGAAACGCACGCCAAATACGTAAAGAATCTTGATGTTTGAGGTGGCCTTGACAGAAGTTTTGGTTAACATCACTGAGGAGATGAAATCCTCCTACATTGATTATGCTATGAGCGTGATCGTGAGTCGAGCCCTGCCCGACGTACGCGACGGCCTCAAGCCGGTTCACCGGCGCATACTGCATGCCATGAATGAGCAGGGCATGACCCACGATCAGCCTTACAAGAAGTCCGCCCGCGTGGTGGGAGATGTCATGGGTAAGTACCATCCCCACGGAGACGTGGCTATCTATGAGACCATTGTGCGCATGGCCCAGACATTTTCCATGAGGTATCCCCTTATCGACGGCCAGGGCAACTTCGGTTCCATAGACGGAGACCCGGCTGCAGCCATGCGTTACACCGAGGTTCGCCTCTCCAAGATCGCCGGGGAGCTGCTGGCGGACATCGAGAAGAACACTGTGGATTTCGTTCCCAATTACGACGGCTCCCTGAAGGAGCCTGTGGTTCTTCCGGCAAAGCTTCCCGCCCTTCTGCTCAACGGCTCGACCGGAATTGCCGTCGGCATGGCGACCAATATCCCGCCTCATAACCTGACGGAGCTGTGCAGGGCAATTATTCTCCTTATCGACGAGCCCCAGTCGACTCTCTTGGATCTGATGCACATCATGCCGGGGCCCGATTTTCCCACCGGAGCCTACATTGTGGGCAGGGCGGGTATTGAAGCCGCCTATCAAACCGGCAAGGGCAGCATCCTTATAAAAGCTGTGTCGGAGATCGAAGAAGGGACGAGAAGCACCCGGATCATATTCACCCAGTTGCCCTACCAGGTGAATAAGGCCAAGCTCATCGAGGATATGGCGGAGATGGTCAAAGGCGGCCATCTGGAGGGCATATCCGATCTGAGAGACGAGTCGGACAGAGACGGCATTCGCATGGTGGTGGAGGTCAAGAGCGGATTTAATGTCCATGTGGTACTGAATCAGCTGTACAAGCACACCGCCCTTCAGACCAGCTACGGTATCAACAATATGGTCCTGATCGACGGCCAGCCCAAGATCGCCACCTTGAAGGAGACCCTCGAGCAGTATATCCACTACCGTTCCATTGTCATTGAAAGGCGCACCAGGTTCGAGCTTGATGCGGCTGAAAAAAGAGCCCATATCCTGGCAGGTTTGCTCATCGCTTTGCACAACATCGATGAGGTAATAAGAATAATCAAATCGGCGCATTCTCCGGTGGAGGCCAAAGACAGCCTGATTTCCGCCTTCACTCTCAGCGAGGAGCAGGCCAAAGCCATTCTGGATATGCGGCTACAGAGGCTCACCGGCCTCGAGCAGGAGAAGATCGTCTCAGAGGCCGCGGAGCTGGAAAAGCTCATAGCCAAATTGAGAAAGATACTCTCCAGCAACCTGGAGATTCTGGGCATAATCAAGGACGAACTGGAATATCTCATCAAGACCTACGGGGATGAGCGGCGCACCCAAATAATCGAGGCGGAGGGTGAGGTATCGAGGGAAGATCTAATACAGGAGGAGGAGGTGGCAGTGACCATCACCTCATCCGGCTACATCAAACGCCAGCCGCTCACCGCTTACCGCAGCCAGAGGCGCGGCGGGCGGGGAGTCATCGGCGCTGAGACCAAGAGCGAGGAATTTGTAACCGACGTCTTTACCGCCTCCACCAAAGACTATCTGCTCTTCTTCACAGACAAGGGCAAGGCCCACTGGCTCAAGGTCTATGAGGTTCCTTCCCTGGGAAGAGCAACCAGGGGCAAATCGATAGTCAATCTTTTGCAGCTGGAGCCGGATGAGAAGATCACCGGTGCGATACCGGTAAAGAGCTTTGAGTCCGGATTCATAGTCCTAGTAACCCGGAGCGGAAGCATCGTCAAGATGCCTTTGCAGGCGTTTTCCAATCCACGGAAGGGCGGCATCAAGGCCGTGAACCTGAAGGGCGACAGCCTGGTCTCAGCCAAACTCACGGACGGCAGCAAAGAGCTGCTCGTGGCAACGAAGTTCGGCAAAGCCATTCGTTTCAAGGAGGATGATGTCCGGGCCTCCAATCGCGGCACCATGGGCGTGAAGGCCATAAACCTGAACATGGGCGACGAGCTGATCAGCATGGATGTGATCCGGCCCAATGCCAATTTCACATTGCTCACCATTACCAGTCAGGGCTATGGAAAAAGGACTGAGCTGGAGGAGTATCCCCCTCAGAGGCGGGGAGGCAAGGGCGTCAAGAACATCGATGCCAAGAAGGGCTTTGTCTGCTGCACAACCACGGTATCGGAAGACGACGAGCTGCTAATCACCACCAAAGAGGGCGTTGTGATCCGAATTCCTGCGGGCGAGATAAGGGTGCAGGGCCGTTCCACGCAGGGTGTGCGCATCATGAATGTCAAGCCGGGAGACGAGGTCTCGGCGGTGGCCAGGATTACCTGAGGCGATGAGATTGCAGAGACGGGACAAGCTGGATATCATGAAGGACATTCTCTCCCTGTGCCTGGGTCAGGATATGAGAAAGACGCAGATAACTTACAAATCGAACCTGAATTTTCAGAAGGCCAGCGAGTTCGTGGAATGGCTGAAATTTCATAACCTCGTCCTGGAAGCTAAGAAAGGCGTCTACAAGACCACGCCCGATGGCGAGAGATTGCTTCACAAGCTGAAAAAGCTGATTGCGGCATCCTGTGAATCTGAAAAAAAGTGAGGGCGATGATCGATTGCTTTTTATCCATCTTGGTTGTCATGGTAAGAGGTTGATCATCAATGTCCGGTTACTGGGATCCGCATATTGAGCGCATGCCTCTTGAAGACCTGCATGCTCTTCAGGAAGATCGGCTCAAATCCGTAGTTAGATATGTCTATGACCATTCTGCATTCTACCGGCAGAGGTTCAAAGAGGCCGGTGTGCATCCAAGCGACATCCGCACTCTGGCCGATGTCACCAAGCTGCCGTTCACCAGGAAGGTGGACCTGAGGGACAACTACCCCACAGGCATGTTCAGCGCTCCTAAAAGCCAGGTGGTGCGCTATCATGTATCGAGCGGAACCACCGGAAAGCCCACCGTGGTCGGCTACACCAAGGGCGACATCGAGACCTGGTCTGAGTCGCTGGCCCGAGCCCTTACCTCCGTCGGCCTGGGAAGGGACGATGTGGTGCAGGTGGCTTACGGCTATGGCCTTTTTACGGGAGGGCTGGGCCTTCACTATGGTGCGGAACGCATCGGAGCGGCAGTTCTTCCGATCGGCACGGGCAACACTGAGCGCCAGATCGAGCTGATGCAGGACCTGGGAACAACCGCCATCGCCAGCACGCCATCCTACTTCCTGCATATCATGGAGGTAGCGGAGAAGATGGGCGTGTCCATCAGGAACGATACTAAACTCAAGGTGGGCATCTTCGGGGCGGAACCCTGGTCACTGGAGACCAGGAAGAGGATTGAAGATGCAACAGGCATCAGCGCTATTGACATCTACGGCACCAGCGAGATTTCCGGACCGCTGTTCACAGAGTGCCATGTCAAGAAGGGCATTCACGTCTGGGCGGACATGTTCCTCATTGAGGTGCTCGATCCCAAGACCGGCGAGCCGGTGGAGGATGGCGAGACCGGAGAGCTGGTCTTCACCACATTGCACAAGTTCGCTCTGCCGCTCATCCGCTACCGCATCGGAGATCTTACAATCATGGACAGCGAGCCATGCGAGTGCGGGCGGACTCACCCCCGGATCATGAGAATTCTGGGCAGAACGGACGACATGCTGATCATTCGCGGCATAAACGTCTTCCCGAGCCAGGTGGAGTCGGTCCTGATGAATATCCCGGAGGTTGGAGATCACTGGGAGATTCTTGTTGATCGGCAGGGGCCGCTGGATATAATGACCGTGCGCGTCGAACTGACGCAGGCAGGCTTCTCTGATAAGATCGGGGACCTGATGAAGCTCAAGAAGAAAATCTCCAAGCAATTGAAGGGCGTGCTGAACATTGCCGCAGAGGTGGACCTGGTTGAGCCGGGCACCATTCCCCGTTCCATGGGCAAAGCCAAGAGAGTAACAGATAACCGAAAGGTGTAGGAGGCTTATGAGATGTCTGAGATCAAACAAATTTCCCTTTTTGTGGAGAACAGGCCGGGCAGAACCGCCAAGGTCGCCAAGACGCTATCCGATGCGGGCGTTAATATCAGGGCGCTGACCATCGCCGAGGCAGGTGATTTCGGGGTCATTCGCATGGTTCTGGATGATCCGGATAAGGGATACAAAGTCCTGAAGGAGAGTGCCTTCACGGTATCGATGACAGATGTACTGGCTGTGGAGATGAAGGATACTCCCGGCGGGCTTTATGAGATTGTGAACACTCTGGGGCAGAATGAGATTAACGTCGATTATGCTTATGCCTTTGTCACCGCCAAGGCACAGAGAGCCATGCTCATCCTGAGAGTCGATGATATCGCCAGGGCCAAGCAGGTGCTGGGAGAAAAGAAGGTCAAGATCGCCACGAAAGAAGAGATTCAGTCGATTTAGCTGGGATTGTTTTTCTTTTCTAGGAAACCATGAAAGAGGGCCTGAGCATCAGGCTCTCTTCAGATCCCCGCGCTGAGCGATGTTCATCATTGCCAATCATCTCTGCCGTATCCTCGAACATTCCCGGGAGCTGGATTGAGGGCAGCTTCATCTCTCCGGAGACGGGTGCCATCATCTTCCTTTTCAATATCGATCCTCCAGCAGATATTTATGGTCTATTAACGGAAAATGTTTTGCCATCGCAGCAGCTTCCTGCTCTCTGCCCCGTAGCTGCATAATATACAATATGCTCTTGATATAGGATCACATTTATATATGCATTTGATCTAATTTAAATAGAATGCCTTTAAGTCAGAACGACATCCGGGCGCTCGTCCTCATCACCGGATCGAAAGAGCCGGTAAACTCCGGCTCCCTTCAGGCGGAACTGGGGCTTCGCAGGGAGACCGTCTCCAGGCTCATAACTCACCTGGTGAAGATGGGATTAGCGGAACGAAAAGAGCGCGAGGTAGTCATGGCAGGGACGCCCCCGGCTGAGGCCTTCAAGAAGCTCTTCTTCATCGCGCCGCAGTCTCCCGAATCGCCCAAAAATCCGCAACCCTTATATCGTCTCCTCACACCGATCACTCTGTGAAGATCGGCATTGGACGGCCTGGAAGAGAGAATCGGTCCGTGATCGGAGCCCTGCTGCTCCTGGTCATTCTTGCAGCCGGGGTAGCGTATGCCTGGCATGAGTATGACGATTTATTCTCCGTCCCGACCAGCCGCCTGGAGGCCGGCGGCTTCTATCCGGAGATGTTTCCGGACGGCCATCATTATTATCTGCAAATCCCCCAGGATCATGGCAATCCTTCTCAAGGAAACTTCACCGCCTTTTACCTCCTCTCGCCGGAATTTTCCGCCGGAGGAGATGTGATCTTCTGGCTCTTTGATAACCAGCAGGAAGCCGTGGGAATGATTAACAGCACCGCAGACTTTGAGAACTTCGAAGAGATCCTGAGAGGGCAGTCTTATGTCCTCATGGGAAACCGCGGCGTGAGTCCCACTCTCTTTCCCGAGATATTCAACAAAGATGGCTTCGCAAATCATTCGCAGGCATTGAGGCTCTATGGCTCCCGGCAACAGGTGGAGGACATCGAGGCAGTTCGACAGGATATGCAAAGAAAGGGGCTTTTGCCTGAAGACGGCAGAATCATGCTCTATGGCGGGTCCGGAGGCGGAGTTCTGGTTCAGCAGTACCTGGACAGATACGGCGAGCATGTATCCAGAGCCCTGATTGAGTGCAGCGGCGCCCCCGATCTGGCGGCAATGCACAACACAACATTCATGAAAGAGACGTATCTCTCCGACGAGAGCCTGGCCAATTCCTATTTTTCCCTGATGCAGAATGGAAGCGATACCGCGTCTCTGGCCTTTATGCTCTACAAAATAGGCCTCGCAGGAGATGTGAAGCTTCAAAATCAAATTGCAGGCAGCAGAAGTGGCACATCTTCGCTTGAAGGAGAGCAGGCCTATATTACAGGCTGGCTCACGCCCGCCAATAATTTTCCTCTCGTGCGTTGTATGCTTGATGCTCCCAGGGAGCTGGAGGTCAAGGTGAGAATATACGAGCTTGTCGGAGATGATCTTGAACGCTACCATCCCGCCTCCGCTCAAAAGGTCTGTCTGGGCTACGAATGGATCAGGGTCATCCTGGCCGATTTTCTCAAAGCCCACGAGAACGGCGAGATCCCTGTAACGAAAATTCAGCTAAACCGTTCCGGCTACGACGGAGAGGTGATGATCTGGTCTGCCGCATTTGATCAGGTATTCTCTGAGCAGATGGGGCAGTGGATGCGCCAGTCATATCCTCACGCCAGGCTGGCGATATTCAGCGACAGCCACGAGCGCAGAAAGGACCCGGAATACCGGCGAGAGTTCAGAAAAGCTTTCTTTCTGCATGGTTTGTATTCTCCAGAGGTCCAGGCCTGTTTTGATGATCCGAGACAGCTCAACGCTGTAGAAAAGACCTGATAGCGGCGGCCAGGAAACTACACCCTCGCCGCCCTCTGCCGCAGCAGGTGATCGGCCAGCACCAGGGCGACCATCGCCTCGGCCACGGGCACAATTCTGGGAGGAATCGCCGGGTCGTGCCTGCCCTTGATCTCGATCTCCGTCTCTTCGCCCCGGACGATGTCCACCGTGCGCTGCCGCCTAGCGATGGAGGGCGTGGGCTTGACCGATATGGTGCAGACAATGGGCGCTCCGGTGGAGATTCCGCCCAGGATGCCGCCCGCATTGTTGCTCTCAAACTCGACCTTTCCATCCCGCAGAAGGAGCGGATCGTTCATCTCGCTCCCCCGGAGGGCGGCGCACTGCCGGCCCGCTCCGATCTCCACCGCTTTGACCGCCCCGATGCTCATCAGCGCCCTGGCAAGGTCCGCATCCAGCTTGTCGAAGACAGGCTCGCCCAGGCCCGCGGGCACACCTGTGGTGGCTATCACCACCACTCCGCCCAGGCTGTCGCCCTCCGCCCGCACCTGATCCAGCCGCTCCAGCATCCGCTCTGCTGCCCCGGCATCCGGACAGCGAACCGCATTGGTCTCCGCCTGGGCCTGAAGCGAGGGCAAATCAGTTGAGAGGTCAATCTCCGCCACGATCCCGCCCAGCTCAGATACGTAAGCTGCAACTGTAATCCCCGCTTCGCTCAGCAGCTTCTTGGCTACAGCCCCGGCGGCGACCCGGCCCACAGTCTCCCGCGCCGAGGCCCGGCCACCACCCCGGTGGTCACGCAGCCCGTATTTCATCTGGTAGGCGTAGTCGGCGTGCCCGGGCCTTGGTCTGTCCCTGAGAAGATCATAAGCGGACGAGTTGGCATCCTTGTTCCAGACGAGCAGGGAAACCGGCGTTCCTGTGGTCCGACCCTCGAAGATGCCGGAGAGAATCTCCACCCGGTCCTCTTCCTTGCGAGCAGTGGAGGCCCGGCTCTGGCCGGGCTTTCTCCGGTCCAGTTCCTTCTGAATGTCTGCTGCATCAAGGGCCAGGTCCGCCGGGCAGCCGTCCACGACCACGCCCACCGCTCTGCCATGCGACTCGCCCCAGGTGGTGATGCGAAATAGTGTGCCGAAGGTGTTCCCGGACATAACTGGGCCTCAAATGCCAACTTTCGCCTTAAGCTTCGAGATGTCGCTTTCTATCCGCGTTAGCCGATCATCCAGAGACTCTTTCTTCTCGGAAATCTCATCAATAATCGCCTCGCGATTCTCGTCTAGCTTGGAAATCACCTCATCACGGGAGGTTTTTATCTCCTGGACGAGATCGGCTCGAGTTTCCTCCAGCTTGGCAATTGTAGCGTCCTGCTTTTCCAGCATCCTATCCTGCTTTTCCAGCATCATGTCCTGCTTTTCTAGCATCATGTCCTGCTTTTCCAGCATTTTATCTTGTTTGCGATCAATGCGCAGGAGGGCAGGAATGCCTTTGTTAAGCTGGTCTGCCGAAAAATAATGCATAAACGCATCCAAGGACATAATCGGCCCACTGTAATCCTCAAAAGCAATATCTGCGACATCTGCGCCTTCGGGACTTTCGTTCTGGGCGAACATCTTAAATTCTGCCAGTTGCTGTTCGTCGCCTTCGATAAATGCCAATAGAACCTGATTTCCGCCATCTGACTGATTTTTGGCAAAGAACCTCTCGCAGCCTAATTCCATAGCCCTGGTGAAGAGGAAAAACCTGTAGCCTACCTCATGAACCCTTTTGCCCTTAACGATCGCCTTAAGCTTCATTAGCATAATTTTGTAGCCTGCTCGTTAATAAGCTCTTCCAGCACGCAGGGCAGTTGGCAGCAAAATAGCTCCAGTGCTCATGCTTATATCCAGATCATGATTAAGAAAAAAGATATCGACGAGAAGATTGTACGCGCTCAATTGTCGACCATTCTCTGTCCATCGATCTTCGGATCACACATCCATCGATTTGTCGCCGGCGGTCCCTGACTGGGGAAAGATGTAATTCACCCAGCAGAGGGCCACAAGCGATGTCCCATACTTCTTCTGCACCTGTAGATAGTCGATGGCATAGGTTGGCTTAGAGAACTGATACTCACTGGAATTGTACCTTCTGTTCACCTCACCCATCAGGGAGGTATGCAAAGCCTCTTCTGCCGCCCCTCTGGCTTCTTTTTCAGGTACCGTCTGGTTCTCGTACCGCTTCTTGTACTCCGCGGCAAATCCCCCGACCAGAGATCCATCCTGGGTCCTCACCCATATCCTGCCCACCCCGGTGCACAGAGTATCGCCCTGCACCCCATTGAGATCGGACATGATGGTTTCAATGGCCGCTCCATGATGGAAGTACTCCCGGGCCTCGCTCAAGTTGATCTCTTTCGATTCGGGAGGCAGCACCGAGGTGTATTTGAGCACATTGAAGTTCTCAATGCTCGCATTCATCAGAGCCAGATCGTAAGATCCCGTCTCCCAGGGATCATCGCCCGGACCCAAATCGGTGTCGTTATGACCCATGGTGACGAAATACTCGTAGGGTATCCTGTTTCCCAGGACCAGGCCGTACATCATGCCCGTGTTATCGTCTGCCTGGGCCTCGCTGGCAATGGCCGGGCCAGACAGGGACAGGGCAAGCAGAATAGCCAAAAATATCAGTGACGCAGAAGCTATCAGTCTCATAATAGGTTCCTCTTATTTCTAAAAAAGTTGCGCCCATAATATATAGCATTTCGGTAGCGTGACTTCAACTAATGGTTTTATCTCGCTGGGGTCAAGGGGCCGAGAAGACCGCATCCTTCAGGGTGCGGATGAATCGTGCCCCTTGAATGATTACTTTCGGCCGTGGTAGTTGACGCCCCTTAGCTCTGACGCATGGGCCACGACCACCATAACCACGGCCAGCAGCAGCATCTCGGCGACTACTCCCGCAGCAACGCGGCCCGTCAATTCCCGGGCCGAGGCTGGCCACCGTCCAGATGGTCGCGCAGGTTGTATTTCATATGATAAGCATTGTCAGCATGCCCCTACCGAGGTTTGTCGCGCATTGCAAGCAACACCATTGAATATCACCGGACCCTGCAATGGCAGTAATCGTTATTGTCCGGTCCAAACGAAAATTTTCTATTTTTAATCCTTTCTCATCATTTAAACTTCGCGAGCAGCCTGGCATAAAACTCCCGCTCCGGTCCCTTAGTGGATCGCACCAGCCGGTCCAGTATCAGCTCAGGAGTGCTCTTGGCCAGGTAGTTGTAGCGGGGGCTTCTGCTGACGCGCAGATTGTTGTTCTCATCCAGACCCTCCGCCTCAATCCCGTCCACCCGCACCGGCGTCTCTACGTAGCGGCGCACGTCCTCAGCCAGGTGACTCACAAAGACCGCCACGCACCCCCGCCGGTCCAGCTCATCGAGCATGCAGGCGATGATGCGCGCCGAGGCACCAGGCTCGGTGATGGCCTCCAGC
>JGI20214J51088_10000876_pt1 | contig 20530 bp, 17 predicted proteins | sample WetSurMetagenome_FD_51088 | JGI IMG/M metagenome (IMG submission 51088) | reverse complement strand
GCGACTTCGACATCGTCGCTTTCTCCGTCTCCTTCGAGAACGACTACCCGAACATCCTGAAAATTCTCGAGATGGGGCGCATCCCGCTGACGGCCGAGGCGCGCGGTGAAGGAGCGTCTCTCGTGCTGGGGGGCGGGATCTCCGTCATCCTGAATCCCGAGCCGCTGGCGCCCTTCTTCGATCTGTTCCTGCTGGGCGAGGCCGAGGAGATGGTGCCGGAGTTTCTCGAGCGTTACCGGGTGCTGCGGGCCGGCGGCGTGTCCCGCGACGAGATCCTCTCCCGGGTGCAGCGAGAGGTCGAGGGCGCCTATGTCCCGAAACTCTATCGCGTAACCTACGGGCCCGGGCAGCGCATCGACTCCTTCCGACCCGTCGACCCGACCTATCCGGCCACGATCCGGGTGCGACACGTCAAGGACATCAGCGCCTTCCAGACACGCCAGATCATCACCACCCCTCACACGGAATTCGGCGACATGTTCCTCGCCGAGGCAAGCCGGGGCTGTTTCCGGGGGTGCCGTTTCTGCCCCGCCGGCTTTGTCTACCGTCCGGCCCGCTTTCGCAATCTCGCGGCACTCTTGTCTTCACTGGAGGAAGGGATTCGGAAGAAAGGGCGGGTGGGGCTGCTGGGCACGGCCGTTTCCGATCACCCTCAGCTTGCCGATATCTGCAGGCAGGTTCTCGACGACAAGGGCGTCTTCTCCATCGGCTCGCTCCGCATCGACCGGATCTCGAAGGACCTGGCCGGGCTTCTGGCCGCCTCGGGCGTGGAGATGGTGTCGCTTGCCCCCGAGGCAGGATCGCAGAGGCTTCGCGACGTCATCCGCAAAGGGGTTTCAGAGGAGCAGATCTTCCGGGCCGTGGAGCAGCTCATCGAAAACGGCATCGTCAATTTGCGGCTCTACTTCATGGTGGGGCTCCCCACGGAAGAGGAGGAAGACATCGACGCGATCGTCGATCTGACCCGAAGGATCGGCCACCACGCCGTCAAGACCACGAAGGGCACCCGGCGCTTCCGGCGGATCACCCTGAGCGTGAACCAGTTCATCCCCAAACCCGCCACGCCCTTCCAGTGGCTGCCCATGGCCGATGCCGTCCTCGTCCGAAAACGGATTCAGAGGATCAAGAGGGCCCTCGGGAAGGAGCGCTCGATGAGCGTCATCCACGATCTGCCGAAGTGGAACTACATCCAGGCGCTGCTCTCACTGGGCGACCGGCTCGTCGGCGAGATTCTCCTCGCCGTTCACGCAAACGGCGGAAACTGGCCCCAGGCCCTCAAGGGCGTCAATGTCAACGCCGACTATTACGTATACCGCGAGAAGGACCCTGGCGAGTTTCTCCCCTGGGACTTCATCGACCACGGAGTGGGCCGGGATTTTCTCCTGGAGGAATACCGGAAGGCGATGGAGCAGGGAAGAAGTTAAGAGGGTTTGAGGGTGAGAAGGTTGGAGAATCGGAGACACGCTCCAGGCGGAAAGCATATCCAAACTTCTTACCTTCTCACCCTCTCACCTTCTGGTTCCGCTGTTGACGAAGGCTCACGTTCGGACTTATAGTACATACACATTCCACAGGAAGGGAAGGCCCATGGACAAGCAGCCTCTTTACTTCGCCTACTCCACCGACATCAATGCCCAGGACCTGCAGAAATGGTGCGACAAGAACGGCTTCGACTACCCCATCGCGCGGAAAGTCGCCAATGCCTATCTGCCCGACACCGAGCTCATCTTCAATTACCGCGAGCGCGAGCGCAAGGGCCGCGTCACGAACATCCGGCGCCGTTTCGGCCAGGCCCTGCCGGGGGTTCTTTTCGAGGTGAAGCCCGGGGGCTGGGAGGCGATCGAAGCAAAAAAACTGGCACCCCGCTGCTACAAGCCGATACAGGCCATCGTCCTCACCGAGGACGGCAGGGAGCACGAAGCCACGGCCTACCATGTCATCGCCGACCGGATCGCCGGCTCGTTCCACCCCCCCCGAGTGGATTACGCNGCGATCCTGCGCGAGGGGCTCCTGTCGCACGGCTTTGACGACGGCATGCTCAACGCNGTGGCCGCGGGGCGCGAGGCGCCCTGGTACATTGAACACATCTTCGTCTACGGGACCTTCATGAAGGGCTTTTCGAGGCATCATCTCCTCGACGCCTGGGCCCACCCCTTTACCCGCCAGGAAGCCCGCGCAGCGGGGATACTTTACGACTCGAGGAAAGGGCATCCCTGCCTGGCGCCGGCCAAAAAGGAGGGACAAATCGTGAAGGGCGAGCTCTATCGCCTCAGGGACAACCGGCAGGCCTTCGAGATGCTGGACATCGTGGAGGACTTCCGCGGCTACGGGAACCCGCGCTCGGAGTTCCGCCGGGCCATCGTGCAGGTGGAGACCGTCAGCGGCAAGCAATTGCCTGCCTGGGCCTATTTCTACAACCTCCCGACAGCCAAGCTGGACGTGATCGAGTCGGGGGACTGGAAGAACCGGCCCTTCCTGACGTAGAAAGGGAAGCCATCACACGAAAAGGGCGGGATCCGCTGTGCGATTCCGCCCTTTTCGTTTCCGGCTCGACGATTCGCCTTTGGCAGCGACGCTGTGCCCTCAAAACGCAATCCACCCCGTCGGGATGCTGGACCCGGAAAGGGTCGTCCCTCGAACGGCTGTGCGACTCGTGATGGGGTTTTTACGTTTCTTGGAACCGGTACCAGAGGAATACCGCGCCGCAGAAGATGACGAAAGCTAAAACGGGGTGACCAACGAACTCGTCGAGCTTGCCGAAGGCTGCTCCTATGCAAATGAGAATCACGGAGACAACGAACAGAAGTTCGACGAGCACTTTAACGGGAGAGGGAAACCTGTTATGCATCGCACACCTCCCTGTGTCGTTTGACCTCTTCAAACTCTAAAAATGCAATAACGGTGCCTGAGTCGAGTTTGGTCGTTTTTTTATTCTGTTATGTTGTCTTTTTGCTCCGATCACCTCTTGAATGCCGTTGTCCTTGCCACTCAACCGTATCGAGGGGCTCATAAAAAGGTCTTATTCGGGCTGGAATGTGCTTTTCTACTACAAAATATGTAGACGAGTCTCCATCCGGTGTAAGGACCTCGCGGGTAAAATGCCCCGGATCGGATTTCAGCTTAGAGACCGAGGAGAACATGCGCCAGCAGGCAATGCACGGATGGAGGAGAAGGGAAACGGAATCAGTAAGGAGTCGAGTGTCTACTGCTTGTTTTCTACGTTGAAATGCATCGCCTGTCAAATGAAATCGATGCATGCCTTTCCCGCAGCGCCCGGCATGAGCACATTGTCGCGAGCCTGTCGAACGTGGTTTCGGGGCAGGCGCGGCATCACAACAGATTTATAACCGGTAAAATAAAACCGCAAATTCNTCGCACCGGTGTGCAGGGAATGTAATCCTGCAGACGGACATCCTGCATCGCGGGGACATCAAATAGTCCATATCGGCAGAGGGTCCAAACTCCACTGAATTCACGCCGTTTTCAGCCGATTTTTCATAAATCTTGCATGCATTTTTCATGGGGATGATGCCTTAACGCCCTGTCCCTTCAAGAGTCCATGTTGTTGCCGGGGAGCTATGAGGATCGGCCGCTATCTTCTTCTGATTATTCTCGTCATCGGTTTCTTCATCGTTTTCGGAAACCGGGGACTGATGGACAATCAGCGCCTGAAGGGGAAACTCTCCGAGCTGAGGGCCGAGAATTCCNGGTTCGAGGCGGCAAACAGCAGCCTGAAGCGCGAAGTGGTGTTGCTTCGCGAGGACCTTCGCTACATCGAGGCGGTGGCCCGCAACGAACTGGGCATGGTGAAGAAAGGCGACCTGCTCTATCGTCACATCGAATCCCCGACAAAGAAGGAAGAAGCAGCGCCCCCGTCAGCCTCGGGTGTAGATCGCCCCGCTCCTGACGATGCCGCACAGGACAAGCCTCAGGAAAACCATGACAGCCCGCCTCCCAGGCGAAATCCCGCCTGAATCAGTCTATCCTCTGGTCTGTCCCGTCTATCCCGTCTATTCCGTCAATGCCGCGGAGTTGGAGGTTAAAGGTCAAAGGAAAAAGGATAAATGTTCAGGCACACCGTAACGTTTGCGTCCTTTAGCCTTTATCCTTTAGCCTTTTGCCTCCATCCTCGTTCCTCGAACCTCGTGCCTATGTGGTGCGCAGCGCGTCGACGATCTTCATTCTCGAGGCCTGCACGGCCGGCAGCACCCCTCCCACNAAACCCATGNTCAGNGANAACAGAAGAGCCTGCCAGACGATATCGAACGTGAGCGCAAAGGAGAAGGCCAGCTCCGAGAAGGTCTGGAAGTTGAGCGTCGAGATCGTGAGAAGCTGCAGGAAGGAGGCAAAGAAAAGCCCCGTTGAGCCTCCGATCAACCCCAAAAGGAGCGACTCCATCAGGAAGGCCCCCAAAATGCTGCGGCGCTGGAACCCCAGGGCCCGGAGTGTGCCGATCTCGGCGGTGCGGTTCGCCACGGCAGCGTACATGGTGATCATGGCCCCGATCACGGCGCCGAGCGAGAAGATGATCGTGAGCGACGTGCCCAGGATCCGGAGGAACTTCGCCATCACTTCCGACTGGTCGGCGTAGAAGCGGCTCTCCCGCTTGGCCTCCACGGTGAGCCTCGGGTCGCTCTCCACGCGGGCCTTGAAGGCATCGAANTCGGATGGATCGCGCAGCTTGAAGATGACCGAGGAGTACACGGGCCTCCGGAAGGTCTGCATGAGCTGGTCCGCATCGCCCCAGATCTCGGAGCTGAAGCCCGTGCTGCCCGCGTCGAATATCCCTACCACGGTCCAGTCCCTCATCCCGAAGCGAAGCGTCTCGCCGATCCCGGCCCCCGTGAATCGCCGGGAGACACTTTCACCGGCAATGATTTCCGACGAGCTCGGGCGCGGCATTCGTCCCTCCCGGAGCCTCACCTGCGGCCGCAGCGGGATCGATTCCTCGTTGATCCCGCGGATGATGACATTCGAGGGCTTGTCGGTGCCCCGCTTGGGAAGGCTGATCAGCACCACGACTTCCTTGGCGAGCATTCTCCTGCCGCCGTCCCCCATGGCCACCTCGGGCTGGGTCTCGATGACCGAGGCCTGGAGCCTGTCAACGCCGCTCTGGACCTCCGACTGGGAGCCCTTGCGGATGAGCACCACGTTGTCCCAGGAGCCCGTGTCGACAAGGGTCTTCTGCAGCCCCTCGGCCAGCATGAGGATGGCCGCGAAGACAAAGACGACGAGCGCCATGCCCGAGGCCGTGAGGATCGTCGTGAGGCGTCTTGTCCAGAGATTCCGGAAGCTGTAGGAGACGGGAACCTTCATAGGCCCTATGCGCCTGGGATTCAGTATTCAGGATTCGGGAATCTGGATCAGGATGACTCGACTTTCCCAACATCCCGGGATCTTGATCTCACCCCAGGTCTCCTTTCTTTTTTAATCCGGACTCCGGATGCCTGAATCCGGATTCCCGGCTGAGCGAAGCTCAGCCTATTCTGCGCAGCCCGTCGGCAATGCGGATATTCACGGCCCGCCAGGTGGGGAAAAGGGCGGCAACGATCCCCACCAGCACCCCCGCGGCGATGTCCAGAAAGATTGTCTGCCGCTCCACGAAGAAGATGGGGAAGTACGTCCCCAGGTAATCGGCGAAGGCCTGCGCCACGGGGAAGGTGAGGCCGATCCCGATGGCCGTCCCCAGGAGGCTGATGAACAGGGACTCCCCGAAGATGAGCCCCGCTATGTACTTCCCGCCGAAACCGAGGGTCTTGAAGACAGCGTACTCGCCGATCCGTTCGCGGGCCGTCATGGCCATCGTGTTGGCTACGACCGCCATGATGATGACAATGATCACGATGGAGACAAACTGGATGGCGATGAGGATTGCCTCGGTCATGGAGACGAAGCTCATCTGGAAGGCCTTCTCCGTCTCCGTGAGGGTCTCGGCCAGCGAATTCTTGAAGGTCCGGTCGATCGTCGTGCTCACTTCCCCCGCCAGGTTCGGGTTCGTGATGCCGATCATGTAGAACCCCACCTGGTCTGCTCTCAGCGATGCTGTCTTCCTCATCGACTCGTTCAGGTAGTCCCAGTGGAAAAAGAGCTGCGTCTCGTCGACGCTGCGGTCCCTTCCCTTGTAGATGCCGCGGATGACGAACTCCCAGTTGCCGGGGAAGATGGTCCCCTTGAGGGTGATCGTGTCCCCCACTTTCCAGCCGAACTTGTCGGCGATCTTCCTGCCGGCGACGGCGCCCTTGCGATCGTTGAGAAACGTCGTCCGCTGCAGGTCGGGGATCACGTACTCGGGATAGAGTGCCAGGTAGGACTTCGGCTCGACGGCAAAATTGGGGAAGAAATTCTTCTCCTCGATGTAGACCCCGCCGAACCAGTTTCCCCAGGAGACAAGGTTGACGCCGCTCACCTGGCGGATCTTGTCCTTGTAGGCCAGGGGCAGCGGGAACACAAGCGAGATGGCATTCCGGATCACGAGCCGGTTGGCCGAGGAGGCTTCCACGCCCGCATACCAGGCGTTCACCATGGTCCGGAGCATGCCGAAGGNAAGGATGGCGATGGTGATGCCCAGGATCGTGAGCCCCGTTCGCAGCTTGTGGCGGAAGGCGTTGCGGATGAGAAGTTTAAGGGTGCGCATTGTTCAGGTAGCCCTTGTCCAGGTGGCGGATCACCTGNGCCGCCTCGGCGGCCTTGGGGTCGTGGGTCACCATGATGATGGTCTTGCCCGATTCGAGGCTGAGCCGGCACATGAGGGACATGATCTCCTTTGCCGAGGCGCGGTCCAGATCCCCCGTGGGCTCGTCAGCCACGACGATCGCGGGGTCCGTGACAACGGCCCGGGCGATGGCCACGCGCTGCTGCTCGCCGCCGGATAGCTGGGCGGGGTAGTGGTCCATGCGGTGCGCAAGGTTGACCACGCGAAGGGCCATCTCGACGTGATCGCGCCGCTCCGAGCGGGTGAGCCCCGTGAGCTGCAGGGGCAGCTCCACGTTCTCGAAGGCCGTGAGCACCGGGATCAGGTTGTAGAACTGGAAGATGAAACCCACGTTCGTGGCCCTCCAGTGAGCAAGATCCGTCTCGCCGAGAGCCGTGATGTCCACACCGCCGATGACGATCGTCCCGCTGTCGACCTTGTCGATCCCGGCGATGAGGTTCAGAAGCGTGCTCTTGCCGGACCCCGAGGGGCCCATCAGCGCGAGAAACTCTCCCTCGCGGATGTCGAAATTGATCTCTCGCAGCACGGGGATGATGTGGCTGCCGCGCAGGTAGGCCTTGTNGACGTTTCGGACCTCGACGATGACGGGCCGGTTCTCCAGCTCGGAAGCCATTCCGTGGTCATCACAGGNTGTGGTCTGCTCGGACATGATCTCACTCAAATCATGAAGTTGAGAGGGTGAGAGGGTAAGAAGGTTGGAAAAGCCGGAGGTCAATCGTTTGCCCTGTGCTTCTCCAACCTTCTCACCTTCAAACCTTCTTACCTTCTGCCTTTATTTTTCGGCCTGTTTCACGCGGCTGCCTGTCTTGAGGCCCTTGGGAGGGTTCAGGACGACCCGGTCGCCGGCCTTGACGCCGCCCGTCACGACGAGCAGATCGCCCATTTTCTCGCCCGTCGTGATCTCCTGCTCCTCCACCTGGCTTCCCTTGACGACGAAGGCCGTCGACTTGCCGTCCCGGCTCACCACTGCGGCGGGGTTGATGGTCGTTCGAGGCTTCTCTTCGCCGGGTCCCACCGGCTTGGACAGGAACGCCACCTTTGCGCTCATCTCGGGGAGGACCCGCGGGTCGATGTCGAGGAAGCGCACCTTGACCATGACGGTGGCCTTGCTCCGGTCTGCCGTGGGGATGACCATGTGGACCTCGCCGCGAAATCGCTTCTCCGGCAGGGCGTCGAGCTGGATTTCGCAGGGCTGTCCCTTCTTCACCTGCTCGAGGTTCGACTCCGACACGTCGGCTTCGACCTGCAGCGAGTTCATGTCGGCGATGGTGACCACTGCCGCCTTGGCGTTGGCCGCGGCGCCCAGAGGAGTCACAATGTCCCCGATGTCGGCATTTTTCGTGAGAACGACGGCGTCAAAGGGCGCACGAAGGAGCGTGTACTCCACGCTCACCTTCGTCCCCTCGAAGGTCGCCTCCGCGGCCTTCACGGCCGACTCGGCGCCGGAAACGCCGGCAATGGCCTTCTTGTATCGGGCCTCGGCGGCGTCGAAGGAAGCCTTTGTCGTNTACTCCTGGGCAAGGAGCTCTCTCTCCCGCTCGAAAGAGGCNCTGGCGTCTTCGAGTTCCGCCCGTGCCTGGGCAAGACTGTATCGGGAGACGCTCAGGTTCGCCTGGGCCTGGTCACGGGCTGCCCGGACATCCTCGCCTTCCAGCCTTGCAATGATATCGCCCTTCTTGACTCGGCTCCCCTCTTCGACGGAAAGCTCCAGCAGCCGGGAAGTGATCTTCGAGGCAACGGCGGACTTTCGCTGGGCCACCACGTAGCCGCTGGCATTGAGAAGGGTGAAGGACTGGGAGGGGTAGGTCTGGTTCACCATGGCCACCTCCACCGACTGTGCAGGAGTGAAAACCCCCATCCAGTACAGGGCAGCTGCCAGCACGATCAGCGCCGCGCCGCCGATGATGAGCATCGGCCGCTTTTGCAGTTTGGTCTGTTTGGCTTTCGTGGTCTTGTCGATCTTGAGACGGGAAAGGTCGTCGGCTGCCATGGAATCATTCTTTCGTCGCGGTGAAAGGATATGAAAAAACCGGCTGAAACCGGTCTCTCGTCCTGATGAGTCGCGGTGGCCACCCCCGCAATGACCCGCCTATAAAATACCTGCTCCGGCCGATTTGTCAACTGGATTGAGAAGAGTGCAAGGCCCCGCCGGGGAGACTTTTTCGTTGAAGTTCGGATTTATCGGTACTATGATGAAAACCGAAGCGTAGGAAATCCATGAGAGGAGGCGTGGACATGCTCGTAAAAGTACTCATCAAACGCAAGGTCACGCAGGAAAAGGAAGCGGCTCTTCTGGATCTCATCACGCAACTCCGGACGCTGGCATCGATGCAGCCGGGCTACATCTCCGGCGAGACGCTGCGCAGCGCCGACAACCCCGAAGAGTATCTCGTCATCAGTACCTGGCAGACGATGGATGACTGGAAGAAGTGGCTCGCGAGCAAGCAGCGAGCTCCGGTCCAGGACAAGATCGACAAAATCCTCGGCAAGAAAACGGTCTANGAGGTCTTCCAGTACCCCGAGAAATCGGTCTCCCTNCGCAGCTTCAAAGGATACGAGGGGGGCTGATCTCCGCACGATGGGACCTCCTTCGCAAGCCACCGCGGGATCCTTCCCCGGACTCCTGGCTGACAGGCTCTGGGTTCTGGGCAATTCCTATTTCAGTCTCTACCTGGTCCGGGGAGAGAAGGCTTCGGTCCTCGTCGACACGGGCATATCCGCCACGGCCGATGAGGTCATCGGTCAGTTGAAGACGATCGGGGTCAGCCCCGACTATCTCATCGTCACCCACCCACACGGCGATCACATCAATGGGCTCGAGGCGCTGCGGGAGCGCTACCCTGAAGCCCGCGTCGTTATCGGCCCGGGCGCCCGGGAGTTTCTGGCCCACCCGAAAACGGCGGCCGCCCTGGTGGCCGAGGACCGTTTCATGTCGGAATTCCTCGCCTCGCAAGGGTATCGAACGGGACGCCCGCCCATTAGCCGCCCCCCCTCCGTGGACGGGGCAGTGGTCGTGAACGACAACGAGACACTCGATCTGGGAGAGCTCTCCGTACGATTCCTTCACGTCGGCGGGCATGCCATCGGCAACATCCTTGTCCACGTCCCGGGCAGCCGCGCCCTGATGGCCTCCGACAGCCTGGGTTTCCGCATCCCCAGCATCGGGTTCTTCCCCATCTTCTTCACGGGGTATGCAGACTACATGGCCACGATCGACCGCCTGGAAACCCTCGAGCCTCGAATTCTTTGCCTGGCCCATCAAGGGCCGCTCATCGGGCAAGACGCAAGCAGTGCGTTCAGGGACGCCCGCGANACCGCGCGGTCCCTCTACGAACAAATCCGCAACGACCCCCGGGAGGAGGACGCGTTGATCGCCGATCTCAGCCGGCACTTCTACCGCGAAGAACTGAGCCTCTACACACCGGACAACATCATCGGCTGTTGCCGCCTGCTCATCCGGCGCAGCCGGGCCGGGCAGGCCTGACAGCTTCGCTGAGGCCTGCGGGCTTCGGGATTCCGAAATCAGGAATTAGTAATTGAGTAATCAGTAATTAGACAAGATTCCCCAATTACTTAATCAACGAATTTCNCAATTACTGTTTTTCAAATGTAGGTCCCCCCGGGTGGTGCGGCCCAGGGGGAAGAGGAAGAAAGGAGAAGATAGAAACGCTGTCGGCCGGATCACAGGTTGAAGCGGGTCAGGTCCGTTCGGAGGGGGGAACCCCGGTGTCCCGTGACAGCCCGGCTCCGGTTCCAACCAGTGTCCTTGATCTATCTATCGGCCATTCAATAAATTAACTTGAGAGAGGATGTACGGTAACCTGCCTGAAACCCGTGCAAAGGAGGGATAGGTCATGCTCAAGGCGAGGGACATGATGACAAAAAATGTAGTCACCGCCACACCCGACATGGAGATCGCACAAGCGGCACGGCTTCTTCTGGAACATCACTTCAACGGACTGCCCGTGGTCGACGACAAGGGCCGCCTGATCGGGATCATCTGTCAGGACGATCTCATCGTCCAGCAGAAAAAACTTCCCCTTCCCTCCCTGTTCACTTTCTTCGACGGGCTGATCCCCCTGACATCCTATCGGAGCCTGGAGAAGGAAGTGGACAAGATCGTTGCCTCAAAGGTCTCCCAGGCAATGACGCCGGACCCGATCACCATTGACCCCGACACGAGCCTGGAGGATATCGCCACGCTCATGGTCGGCAACAACATCCACACTCTTCCCGTCGTGGAAGGAGACCGGCTCGTGGGGATCATTGGCAAGGAGGACGTCCTGCGGACCCTCATGCCTTCGGGAAGCAAGGATTGACCCGATCCCTTCCGCCAGAATTACCCATACCCGTCTCTCGGCAAGCGGCAATGCCGCTCCCCCCCGTGCGAACAGGAGAAAATATTTTCTTGCTTTTTTCCATTCCCATTTGTATATTGAATACACTTCATTCCACATAGAGGAACTACTTTCCATATTGTAAGACAAAAGCGGGCAATTTTGTAGGTGTCTCTCTGATAGGAAAATCAGAATTGCGCCGATATACCAAAGCTTTTCCATCCGGTATAACGCTGGTGAAAAGGCGAAGGGAAGCACAAATTGAAAAACAGCTCGGAAAACCGGGTCTGAATAGAAAATGCCCCAGGGCAATGAAGTTCTCTCTGTCATCTACCTCTCTCCTATTCGTTCATGGAGGGGATCAACGATGCTCTCCTCCATGAATGAATACAAAACGATGACGGAACGGGCCCCGAAAGGGGCCGAAAGCAAGAAAATGACGTTCTTTTGAACGACTCCGTACTCTCTCTGTCATCTACCTCTCTCCTATTCGTTCATGGAGGGGAGCGATGCTCTCCTCCATGAATGAATACAAAACGATGACGGAACGGGCCCCGAAAGGGGTCGAAAGCAAGAAAACGACGTTCTTTTGANCGACCCCGTACTCTCTCTATCATCTACCTCTCTCCTATTCGCTCATGGAGGGGATCGTACCGTTCTCCTCCATGAATGAAGCCATTCGTTATCTTTACATGTAAATCCCTTTCAAGGGCTTATCTCGTACGAGGTAAGCCTTTTATATTTTCCCCTCAAGAGAAGCCGGTCCATGCCGATAAATTTTGTGACGGGATTTGTTTTTGATTGGATATCAGGCTGTTGAAGNGNAATGGTTTCATGAGTAAAAAACTGCTCCAGGTATCGGTCATCACCCTCATCGGCGCATTCTACGCCATGCCGATCACNTATTACGCCACCAAAGTCCTCCGGGTCTGGGGCATCCTGCCGGGGTAAGCCCCGGTAGCCTTCTTTCACGGGCTGCCTAAACCCTGTCAAAAACGGTCGGGCAAACGATTTTGCAAGGCGAAGCAACACGTTATGCCAACGGCTCTTCGCGAAGCAGAGCGTCGCAGTGCAAGCGGTTTGAGCCCAACCACATCCCTTCCCTTTTAACCCCTTGAATAGATTTCAATACTGCGTTATCTTTCCATCGATGCATCTGTTCGGCCGGATGTCGGCGGCCGGCAAGAAAAGGCCCTTGCGGGGGGTATTCCCGATAGAAAGGCCATCGGCTCGATCAGGGAGATTGCCATGGAGAAACGGGATCCGGAAGATCTTCGCCAATATCTGCAACCGACGTTTTATATCGACTCCGACGCCCGGGCGGTGATCGAATTTNCCCGGGCCCATGCGAAGGGGGAAACGGACACGGACAGGGCGATCAGCCTTTTTCAGGCCGTCCGCGACGAGATCCTCTACGACCCGTACGACATCGTNCTNCTTCCGAAGGAGTTCAAGGCAAGCACCATCATCGGAAAACGCAAAGGCTATTGCGTGGCCAAGGCCATCGCCCTGGCCGCCGCGGCCCGGGCAGCGGGCATCCCCTCCCGGGTCGGGTTTGCCGATGTGAAGAACCACTTGAGCACGGAGCGGCTCCGCAAGCTCATGAAAACGGACATTTTCATTTTCCACGGCTATTCGGAGCTGTTCCTGGACGGCCGCTGGCTCAAGGTCACACCCACATTCAACATGAGCCTCTGCGAGAAGTTCGGCGTCAGGCCCCTGGAATTCGACGGCAAGTCGGATTGCCTCTTTCACGAGTTCGACAGGAAGGGCAACCGGCACATGCAGTACATCCACGACCACGGGGCCTTTGCGGATGTTCCTTTCGAGAGGATTGTCGTCGAGCTGCAGCGGCACTATCCCGAATTCTTTCCCAGGGACGGCGCTGCCNTCGGCGGAGATTTCTCCGATGAGGCCCTGAAAGAAACGGCCGGGAGAGGCAAGAGCCGCTGACGACGCGTTGCAGTGCCTTTCGACGATTTGATGGGGGTTAAGGAAGTACAGCCAATGTTGCCCGTCATCTTCTATTTCCAGCTGCATCAACCCTTCCTGCTTCATCCCGAACGGGACAAGTTCCTGTGGGACGAGAAAAACCGGGAGATCTTTGCCGAAAAAACTGCCCTCCGTTATCTCCCCGCCATCCGGACACTGGCTTCGCTTGTCGCGAAATACCCGGACATCAAGTTCACGATCGGCCTGTCGGGCACCTTNCTGGACCAGGCCGAGCTCTACCGGAGCGAGGTCATCAAGGCTCTCCAGGACCTTCTCGATGCCGGTCGGGAGGGCGAGCGCGTCGAATTCCTCGACGAGACGCACTACCACTCGCTCACGAGCCTCTTCGAGGATCCGCGCAAGCAGGAATTCCGGGACCAGGTCTCGCTCCACCGGGACCGGCTGGCCAAGCACTTCGGCACCCGCCCCACGGCCTTCCGCAACACGGACCTGATCTTCAACAACGATATCGCCGCCGTCGTCGCGGACATGGGGTATGCGGCCATGTTCTGCGAAACGGCGGAGCCCGACGCCTCGAGCGGACAGGTGTATCGGGCCCGGGGAACGGATCTGCTCGTCATCCCGAGAAACCGAGAGCTGAGCGATGACGTCCATATCGGCTTCGCCCAGCACCTTCTCACACCCCGCGAGTACCTCGAGCGCATCGTGGAGAGGGCCGGGGGGATCGCGCTCCTGGGCTTCAACCTGGAGTTCATGGATGGCCTCGAAGGCGCCGGGATCCATGATTTCTGGAAGGGGCTTGCCGAGGCGCTCCCGGAATTTCCGGATCTGGAGGTCGTCACGGCCACCCAACTGGCCCTGCGGTTCCGGGATGCCGATTGCCCGGTCCTGGACATCGCCGCTCCGGCAAAGGCCGACCGGGCCGCGATGAAGCGGCAGACGGGCGGCTGGCTGGACGACCCGGCCCAGTTCGATCTGTTTCGGGACATTGAGAAAATGGAAGACATCGCCCGCAAGGCGGGCGGCGAGNTGNTGAACCACTGGCGGCACCTCACCGCGTCGGATCACCTCTATGCCATCCATCAGCGGACCGGCAGGGAATCGGCGTTGTGCACCTATGAAAACCCTTACGGGGAGTCGCTGGCCAGTGCCGTTCACATCCTGACGCGCAAGATCGACATCCTCACGGTCACCATCTTCCGCTTCGAGATCCTCACNCGCAAGGAAAAGCCCGCCGTCCTNATCGTCACACCCGAAACAGGNCGGCTCCCCGAGGACCTGGGGGGGCTCGCCAAGTACATCTCGGGAAAAAGCGGGGGACAGGGCGAGGTCATCTCGGCGCTGTGCGAGGGCCTGACGGAGCGGGGAGTCGACGTTCACCTCGCCGTTTTGAACCTGAAAAAGCGCTTCCAGCGCGAATCCCGGCTCAGTGCGCAGCAGTGGCGGGAGGTCCGTTACAAGATCGATCCGGAGAAAATCCACCTCGTCAGCTCGGGCGTATTTTCCGATCTCTTGAGCGCATACGGGGGCAACCCGCTGCTCAACGCCGCAGAATTCCAGCGCGAGATTGTCAACAACGTCATCAAGGCCGTGAGCGCCCGCCACGGCGGCAGGCTCATCGTCCACACCCACGACTGGATGGCGGGCGGGATCATCAACGCCTACCTGAAGGCACGCGGGGTGCCTGTGCTGCACACGGTCCACAATGTCTTCACGGGACACATCCCGCTCGACATGCTCTTCGGCGTCGATATGGAAGATTTCTCCGAGAATCTCTACTACTCCGAGGAATACGGCAGGCGCAGCATCGACAGCCAGGCCACGGCCATCAAGAACGCCTCCCTGATCAACTTCGTGGGCGAGCAGTTTTTGAAGGAGGTGGTCTACGACTACTTCATGGACCGGCCCCTCGTGCCGCCCGGAGTGAGAACGGAGGTCAAGGCCAAGTACTTCCACGGAACGGCCATCTCCATCATCAATGCGCCGCCGCCCTACATGTACCCGGAGCGCTGCGATTCCTGCGTCGAGAAATTCGGCCCCGCAGACAACGTCCTGGAAGCCAAGCGCATCAACCGCGTCGAGTTCCAGAAACGGATGGGGCTCAATGTCGACGCCGACGCGATCCTGTTATTCTGGCCGTCGCGCCTCGATCCCACACAGAAAGGGGTGGACCTTCTGGAGCAGGTGGCCGGGCCCTTCGCAATCGATCATCCCGATGTCCAGATCGCCATCGTCGGCGACGGGGTGGGCAACGACCGGAAACACGTGGACATCCTGGGACGGATCGCCTATGCCTCGGGCGGCCAGATCGGCTACCAGCCCTTCAGCGAAGATCTCTGCATGCTGGGCTATGCTGCGGCAAGCGACGTTTTCGGAGCGTCACTCTACGAACCCTGCGGCCAGATTGACCAGGTGGGCAACATCTTCGGCGCAACGGCCACGAACCGCGACACGGGGGGCTACCACGACAAGATCCGGGAGCTTCGCTTGAAGATTGCCGGCGCTCCCCAGGACGTGGGAAACGGGTTTCTCTTCCGGGACTACGACGCCCGGGGCTTGTGGTACGGTCTAGAGAACAGCGTGAGGTTCCACCGGCGGCCTCCCGAGATCCGCGAGCCTCAGATCAAGCGCATCATGCGCGAGACGCGGCAGCGATACCGCCTCGAGAATATGATCGCCGCCTACATCCGGGCCTATGAACGAATCAACGACGGAGAGCCGATTGTCTAGCCGCTTCGCGGCAGGCTCCAGGTCTCGGGCTTCAGGAACAAATCAGGCCTGCAACTGATGAAATCTCATTCCGACAACCAAGATGGAGGGAATGCCCGTGAGTCTTCTGAAATGCACATCCGTCACTGCGGCGGCGATGATTCTCTTTTCTGTGTCGCCTGCAGCAGCGGCCGAGAACGTAAAGACCCCTGCGACCCAGTACTGGGTGAGCGTCGCAACGCAGAACATGAGCATCCCGGGCATGCCCCAGGAGGGGATGTCGGGACTGCAGGGAATGATTGTCGGAAAGATGGCGGGAGTGGGGCCGAAGAAAAGCCTTCTTCTGCAGCTCAATTCGCCCAGGGCAATACCGTCAGACCCTGAAGCAACCCACGACATCCCCGCCGGCCTGAACATGGGCAAAACCCTCCCTCTGTTGATCCCTCCCGAGCGTGCTAAGCCTGCGCAAAGGGGTGAAGAGCCGGAGCGAAAGATGGAAAAGCCGAAGGTGCGCATGCTCTTTTACTGGGGGTGCGGCGAGACGGTGCGGCCGGGCCAGCCGAAGGTGGTCGATACCGATAAGATGAGCATGCCGGACTTCGGCAAAGCCCTGTCAGGGCGCACCGGTTCCGGGCAGTCTCCCCCGTCGCAGAGGGCGGGCTGGGCCTATGCGGAATGGCCCAACCAGAAGGACCGCCAGGATGTGCCGAAGAGCAGCTCCCTTTCGGGGGACCACTTCATCCACGGCAACTACACGCCGGATATCAAATTCGCCGTCGGCGAGAGGCACGACTTCATGGCGCCCGTCGAGTTTACCTCCGTCACAGGAGGGCTCACGGAGAGCATCCGGTTCCAATGGAAGAAGATCCCCACGGCGATCGGCTATTTCGCCATGGCCATCGGCCATAACGAAAAGACCGGCGAGACGATCCTCTGGTCCTCGAGCGATGCCCAGGACCCGGGATACGGCCTCATGAACTATCTGCCTCCGGCCGATGTGAACCGATTCATCCGGGATAAGGTGGTCATGGGGCCCGAGGTGACGAGTTGTTCGATACCCGGGGGGATTTTCACGAACGCAAACGGAGCTGCACTGCAATTCATCGGTTACGGCGACGAGTTGAACATCGGTTATCCGCCGAAGCCAAAGGAGTCGACAAAGCCGCACGAATATATCTGGACCTTGAAATTGAGGAACAAGTCCACCGGGATGTACCCGATTGGAATGGATGCAGGAAAAGCAGAGAGCAGGACAAAGGAAAGCAGTCAGAAGCAGGATGAACAGCCTGCGGACTCGAAGAGCGCAGAATCCCCTGACCCCGTGAAGGGCACGCTGAACAAGATGAGGGGTATCCTTGGCTTCTGATGGCTCGTGTCCCTCTGCCTGTGCGCTTTTTTTGGCGAACCGACAGGATGAAAGGGGTGCCGGTCCAGCGGCTGCCCCGAACAGGATTTCTGAGAAATGAAGAACATCGTCATCATTACCGGTGCCGGTCGCGGCATCGGCGCCGCCACGGCGATTCTTGCCGCTCAGCGAGGCTATGCCGTGTGCGTCAACTATCTCCACAACCAGGCTGCAGCCGATTCCGTCGTCGACGCCATTGAACGCGCGGGGGGCAAAGCGATCGCCGTGGCCGCCGATGTTGCGGTGGAAGCCGATGTGATCCGACTGTTCGAGACGGTGGACCGGACATGGGGACCCCTCACGGCACTGGTCAACAACGCGGGCGTTCTGGAGCGGCAGACGAGAGTGGAAGGCATGAGCGCCGCCCGCCTGAACCGCGTCTTCGCGACAAACATTACCGGGTATTTCCTGTGTGCCCGTGAAGCCGTGCGGCGCATGTCAACGAAACACCGCGGTGCAGGTGGCGCCATTGTCAATGTGTCGTCCGGTGCGGCCCGATTGGGCTCTCCCGGTGAATATGTGGATTACGCTGCCTCCAAGGGGGCCATTGATACGATGACGATCGGGCTGGCTCAGGAGGTCGCAGCAGAGGGCATCCGTGTGAATGCCGTGCGTCCCGCAACCATCTACACGGACATCCACGCCAGCGGCGGGGAGCCGGGCCGGGTGGACCGCGTCAGGGAATCCGTGCCGATGAGGCGGGGCGGCGAGGCCGCGGAGGTGGCGCGGGCAATTCTGTGGCTGCTCTCGGACGAGGCTTCTTATTCGACGGGGACCTTTATCGATGTGACGGGAGGAAAGTAGAGGCCGGCGAGAGTTTCTGAACTCGACCGCATAGAAAAACCATGAGTTGCTCGTGGGCCGGCAAGACNATTCCCATGTGATCCAGGAGGACGCCTTTCCATTCTTTTCCGTTGACACACCGTTTCTCCTTTTTTATACTGCCGCGCCATATCGATCTTATCGACTCTCATCCGTTGACAATACCCGGGTGATCCAGCCTATCGCTTCAGGAACTGGATTGTTCTTGTGTGAACATCATGAAGCGTCCTTCGACGCTGCCGGAAACAAGCCCATGGCAAAAGATAAAAAAGTGCTGATGATCTGTCTATTCCTGGCGGCCGTGACTCTCGCGGCATTCTGGCAGGTCAGCCGTTGCGAGTTCATCGATATCGATGATAGCGATTATGTCGTAAAAAACAGTCATATTCAGACTGGAATGACGATGGAGGGGATCCGGTGGGCCTTCACGACCGGTCATGCCAATTTCTGGCATCCCCTCACATGGATATCCCACATGCTGGATGTCCAGTTTTTCGGGTTAAACCCCCGGGGGCACCATCTCACGAATCTCCTGTTCCACATCGCAAATACGCTGCTGCTCTTTCTCGTCTTGTCCCGGATGACAAAAACACTCTGGCAGAGTGCCTTCGTGGCGGCATTGTTTGCGCTCCACCCGCTCCACGTGGAGTCTGTCGCCTGGGTGGCTGAGCGCAAGGATGTCCTCTCCACCTTATTCTGGATGCTCACCCTTGGAGCGTATGTTTTTTACGTTGAGCGTCCGGGGCTGCAGAGGTACCTGGCGGTTGTTCTCTTCTTCGCTATGGGCCTGATGGCGAAACCCATGCTGGTCACCCTCCCTTTCGTTCTTCTTCTGCTGGATTTCTGGCCCCTCCACCGCTTCGAACAAGATAGGCCGGCTCCTCTCCGGTCGCAGGTCGAGGAACCGGTGCCTGAGGATAGACGAAAAGGAAAAGCGAAAAAAAAGCATGCCGACAAAGGCGCGCCGAAAGCGGTACAGATCGCGGCAAAGACAGAGCAACCGATAGAGGTGACATATCACTGGGAGCGGATTCGATATCTGCTGTGGGAAAAGATTCCCCTTTTTGCCCTGACCGTTCTCTCGAGTATCACAGCATTCATCGCCCAGCAAGAAGGAGGGGCAGTAGGCTCGATTGAAGCATATCCGTTGGGTGTTCGCATTTCCAATGCCATCGTTTCTTATATTTTCTATATTGCGAAGATGATATGGCCGAGCGACCTTGCCGTTCTCTATCCCCATCCCGGCTCAGGACCGCTCTGGCAGGTCCTGGGGGCTGGTCTGATCTTGATCGCCGTGACCTTTCTGGCAGTCCGGTGGGCGAAGAGGTTTCCTTATCTGCCTGTGGGGTGGCTGTGGTACGTGGGCACACTTGTGCCTGTCATCGGGCTTGTACAGGTCGGCATCCACGCCAGGGCGGACCGCTATACGTATATCCCCCTGATCGGGTTGTTTATCATCGCAGCATGGGGAATTCCGGATTTATTGAAGGGATGGCGCCACCGGAAAGAGGCGATGGCTGCCATGTCGGCGCTGAGCCTTGCATGCCTTTTCACGGTTACGTTGACGCAGGTCGGTTACTGGCGGAACAGCATCACGCTGTTTGATCACACCCTGAACGTCACCGATCATAATGGCCTGATCCTAAATAACCGGGGCTCCGTCTACAGCAAGCTGGGTCATCACGCCAGGGCGGTTGAGGATTTCAACCGGGCCATCGAGATTGACCCGAAAGATGCTGTGGCCTATTACAACCGGGGGGTTGCCTATTTCGGCCTGGGCAATTTCAAGCAGGCCCTTGACGATTTCAGCCGGGCCATCGAGATCAATCCGCACGATGCGGAATATTACTATAACCGGGCTACTGCTTATGCCCGGCTTGGTGAATATCCCCAGGCGCTTGCGGATTTTAACAAGGCGATCGAGCTCAAGCCGAAGTTTGAAGATGCCTATTTCAACAGGGGGGTTGCCCTGGCCAGACTTGGAGATTACCTCCAGGCGCTTGCGGATTTTAACAGGGCAATCGAGCTTAACCCGAGGAATGCGGAATCCTATTACCTCCGAGGTGTCGTCCGTGCCAGACTCGGCGACGCCAGACAGGCAATTGAAGATTTTAACCGCGCAATTGATCTCAACCCGAACTCTGCAAAGGCTTATTACACGCGTGGTGCAGCGTATAACAGCCTGGGCAATCGAAGACAGGCACTGGAGGATCTGAAGTCCGCCGCAAGGCTTGGCCACGAAGACGCGAGGAATTTATTGAAAAGCCAGGTTGTGAACTGACAGCAGGAGATCGATACAGAAAGCCCCCATCCCGCCGCTTATTCGGAATGGGGGCTTTCTGTATTCAGGAGGACCCGTCTCGTCTAACGCGTCTATTCCGTCTATTCAGTCTATTTGGTCCGTTCCGTCTCTGAGCCTTGTGGCTTGAGGCTTGCGGCTCGTGGCTCTTCTTTATCCTTTAGCCTTTATCCTTGAACCTTTTTCCTCTTCGGGATCCGGTCCCAGGCGTCCTTGTAGAGCCGGCCGATGCAGAGCACCAGCGACAGGAAGAACAGACCCAGCATGAACGTCGGAGGCGTGTTGAGCATCTC
>JGI20214J51088_10000875_pt1 | contig 20563 bp, 18 predicted proteins | sample WetSurMetagenome_FD_51088 | JGI IMG/M metagenome (IMG submission 51088) | reverse complement strand
TCAGGTATCATTTGATATCACTGAAGATAAAAGGGGCAAAAAGGCCATCAACGTAAAGAAAGACTAAGTCTTTTTTACTCCTACGCAAAAGAGGCTGCCTTTTCAGGCAGCCTCTTTTTTTATGCAGTTGAACTGATGACTATTTGGTAAGCATGACCGGCATGACCAGCATGAGGATATCCTCATCCTTATTATCGCTGTTAACAGGAATAAGGATCCCTGCCCTGTTGGGCTGTGACATTTCGATCCTTACTTCATCCGTTTCGATGTTGTTCAGCATCTCCACAAGAAATTTCGAATTAAAGCCATCTCCAGGTCTTCCCCTTCATAGGAGCAGGTAAGCCTTTCCTTTGCCTCATTCGAAAAATCAAGGTCTTCGGCCGAGAGAACAAGTTCCTTGCCCGAAAGCTTGAAACGGATCTGGTGTGTCGACTGGTTGGCGAAAATGGAGACGCGGCGGATCGAGGTGAGCAGTGAAATGCGGTCGATTGTCAGCTGGTTTGGATTGGTTGTCGGAATGACTGCATCATAATTGGGATATTTCCCGTCGATAAGCCTGCAAACCAGGTTGATGTTGCTGAATGAGAAAAATGCGTTGGTATTGTTATATTCCAGCCTGACAGGCTCTTCCAGTGAAGCCAGGATGGCTTTAAGCAGGTTCAGCGGTTTTTTGGGGAGGATGAAATTGGCTGATTCCACCGACCGTGCATCTGTCCTGCGGTACCGGACCAGTTTATGTGCGTCCGTTGCCACAAAGGTCGTATCATCCGGTGAAAGTTCACAGAAGACGCCGGAGAGCACAAGCCTGAGTTCGTCATTGCCGGTAGCGAAAAGGGTTTTATTGATTGCATTGTAAAGCACGCCTGCTGCCAGTTCTACCGAAGTGGTCTCCTCCAGCGCCGGTGTCCTGGGATATTCGTCGCTCTTGTGCCCGGAAAGTTTGTATTTTCCCTCTCCCGCACTGATTTCAACTGCAAGGGATGTTTCGTTGATGGAAAATGACAGGGGAATATCCGGAAAAGTTTTCAGGGTATCTACCAGGATCTTGGCAGGGATTGCGACGGCCCCGTCCTCTTCTGCCTTTTCAGGCTTCATTGTTACACTCATGGTGGTCTCAAGGTCCGATGAGGTTATTGTCAATGCATCTTCTTTGAGCTCGAAAAGGAAATCGTCCAGGATCGGCAGGGTGTTGTTGGTATTGATAACGCCAAGGATCGCCTGCAGGTTTTTCAACAACAATGAACTCGAGATGATAAATTTCATGGGAGTGGGATTTTGTTACTAAATGCGTTCAAATATACAATAGAAAATCTGTTTACACAACAAAAACAAGAAGGCTGAATTTACAGCTTTTTTGCGTTTTTCCTCTTAAAATCGAACCGGTTTTCCGTCCCTTTTATCAGCCTCCGGATGTTGTTCCGATGGGTCACGGGAATGAAAACTCCGACAAGCACAGAGAGTGCTATGAGGCCTGGATTATGCTGCTTTGTGATAAATATTACAATGAAGGGGAACGCGAGGGCGCCGAGGATTGATGAGAGGGAGACGAACCGGGTTGTGGCAAGGGTTACGATAAAAATAACCAGCACGATCAGGATTGCAACCGGGTACAATGCAATCCCAACTCCGGCAAGCGTACCAACCCCCTTTCCTCCCCTGAAACCGGCAAAGATCGGGAAGATATGTCCAAGGACNACTGCAAGGGCAAGGGCAATCCTGAGATAGTTGAGGGCATCGGGAGTCATCATCCAGTTATGAAAGACCCAGGACAGCTGCACGGCGAACCATCCTTTAAAGACNTCAAACAGCAAAACNGGGATCCCTGCCTTATAGCCAAGAACCCGTATGGTGTTCGTCGCACCGGCATTGCCACTGCCGTGTTCCCTGATGTCGATCTTGTAAAACAACTTCCCTACAAGCGTTGCCGTGGGGATTGACCCCATCAGGTATGCCAGGACGATTTCAATCACTATAAGTGTGTAAAACATGGACTATAGTATGTTATTTATGTTATTACTACTCTTCGCTAACCTCATACCGGCGAAGAAAATCCCTTTTCTTTCGTTCGGTTGAGATGGTATAGCGATATCCCTTCGCTTCCTTGTCAATCCTGTTCATCTCCGACTTATTTTGCTGCGCCTGGATGATAAGGTCATTGAATTCAAGATTCGAGGATATGACCTGCATGATGTTGTTCCTGAAATTAAAGAAATACCAGTCATCCTTTGTTAACTGCAGGTATATCGTAAACTCATCACCGTTCCTCTTTTTTGCAAACTCAATCTTTCCCTCCGCATAGCGGTTGACCATCTCATTGCGTATGTTTCCAATGCCGATATTGCCGTATGACACCCACGCCTTGGAGACGCTGTCCCATTTCATCCTGACATCGGCTATGAAAAGTGTTGAGATGAGTTCGTCCGGGAATTTACGGAACCTTCCGAACTGCTCTATCTCCGTCTTAAGCTTCCCTGCATCATCCTTGTTTACAAGGGTTGCGAGGGCGGTTGCATAGGGGGTGCTGAAAAGGGTAACTCCTGGCAGGTTAATGGACATCAGCTGCGTCCGGAACTTGTCAAGGGCATCAGAAAGGAACGGGAAATTGAGGGAAATTGCAATACGGGCATTGGTCGAATCAGGGATCACATAATGGTTCATCGTTCCATAGACTCCCATCCTCATGTTGCCGGGATTGACGCCAAGGTTCAGTTTCCCGTCCGCACGAAGCAGGCAGGAGGTTGTGTTGAGTGAAATTGCCGGTCCGGCGGCGGTTCCTGTCGTCAGGAGATCAGCTGATGCTACGCGGAACTCGGTTGATCCAGGTTTGTAATCAACCAGGCCGCCTGACTGTAATATTACTGAATCGCTGAAGCTTGTTTTCGGCTCAAAGAATGCAGGATAAATCCTCCCTCTCGTGTTCGACATTACCAGTCCTACGGTAAGTCTCTCAGACTTCATGTTTCTTGGTTCATCTGCCACAGGAAGCATGACATTCGACGGATCCACCCGGGAGGAGAATTTCACCCAATCGGGTGGCTTTTCAAAACAATCGGTGATGGGCTTGTACCCCCCGTCAAACATCAGGTTCTTCTCAGTTGCCATGAGCGACACCTGGCCCATGAACCCAAATTCCGGGCTCAACCGGAAGTGTGTTGAATCGGTGATGCTGCCATCAGCGACAGTTGTTCCCGAGGTATCAACCCTGATCATATCGAACATGACCGACTGTTTCTCCCCGATCCGGTCCGTGTAATCGTACTGCCCCTTTCCGGTATAGCGGTGGCGGGTGGCAACGGAGACATCAGCCTTGTAGAAACTGTGGAATTTTGTGCTGGTGTTCGCAATGATATTGGCATTGTGCAGCACCTGCATCTGTGCGTCCTTCATGATGCATACCTTTCCCGAATCAGGGAAGATCGCTGCATCCGCCACCTTGATAATCTTCACATCCTCAGCATTGATGACATTTGTCTTCAGGTTGTACCTTGCAGTCTGGGCGAAAAACCGCAATGAATCCTGTGAAGGAAGCACGGAGATAAATTCGGACCCTTTGTATCCTACATCGATCAGTTCTGCAAGGCTCAGGTTCTCATTGGCATTTGCACCCGTCTCCACCTCGTTCATCAGGGTGATCTCCTCATTATCGATATGCCAGTCGAACCTGTCCATGGAACATATGTATCTGTTGAATGGAAACTCGATCATGGATATCCCGAGGTTTGACTTGAACTCGCCCTTCCTTGCGTCGAAATCAAAGTGGGCTTTGTAATTCTTGGTGGAGATTGACAAAACCGCCAGATCGTATGATTTGATGCGGAAATTGGCAATGAGCGCATCAAAAGTATGTTGTTTAAAGCTGAAGGACTTTGAATCCATCTCCGAATCCCTGATCCTGATGGTTCCGTTCCCGTGCATCCCTGAGGGTGTAAGTCCGAGTCCTCCTGAGAACAGGGACTGGTTGTTATACATCGCCATATCGCCTTTCAGCGTGGTCACCGAGAGCGAATCATGGTATGGCAGCCAGTATTCCCTTACTGAATCGGCAACAACGGATGGGTATTCCACTGCTGCGATTTGCTCTGCAGCGACAAAGCTCTTCGCCACCGCAAACATCGAGTCGGGGAAGAACAGGAAGTCCGGGGAGACTGAGGTGGAATTCAGGTAGGTCAGTTTCCCATTGCCGTGCAGCCCCTTGTTGCTGAGTTCGATATTTGCGAAATACATTCCTTTTCCGCGGTAAACGGGGTAACCGGAAGCAGGTGTCTCTGTCACAAAACCCAGGGAATAGTCAGGCATGATCTGCAGCGGCTGGCTGATTGCGGGGAATATGCCGGCAGATGTCAGGGACCCCTTGAACTTCAAAGTATCCGGGTTCATGTAATCAAGGCTCTTCAACGTAAAGGGAAGCACCTTGTAATAGAAGGCATCCTTGTCGTATGCACCGTTATACACATAGTTTTTATCCCAGTTCACGTAAGCAGTATCCTTGTTTGCAAACACAGGGTAATCAGGCAGCAGCTTCAACCCGGACTTGTTCCCCGGGTCATCGATCAGGAGGTAACCTGACAGGTCGTTCAATGAGGATTTCACTTTGATCATGGGGAAGACACCTGATTTCGGATCAGGCTGGTTTCCCTTTGTGTAGAATTCCACGGAATCGATGGATGGAAGATTAATCCTGAACTTATTATATTCAAAGGAGCAATCTTTTGCATAAATGTCGAACAACCCGGCTTCTACCTTCCCTGAGAAAGTAAAATCCTGGTCTTTCCTCATCAGTATCTCCTGGGTTTTCGGATAGATGTATACCTGCTGGGAATCGCTCAATGCAATCTTCGCAACTCCTTCGAGCTTCAGGTCGAAGGTCTCCAGGTTAAGCAGTGCATTGCTCTTTCCTTCAACATCAGAATTGTAATAGATCACATCATAATCCCTTTTCCCGTTCCTTGCATCGACATAATTGATCAGTTTCTGCTTGACCACTGCAGTTTTATCATCCATATCATACAGGAGGAATCCCCTGGCGCTGAGGGTCAGAAGCTGCGATTCAACCTGGTCAGGAGGCTTCTGCATGAATTTAACCATCTCATCCAGGGTGAACTCCCTTGTCTTCTTCTTGTCGGTATAACTCTTAATGATGTTGAGCGGGTTCATCTCATCCATGCCCTGCAGTTTCTCATATTTCCCAAGGGTATAATAATTCTCCGACTCAAATACTGCCTTTCCGATTGCGCCGGGACCACGCATGACCTCGAACGAGAGCTGCGGATCGCTCATCTTCCAGTACAGCGCCTCGCAATAGATCTCAATGTTGTGCCATGAGTCGTACCAGGGGCTGAGAACCGACATCCGTTCATCCCTGGAAAGTGACAGTTCCTTTACTTCATCAATATATTTGAGCTGCACACCGGTATGGTAGATCGAATCCTCTTCATGGAGCAGTGTGACGGATGCCGAACCTGAATTGATCCTGTCGGGACGGATGATAAAATTCTTCGACCGGGCAATGATAAACTCCTTCCCGTTCTTCTTAAAGATCAGTTCCGCATCCCACTTGCTGCTCCCGATCCCTATAACCTTGGCTCCCTCCATGGAGAAACCTCCGAAGAAATCAACATCGTTGAAGATATTCTGAATTCCTATATACCTTTCATAGGATGTAAACCGCGGATAGGAGGCCTTTTCTTCCGTCACATCCGCCTGCACTTTATCTGAGAAACTTCCCAGCAACGGAGCTTTAAAATATTTCTTGTTGATGAACTCGACTGAATCTGCCGTGAATTTAGAGAACCGTATCTGTATCCTGTACCGGCCAAGATCAGCCCAAACCTGCCCCGGATCAAGCCCGGCACGGCGCCAGTCCACACGCCCCCCGTTTCCAAGCCATTGCGTGGACAATGGATAATAAGTCCCCTCCGTGTTGAATATAGTCAGGCTGTCGCGGTTTGAAGTACAGATGAGGTCTGACTTTTCAAACACTATGAAGGGAACTGTATCATTCCCGAAGGTATATTTCGGGTCTGTCAATCTCCATGTGGCTGATGATGACTGGTAAAGGATGTTATCACTGAAAAGTTTTGATGTCTGATCAAGGAAAGTCAGAATGTTTCTGCTGTTCTTGCTGTCAGCCATCCCTTTCAGTATCTCTGACCATTTGTAGAACGATTGCTCCGGCTGGCTGGAGTTTGTAAAGGCGTTGAGTGCCGAGATATAGCTGTAGAAATCGGGGAAGGGCCTGACGCGTTTCTTCAGGAGCTGATTGCAGATGGCGTAAATGATCCTCTTCTTTGCGGGGTCATATTTTTCAGCGTTCCAGTCCTGGACAAAGGTGACCATCCCCTGTTCCACGATCTTCCGGTCGTTGTCGCTCAGGGTGCTGAAATAGGTATTGAGTTCGCCCACAAACCGGGTTGAGTCGCCTGAAAATTTTGTTACGACCTGGGCGTTGCCGGCAAGGACAGGGATGATGAACAGAAAGGATAACAGCCATCTTGGCTTTAACAGGATCTTCATTTCTCGAATTTTGCAACCATCCACCTGTTCTTTGTTCCGGTTGATAAAAGATGCAAGCCTGCCTCAGCAGCCCTGTTACTGATCACATCCAGGTCTTCCTCATAGAATCCGCTGAGGAGCAAAATACTGCCGGTGTTCATGGATGCTGAATAACTGGGTATCTGTTCCAGCAGGATATTACGGTTAATGTTGGCAAGAATTATATCGAAGGACCCTGCCGGGATAGATCCGGAATCGCCTTGGATAACGCTTACATTTGGGGTATTATTTTTTTCAGTGTTCTCTTTTGCATTTTCATACGCCCACTCGTCATTATCGATGGCAACAATCTCTCCTGCCCCCATTTTAGAGGCGAGGATCGCCAGCACCCCGGTGCCGGAACCCATGTCAAGCACCCGTTTATCTTTTACATCCAGGTTCATCAGCATGCTGATCACCTGGGATGTGGTCTCATGGTGGGCCGTGCCGAAGGACATCTTGGGCATGATGCACAGGTCGTATTCAATCCCCTCTGTGGCAAGGTGGAATGGGGCCCTCACAAGGCACCTGCCATCAATAAGCACCGGCTCAAAGTTACTCTCCCACGCTTCATTCCAGTTTTTGTTCTCAAGCATGCTTACCCTTATGGGAACATCTTTCAGCGTATCAAAAGAGGAAAGCACAGCCCGGAGCCTTGATTCATCGTAATCAGCCTCTGCGATAAAGGCTGAAAAGATCCCGTTCTCCTCTGAGAAACTCTCATAACCTATATCCAAAAGCAACGCAGTGAGCGTCTCAGACAAGTCTTCAGGGACATTCTCCAATACGACCTCGAGGTAGTTATTCATTGGTGAATTTTAGTGTTAGCAGATAAACCGGAAATGAGATCTACAGCCCGGCTGCAATCCGGATGATCTCGAGGAACTCAGCACTGTTCAGCGATGCCCCGCCGATAAGTCCCCCGTCAACATCCGGCTGGGAAAACAGTTCGGCCGCATTTTTGGCATTACAGCTGCCACCGTAAAGGATCTTTGTATCGGATGCAATGGCTGGGCCGTATTTTTCGGTGATCCATGACCTGATTGCCGAATGCATCTCCTGTGCCTGCTGCGGTGTGGCGTTCACACCGGTCCCTATTGCCCATACAGGCTCATAGGCAATGATGACAGTAGCGAATGTATCTGACGGCAAATGGAATATGGTTTCATCGAGTTGCTTCTTCACGACATCGAAATGATACCCTGATTCGCGCTCAGAAAGGACCTCCCCGCAACAAAATATCGGAACGACATCATTCCTCAGCGCAGTATCAACCTTGTTTTTAAGAAATTCATCCGACTCGTGAAAATATTTCCTGCGCTCAGAATGCCCGATCAGGGTAAGGTTTATCCCCATCGAGTTGAGCATCATTGCTGATATCTCGCCCGTGTAGGCTCCGCTGTCCTTATCTGATATATTCTGTGCAGCAACAAAAAAATTGTTCTCATCTGCAAAGTCATTTGCAAGCTCAAGATATGCAGCAGGCGGGCAAACCACCACTTCAGTGTTATGGAGGTCCATCTCCTGGAGTCCCTCTGCAATTTCATTCAGAAGTTCTTCTGCATCCTGGAAGGTCTTGTTCATCTTCCAGTTTCCGGCAACGATTTTCATTCTCATGATTTCATGATTTTGGAGTACAAAGATCGAAAATCTTTGCGAATTCCGGCTTTTGCCTCACTGAATTCTTACCCGCGGATCAAGCAGTCCGTAGACAATATCCACAAGGATATTGATAACAATGAGAATGAGGGAGATGAACAGAACAGCGCCCATCAGCACAGGGAAATCGTACTTGTCAAGGGCATTGACAATCACAACCCCGATCCCTTTCCAGTCGAATATAAATTCAACAAATACTGCCCCTGCGAGCAGCGATGCCATCCATCCTGATACTGCAGTGACGACAGGGTTAAGCGCGTTTTTCAGGGCATGCTTGTAGAGTATTTTGAAATTTCCAAGCCCTTTGGCCCTCGCCGTTCGGATATAATCCTGCGAAAGCACCTCAAGCATGGAGTTGCGTGTCAGTTCCACGATGATCGCCAGCGGCCTTATGCCAAGGGTAAAAGCAGGAAGGATTAAATTTTTGAGATCGAGGAACTCCCCCCGCCCGAAGTCATCCACAGAGAACAGGCTGCCGGTCATATTCAGGTGAGTGAACTTTACAAAGACAAAGGCAAAGATCCAGGCATTCAGTATCGCCGCAAAGAACGAGGGCAGTGACATCCCCAGAACCGAAAAGACAAGCGAAACCCGGTCGAAGAAGCTGTTTCGCTTCACAGCGCAAAGGACCCCGATGAAAATGCCTGCGATGATCGCAAAGATCATGGAGACAAGGGCAAGGATCAGCGTGTTGATAAAGGCCTCCGACAGGATGTCGGTCACATTTCTCCTGGATTGATATGACCGTCGCAGGTAAGGTTTTTTAAGAACCAGCGAACGGTCGCCGGCTTTCAGGACTGTCAGTGTATTGCCGTATTTTCCCGGGTCGAGGTACCAGTAACTCTTCTTGTCGCGGTTGTTGTACAGTGATACGGGGGAAAGGTCATTGAGGTAGTTAATAAGCTGCAGCGTGAGTGGCTTATCCCTTCCAAGATCCCTGTTGATAGCCTCTACAGAGGCGATATCGGCCCGCTGGCCAAGCATCATGCGTGCCGGGTCGCCCGGGAGCACATTGAAGAGAAAAAAAACCACCAGGATGACCCCCAGCATGACGAGGAGTCCGTAGGCAAGGCGTTTTAAAATGAAGCGTGCCAGTGTCGGTTATTTTTTCGAAAAGTATTCACTCACTATCTTATCATATGACGGAAGGTCCCTCCATGCCCACTTCTTCACAACCACTCCGTCCTTTATCAGGATCAGCCCCGGGTTTGACCGTACCATCGTCTTGAGGATCACATCATCCGCATTATACAGCGGGAACTGCAGTTTCGTTGCTTCTGAGAATTTCCTGATGTCGTCGGGGATTGCATTGGTAAGACCGATAAAGGAATATCCGTCCTCGAGTGCACTCAGGGCAATGGTGTTGATCTTTGGAACCAGTCTGGGATTGAATTTTGAGAGATCATACGACACCAGGATGAACCCATAATCAGGGATGTTCAGGATGTCTGAGGTCAGGTCGGTGCCATTTTCATCCTCGATCCGGAGGACCATTGCATTTTCAACTCCTTTATCTGCAGGGCGCTGGCTCACAAAGACCCATTGCGACATCCACACAGAGTCATTCCAGGGATAGTTCGGGGCAAGGAACTCCTTCTGCTCACCGGATGTCTTGTTCTTGTATGTTACATAGAACTTTGCAGGTTCGTTGGTCACGTTGTTGACCCGGTTGCCCTCTTTCCATCCCATGAAATCAATAACGGGAAGGTGACGGTATGCATGCACTGTCATCCATCCATAGGCAACCGCGAATACGAGCAGTATCATCACCTGTGGTACGACAGGTACATTTCCCTTGAACTTCTTTCTCCATATGAAAATGGGTACCACGAGCATCATCAGTACCACGTTTTTAAGGAATGTCTGGATGTTGGTGAGTTTCACCGCATCACCGAAACAACCGCAATCAGGTACCAGGTTGAACAGGGCATCAAACAGCGTCAGGATTGTAAAATAAGTCATCATCGCAAGAAGGATCCAGGCGGTGCCTTTGATCCAGAGGTTAAGCAGCAGGCTGATGCCGATTGCAAATTCAAGCGTGCAGAGAAAGATGGTCAGATAGAGCGAAAATGGAATAGCCCAGGGAATCCCGAAGGCGATGAAATAGTCGTTCATCCTGAAAACAGTTCCCATAGGGTCAACGCCCTTGACGAATCCTGAAAAGACGAACACCAATCCAACCAGTATCCGGAAAATGGTTTTAAGAATCTTCATAATCCATTTTTATCAATGCAAACAGTGCATAATTAATGATGTCATAATAGTTGGCATCCACACCCTCGGAAATATAGGTCTTGCCCATATTATCCTCGATCTGCTTGATCCTGAGCAGCTTCATCAGGATGATGTCCGTCAGTGAACTGATTCTCATGTTGCGCCAGGCCTCGCCGTAATCATGGTTTTTATTTTTCATCAGCTCTTTGGCAGCCTCGCTGTATTTATGATACAGTGACTCCCCGCGCTGAGGGTCCATGGAGAGTTCCTGGCCTGACCCAAGCTCCATCTGGATCAGAGCGATGATGGAATAGTTCACGATACCCACGAACTCCGGCCTGATCCCCTCCTCAACCTTGCTCGTCCCCTTGTCCTCAATGCTGCGTATTCTCTGCGCCTTGATGTAGATCTGGTCAGTAAGGCTCGGTGTCCGAAGGATGCGCCACGCAGTTCCATAATCCTTCATCTTCAGGAGAAATACCTCCCTGCAGGATTGCAGCACGGCATCGTATTGCTTCAGTGTATCAGGGTTTCCGGTCATAAAAACATGCTCATTATGAAAAAAAATTGAATGCCTGGCTCCCGCTTACATCCTGAATTTACGAAGGTCTTCCTTCATCCTTGCCAGGTCAGTCAGCCAATCCTCAATGTCCTGCTCGTGCTCAAGCTCTTCATTCAGGATAGTCGTTACCATCTGGTGTGTTGTAAAATCTTTCCCGTTGGTAAAATCTGCAATTTCCTTATAACGCTGGATTGCACATCGTTCGCCCTTGAGGTTCTGTTCAAGGATCACCTCAACATAGGGATCCGCTGGTGCATCGTACTCGCATCGTGCAAGCTTAAACCAGTCGGCAGGATGCAGCACGGGTATCCCACCAAGCTGTATGATCCTTCCTACGACAAGCTCGGCATGTCCGAACTCCTGCGTGGCGTGGAGCAGCAATTCCGGTTCAATCTCGCTGCGCATCGGCCCTTCCATCAGGCGGGCACCGATCCAATACTGGTAATATGCTAACCACTCTTCAGACAGGGCAGCATTCAGTTTGCTGATTAACTCCTGCACATCAAGGTCCAGGATATTAATTCCTTTTTGTCCCATATGGTGATGTTTGTTGGTTTTCCTGCCGTAAATTTACATAATCCGCCTTTATTTTCAGAATATTTTAACCTTCGATGTTTATTATCTTTGCCTTCCATCTATAACGCCATATGCCGGAAAATCATACACGAACGCTTGATCTTTCCTCGCCCGTTGTCATGGGGATCCTCAACATCACACCTGATTCCTTTTATGACGGGGGGTGGTACGGATCAATTGACGAGCAGCTGAAGCAAACGGAAAAGATGATCCGCGACGGGGCAGGTATCATCGACATCGGTGCGGTCTCCACGCGGCCGGGCGCAAAGGAGATCTGCGAGGTGACTGAGGTGGAACGCCTCTATTCATCACTGAAAGCCGTAAGGCATAACTTCCCGGACATACCCATTTCGGTTGATACATACCGCTCCAACGTCGCCCGCATCGCTGTAGAGATGGGGGCCGACATCATCAACGACATCTACGGCGGCTTATTTGAGGAAGAGATGCTTTTGACTATTTCCCGTCTGGATGTTCCCTACATCATGATGCACATGAAGGGAAATCCCATGAATATGCAGGAGTCCCCGGTTTATGGCGATGTTGTCGGGGAAATTTCCTATTTTTTCGATGCACAGGCCAGGAAACTGAATGAACTCGGATTTAACAAGATCATTCTTGATCCTGGGTTCGGGTTCGGCAAGAACGTAAGCCATAATTTTGAAGTGCTGGCCCGGCTTGACGAGTTCAGCAGCCTGGGATATCCGGTAATGGCAGGCCTTTCCAGAAAATCAATGATCAACAGGCCGCTTGGGATCCTGCCTCCGGAAGCGCTCAACGGGACCACGGTCCTGAACACGATTGCCCTCCTCAAGGGAGCATCAGTCCTCAGGGTTCATGATGTAAAGGAGGCTGTTGAGGCAGTAAAACTCGTGAAAATGGTGAATGAGGCGGAAAATCCGTAATTTTGCCCTTCGCAGGAAAAATAACTCTTTGGAACTTCTTTCAGGCATATTCTCCGTCAGGCTGGTCGATATAATCGATATCATCCTCTTTGCCATCCTTCTTTACCAGGTCTATAATCTCGTAAAAGGAACCACAGCCATCAAGATCTTTGTGGGCCTGATCGCGGTCTACATCGTTTGGAAGGTCGTGAAAGCCCTGCAGATGCAGCTGCTGGGAGAGATCCTCGGGCAGTTCATCAGTGTTGGCGTGATCGTGCTTATCATCGTGTTCCAGCCTGAAATAAGGCAGTTCCTCCTGGTTCTCGGAAATGCACGGTTCATCCGCACCGAAAAGCGAAAGAGGTTTCTCTTCTGGAACATCAAAGTGACCGATCCTTTCAAGGAAAATATCGATACCATTGTTCATGCGTGCAAGAAGATGGCAGACAGCAAGACCGGCGCCCTGATCGTCATTACCCGTGAAAATGAACTCAGGTCCTATGTCGAGACCGGTCAACTCATCGACTCAAGGATATCAGAACCATTGCTTGAAAGCATCTTCTTCAAAAACAGCCCTCTGCATGATGGAGCTGTTATCATCAGCGGGGATGAGATCCGGGCAGCGCGATGCATCCTCCCTGTTTCCAATAACTCATCAGTCCCGGTCTACCTCGGGCTCAGGCATCGCGCCGCTGTAGGGATTACCGAACGGTCTGATGCCATTGCGCTGATCGTGTCAGAGGAGCGTGGCAATATATCATATTGCTTTGAAGGAAGAATCACGGATAACGTGACCCCCGCTCATCTGAACGATTTCCTTCAGGAAATGTTCAAAAACTAAATGGGATCAATGCTTTGAAGCGACAGCTGCACTGTCGGCTTTCTGCTTAGCCTCAAACTCCTTCACCATCTGCTCAGGCGACTTACCAAGGTTCTCAATGGCAGCCTGTGCATCATCAGCAAATTCGTTGGTGGGATATTTTTTCAGGAACATCTCATAGCTGCCCCGTGCCAGCCCATAATCGTGAAGGACATTTTCCTGTACATATCCTTTGAAGAACAGGCAGAACGGCGCTTTGGGATCGCCAGGGTATTCTGTGTAAAGCTTATCAAAATATTTGATTGCCGTTTCACCTTCACCCATGTTCATTGCAATCCCGGCAGCCTTGAAAAGATATTTGGGTGTGAGTGAATCTTTCGGAAACTTCTCAATGAAATCTTCATACAACCGCATTAAACTGTCGGCTGAAGCCTTGTCAAATCCCGTCGAAGTTGGCGAAAACAGCCTGTTTTCCATGGCAGTGATCTTTTTTTCCTGTTTCTCCCGGGAGGGCTGGCAGGAAGCAAGTGCAAGGACAAGGAGGGACAAAATGAAAACCGGTTTCATATTCATAATTAGTACATATTTAGATTAGCAATATATTACCTTCTTCCCTTTTTCATATTAGGGAATAGCATCTTGTAGTGCACCTCCACATTCCCCTTTGAGATGTCGTCAAGCTTGCGCTTCAGAAGCATGCGTTTGAGGGTGCTGATCCTGTCAACGAGTGTGATCCCTTCGATGTGGTCGTATTCATGCTGGATAACCCTTGCTGCAATTCCGTCGTACTCTTCGTCATGCGGATTGAAATTCTCATCGAGATATTTGATGCGGATGACAGGTTTTCTCATCACATCTTCCCGCAGCCCCGGAAAACTCAGGCAGCCTTCGTTGAACGACCACTCTTCGCCATCCTGTTGGTATAGCTTAGCGTTGATAAAGGTCTGTTTGAATGGTTTCAGGTCAGGGTGTGTCTCAATAAAGGGGGATGAATCAATCACGAACAGGCGGATTGACCGGTTCACCTGCGGTGCTGCAAGTCCTACCCCGTCCGATTCNTACATGGTCTCCCACATATCGGTGATGAATTCCTGCAAACCCGGGTAATCGGGNGGAATATCCTGCGCCACTTTCTTCAGAACCGGATGTCCGTATGCTACAACAGGTAATATCATGATGTAAACAAAGAATTAATGATGAAACATATTTGATTCCATATAGGACTGAAGGATAATCACCGCACTTACAGCGTCAACAAGCGCTTTATCCTGCCGGTCCTTCTTCTTCAGTCCCGCTTCACGGATCGCCCGGGTTGCCATGGACGAGGTAAAACGTTCATCCATCCTTTCAACTTTCATCCCCGGGAATGCCTTTGAAAGCTGTTTCAGAAAGGGCTTAATGAACCGCTCGGATTCAGAAGGGTTGTTTTTCATGTCACGCGGCTCACCAACAACAAAACTGTCAACCAGGTTATGAAGAAGGTAATCCTTCAGGAATTCCATCAGTTTCCCTGTCGGCACTGTGCCGAGAGAGGTAGCAATGATCTGCAGTTCATCTGTAACTGCAAGTCCTGTGCGCTTTTGACCATAATCGATTGCGATGATCCTGCCCATTTTCTGAAATTCTTTGCAAAGTTACGAGTTTTTAATTTTTTATCTACCTTTGGGAATCAAACTTCTGAAAATGGCTGATAATGCAAAGGATATCATAGATACGGCGTGGGAAGACCCTGAATATCTTAAGATGAAGGAGGCACGCGATATCATTGAGCGCGTGGTCGGACAGCTGGACAAGGGGCTCCTCCGGGTCGCCTCGCAGGAGAACGGCGAATGGGTCGTTCATGACTGGATAAAAAAGGCAATCATACTCTATTTCCCAATACGCAAAATGGAGGCAATGCATGCAGGTCCGCTTGAGTTTTATGACAAAATACCCCTGAAGAAAGAGTATGGGTCGCTCGGTATCCGTGTCGTCCCGCCTGCGGTTGCACGCTATGGCGCATACATCGCCGAGGGTGTGATCCTGATGCCCTCCTATGTCAATATCGGGGCGTATGTCGACCGCGGCACAATGATCGACACATGGGCCACAGTCGGCTCATGTGCCCAGATAGGTAAAAATGTCCACCTGAGTGGCGGCGTGGGTATAGGCGGTGTGCTCGAACCCCCGCAGGCAAGCCCTGTCATCATAGAGGATGGGTGCTTTCTCGGATCAAGATGCGTTGTTGTTGAAGGTGTGAGGGTTGAACGCGAAGCGGTTCTTGGTGCGAATGTCGTTCTGACAGCCTCAACCCGGATCATCGATGTTTCAGGCACAAAACCCGTCGAATATAAAGGTTTTGTCCCGGAGAGATCGGTCGTGATCCCCGGAACCGTCACCAAATCCTTCCCTGCCGGCAAGTTCCAGGTGCCTGCCGCGCTGATCATCGGGAAAAGAAAAGAATCCACTGATCTCAAAACCTCGTTAAACCAGGCATTAAGAGAGTTTGATGTTGCGGTATAACCGGTTGTCGTGAAAAAAATCCTTGTCATACAGACCGCCTCCATTGGTGATGTGATCCTCGCTACATCGATCCTGGAGAAGTTGCATGCATTCTTCCCGGAAGCTGAAATCGATTTCCTTGTCAAAAAGGGAATGGAGGGGCTTTTTACTGACCATCCCTTTATTCACGCACTTTTAACCTGGAACAAGGGGGAAAACAAATATGCCAACCTCATTTCACTTGCCGGCAGGATCAGAAAAAACAGGTACGATGCGGTGATCAACGTGCAGCGGTTCGGGTCCAGCGGTTTTCTTACCGCCTATTCCGGGGCTGCGGTTCGGATAGGGTTCGATAAAAATCCTTTTTCCATCCTGTTCACAAAAAGAGTCAGGCACAGGATCGGCCCCTGCATCCACGAGATCAACAGGGACATGGACCTTATCTCCAGCCTCACGGATGATGCCGTCGTCAAACCGAAACTCTATCCTCCCGATATTAAGAAAGAGGGAGATTATTATACGATTTCACCGGCTTCCCTCTGGTTCACCAAGCAGTACCCGAAGGAGCGGTGGATCGACCTGGTGCGTTGCATGGACCGGCGATCGTCAGTATACCTGCTGGGTTCGGCTAAAGACCGGCCACTGTGCGAGGAGATCCTTTACGGATCCAACCACCCGAACTGCCACAACCTGGCAGGCGAGATCTCCCTCCTGGAATCAGCAGGGCTGATGAAAGGGGCAAGGATGAACTTTACGAACGACTCCGCCCCGCTGCACCTTGCATCCGCTGTCGACGCCCCGGTCACTGCAGTCTATTGCTCAACGGTACCCGAATTTGGCTTCGGCCCCCTCTCTTCAGATTCAAAGGTTGTTGAGATCAGCCAGCCCCTCTCCTGCCGTCCCTGCGGCCTGCACGGGCTTCCCGCCTGCCCGGAAAAGCATTTCAGGTGCGCCTTCGACATCGGTGTAAACAATCTAACTGCAAGGCTTTGAGAGGCATATCGAATTTTCAACTTTCCCTGAAAAGCAATCTCATTTTACGTTAATTTTGCAGAACTATTTAGATTTATTCTATTTTCCATGATGGAAAAGGAGATAAAAAATTGTATTTCGGTACTGGCCAGGGGCGGGACAATACTTTATCCCACAGATACGATCTGGGGAATAGGGTGTGATGCGACCAATCCTGAAGCTGTTGAAAAGGTTTATAAAATAAAGAAAAGGATGGAGTCCAAAAGCCTGATCGTACTGCTGGACGATGAAGCCAGGTTAAAGGATTACACCGCCACCGTTCCCGAAATAGCATATGACCTGCTGAGAAGTGTCGACACTCCCCTGACCATCATCTATCCCGATGCCCGAAACCTTGCCCCAAACGTAATTGCCGAGGACGGTTCGATCGCAATAAGGATCGTCAAGAATAAATTCTGTAAAAAACTCATCTCGTCATTCGGAAAGCCAATAGTTTCAACCTCTGCAAATATTTCAGGAGAGCCGGCACCATTGATTTTCAAATGTATCCCCGATGAGATCCAGAAACAGGTAGATTATATGGTTAAGCTTTACCAGGAAGTTCTGGGAGAAGTTAAGCCTTCAACCATCATCCGGCTGAAAAGCACAGGGGAATTTGAAATAATCAGGAAATAATCGTGTTTATCAATGCTGCGGCTCCATAAATGACAGACACGATACAAAGATACAGGTACCCGATAAAGGCCCTTGCGATTTGCATCCTTGCACTCATCCTCACATCAGTTGATGCCAGGGCTGAAAATAATCCCAATGACATGAAATTCTCCGTCTCAGGGACGGTCCGTGACAAACAGAACGGAGAGAGCCTGATCGGGGCAACTGTATTTGTTGAAGAGCTAAAGACCGGCAGCGTGTCTGATCTGTATGGCAACTACTCCATCACCCTCCCCCCGGGAACCTATACACTGCGGTTTTCATTTATGGGCTATCAGTCTGTCGTTCGGAAGATCGACCTGAATAAAAATGAACATGTCCATGTTGAGCTTGAACCTGTCACGGCAGAACTTCAGGAGGTGGAGATCAAAAGTGAAAAAGCCAATGCGAATGTGACGATGCCTGAAATGAGCAGTTTCAGGATGGACATCAAGACGATTGAACGGATACCTGCGCTGATGGGTGAAGTTGATATCCTGAAGGTACTGCAGCTGTTGCCCGGGGTTCAGCAGGTGAGTGAGGGCGGAAGCGGCTTCAGCGTAAGGGGAGGCGCTCCCGACCAGAACCTGATCCTCCTAGATGAGGCAACCGTTTACAATGCATCTCACCTGATGGGATTTTTCTCGGTATTTAACAATGATGCCATCCGTGATGTCAAGCTTTACAAAGGTGATATTCCGCCAAACTANGGCGGGAGGCTCTCATCGGTACTGGATGTAAGGATGAATGAAGGAAATTCCAAGAAGCTTGAAATCAACGGCGGGATCGGGCTGATCGCAAGCAGGCTTACGGTTGAAGGACCGATCGTGAAGGACAAGATATCTTTCATAGTCTCTGCACGGCGGACCTATGCAGACCTCTTCCTGGCCCTTTCGAACAACAAGGACCTGAAGGACAACAAGCTCTATTTCTATGACCTGAATGCCAAGATCAATTACCAGATCGATGACAAGAATCATATCTTTCTGAGCGGATATTTCGGAAGGGATGTCTTTAAAAATGGCTTTGCCCGGACAAACTGGGGTAACGGCACCGGGACGTTCCGATGGAACCACCTCTTCTCGCAGAAACTGTTTTCAAATTACACGGTGGTTTATTCCAGCTACCAGTATTTCATAGGTACGCCGACCGGCGAGACCAACTCATTTGAATGGAACTCATTTCTTCACGATGTGGGGTTGAAGGGCGACTTCAGCTATTACATCAACACAAAAAACACGCTGAAATTCGGCATCTCATCCATCTACCACATGATTGATCCCGGTGAGGCAAAGGGTGTCGGAGATGAAACAGTATTTACTGAGGTTAAGGTTCCACACAGTTATTCCCTCGAATCAGGCATCTATGCGGGCAATGAGCAGAAAATAGGAACGAGGCTGACGCTCAAATACGGTCTCCGCATCTCCATGCTGAACAACATCGGCCCGGGAACCGTGTTCATATATGACTCCGCATTCCAGGCGATCGATTCAATCACTTACCCCTCCGGGGATATCTATAATACCTATGTCGGATTGGAGCCCCGGGCCGGACTCCTGTATGAGTTTAACCAGAAATCGTCGGTAAAGGCAAGTTATTCCCGCACATACCAGTACCTGCAGCTTGCCCAGAACACAGCCATTGGCACCCCGCTGGATATCTGGTTCCCTGCAAGCCCCAATATCAGCCCGCAGCGCGGCGACCAGGTAGCCGCAGGCTATTTCAGGAATTTCTTCAACAACACCTTCGAGGCATCTGTGGAGGTATATTACAAATGGATGGACCAGGTGATCGATTTCAAGGATTATGCCCAGCTTCTGCTGAATAACAAGCTTGAAGGAGAGGTCAGGACAGGCAAGGGCTGGTCTTACGGAGCCGAATTTCTTGTGAAGTTCAACAGGAAAAAGGTCAGCGGCTGGGTCAGCTACACATATTCAAGGTCCTTCAGGCAGATCGATGCAATCAACAACGGCAACAAATATCCGGCGCCTTACGACAAGCCCAACAGCGTCTCCATTGTCGGCAATTACCAGATCAGCAAGCGGATGTATGTTTCCGCAAACTGGGTCTATGCCACAGGGAATCCTGTCACGTTCCCTACAGGACGGGCGGTGATCGGAGGCAAGGTGGTACCCATCTATTCCGACAGGAATGCATACAGGTACCAGGATTACAACCGTCTTGACCTCTCCTATACCTTTACGAGCAAGGATAAGCCTGGGAGCAAGTTCAGGTGGGACATCAACTTTTCTGTCTATAATGTATATAACCGGCATAATACCTGGACCATCAATTTTGTTCAGGACAATGAAAACCCTGATGTCACATACGCAGAGAAGGTATACCTCTTCGGGATCATCCCGTCGGTTACATTTAATTTTCACCTGTAGGCGATGAGAAAAAGGAAAACATACGGCCCCCTCCTTATAGCAATATTGCTTGTCATGCTGATTGCACCGTCGTGCACGGAAAGGATCAATGTGGACCTCGGTACGACATATACGCGGCTGGTAGTTGACGGGGCTGTATCCACAGATACCATGAGTTACCAGGTCAACCTTACAAAGACCTCCGACTATTTCTATAACGAGCCGGCACCGCGTGTTATCGGCGCAGTTGTCGATCTTTCGGACGGATCTTCTGTTTTTCACCTGACGGAGACGAGCCCCGGGGTGTACTCGACCGACAGCAATTTTGCAGCCAGGATTGGTTCTGCTTATTCCATTTCAGTTGATCTTGCCGAGCCCATTGATAACCAGCAGCTTTACGAGGGGTCATGTACGGTAATGACGGTACCCCGCCTGGACTCGATCCAGGTTGTCTTTGAGCCCGACTACGGGAAAGAAGGGTTCTGGCTTATCAACGTATTTGCACAGGAGCCGGGCGACCAGGTGAATTATTACATGTTTAAATATTTCCGTAATGATACACTGATGACTGACACCATTACGAAAATATCCGTGTCGGATGACCGGTATTTCAATGGCAGTTATATAAACGGCCTGACCGCCATATATATAAACAACGAGGATTTCTGGGAGACGCTTCATCCGGGCGACAAGGTCACGGTTCAGATGTCCGGAATCACCCGTGAATACTATGATTTCATCTCACAGGTGCAGGTTGCCGGGATCAACATTCCTTTCTTTACAGGCCCCCCCGCAAATGTGC
>JGI20214J51088_10000874_pt1 | contig 20564 bp, 42 predicted proteins | sample WetSurMetagenome_FD_51088 | JGI IMG/M metagenome (IMG submission 51088) | reverse complement strand
AGAGATTAGCTCTGTAGAGATTAGCTCCGCAGAGATTAGCTCCGCAGAGATTAGCTTCGGAGAGATCGGCTTCGTGGAGATCTGCTCCGCAGAGATTAGCTTCGGAGAGATTAGCTCCGGTCAGATCTGCTCTGTTATTTATCCCCCACTTTACAGCCAACCCCATCTTCATCGATAGTAAGGAGTTCTCGTCACATTCAATTTCGGCTGTAAACTGTGCAGCGCCTGAGAATCTGTTCTTGACTTCAAATTTCATATTATCCTCCTTGTCGGACAACATCCTTGGCGTCCGTTCCAACTGTAAAGAAATCCTTTACAGTTGGCCGAGACGTCACTCGGTGGTTATGCGGCCTTAGCCAGTCTCTTCGACCAGTCGTCAGCCAGATCGCTGATACTCTTCTCGAACTTCAGCGTGGCGTCGAGAGCGTTGATTGGGGCCACTTTCTTCGGACGAGGAAGGAGCCTTTGCTCTTCAGGCTTGGCCGCCCAGTAGCGGACATGCGCCGCCTGTGGAGATTGCCCGCCCCGGCGCATGTTCTCCTCCGCCAGCTGGTAGACGCCCCAGAGGTTGCCGTAGGTGTCTCCGACGCGACGTTCGGCCAGTAATTGCCTGGGATAGATCGGGGCCTTGCCATCCTCCCAGCGGAGCAGGAGCGCCTCCTCGGCGAAGTCTATAGCCGTCTTATAGTTCACTGGGGTAGACTGGAGTTCTCCGCGCCACTCGCTGATCCGGCCAATCGCCTCCATCATCTTGAACGCCGCGTTGATCACGTCGACGACGTCGAGCTTGACGTGGCCCAACCTGATCGCCTCGGCGACGCGCCCAGCGATCAGTCCGTTGCCGCAGAGAAGCTCCAGCCATCCGGAAAACATCTGGATCGAGCATTTGCCGCTGTGGTCGCCCACATAGCCCACCTGCCCTACGCCGTGGCTCTCCAGAGGGTTGAGCGCGTCGGGGTGCCTGTACATCACCATGTGTTTGGAATAGGCTTCCTTCGTCCTTGCGGCCTCCTCGGCCTCGGGAGAATGATCGACGCGGCGCACCGTCTGTTTGACCACCTTCACTGGGTAGAAGCCAGCCTTTGTCATTTCCTGATGGATGATGCGAGTCGGGATGTGCGAGTAACGCTCTGAGCGTTCTTCACCCTTGAACTCCTGGAAGATAGATGGCGCAAAGGCCATCAATTCCTCGTCACTGATCGGCGTTGCCGAAGTCAGAGTGTTCATCTTCCTGTGCTGAAAGCGTGTGAAGGGCTTCATTATGCTCATGTGCTATTCCTTTTATTAATGCCGCGTGGTAAAATGCAATCGCGTTCTTGATTGCGGTGGATTTATTCACTTTGTTATGGCCACGTAGAATTTCCATGGCCACGATTTCGGATAACTGCTCTGTTGCAGAGCCGTCCTGGGGTTCAGGAAATCGAAATACCGTCTGCCCCCTTTCGATAATGCGAATGTACTTTGTCATGTCCTTCTCCTTAGGATGACTGTACACTAGCACAGTCTATCCGGTTTGTATAGTCATACCTTAGTCTAATCACCACCAACGAATTCACCTCCTTCTCTGACGAACATCTCCAGGACAGCGATTATCCTGGCGCTGGTGTTTGGCCCGCTCTCCCGATAATGCTGGAGGAGCTTGGTCGGTATGCGCATGTTAAAGACGGTTCTGAGCGGGACTTCCCTGTCATGAACGACGGCGCTCATGTCGGCGTCATGCGGCAGAACGGCCCTTATTTTGGGCTTCTTGCTTCTAATTGGTGTGTTTTTGGCGTGTTTCTGGCATGTTTTCGGTGTCTTAGGGGGTTCCATAGCCGACATGTGAGATTCGGTCACCACCGGGCCGGGCGCTTCGCGCATGCCCTGATCGTCGTCGATATGGTTGACGATTGAGTTCGGCCTTGTCACATTCCACGTAGAGCGCTGATCGTCGGGCAGGCGGACATTGCCGACCCTCCTGATTCTTCCTGTCATTTTTAACTCCGTAACTGAATTCACCCAATTAAACGCTTTACAGAACGTAAAGACAAGTTTGTCCTTGCCCGCCTAAGCTGTATCGCTTAAACTTTTGATCGCGAGGTAACAATGTCCTTCTTGAAGCTGTTCACTGGAGTCAAAATGAGCCTAGAATTCGATAAGCTGAGAATCAGGGTCGCCACCGCTGCGGCCGTCATCTCCAACCAGATCGCGGAGATTGCTGACCTCAAGGCCAAGCTGGCGGCTTCGGTTCCAGCGCCTGCGGAAGTCACAGAAGCCGACTATGCGGCCCTCAGCAAGGCCCTGGACGATGTGTTGCCAGTTCCCGCCACCGCGGAAGTCCCTGTGGACTCCACGCTGGCGGTCGATGGACTCAGCCATCCGGCGTTGAGCTAACGTCATGAGGAAAGGGCCCGCGCGAACTGCCAGCGAACGGATGAAAATCCGCGTAAAATTCGACCAGAGCGAGCAGGCCCTCCCAGTTCTCGGCGATCTTGTCCGCGAGAAGCGTGGCTTGGCCACTCGCCGGACAGCAGGGATTGAATCCGGAGTGCCGGCTAACGTGATTCTGGATGTGGAGAACCATTACTCCGCCAAGCAGGACGAGCTTGACCGCCTCATGGCGTGGGTTGGGCGCACACCCTCCACCTGCCAAGCCCCTCCTCCGATCATTTCCCGTTCATTTGGCCGCCCACGCAATGACGGGAGCAGCGACAAGCCCATACTGGACGCAATCCTTGCTTGGCTATCCCGAGGAGAGAAGCTGTCGAAATTCGAGAGTCAGAAGCTTCAGGTGGACTCGGCCCGCGCCAAGCGCATGGTTGCGAGATATCTCACCAATAGCCCGGAATTCAAATCTGCCTACACCAACGCAAAAGCGGCGGGGGCTCACTTCCTGGCAGACGCTGTCATTGACATAGCAGACGACGCCTCAATACCCGCCAGCCAGGCGGCGAACATGATTCGCGCCAGGCAATGGGCCGCCAGCAAGGCTAATCCTGAAGTGTACGGGCAAAACGCCAAATCCGAGGTGAATGTGAACGTCGGATTTGGGGAAGCGCTCGAACAGCTGGAGAGACGGCGCCAGGAGAAAGCTCTCCCAGCGCCTAACCTGAGAGTGATCGACATCGAGCCGCTCCCTCTCCAGCGCACTGAAGAGAAAGCGGTCCAAGTCGATTCATTGGCTAGCGACTAGCGGAATATGAGCCACGCGACGAAACACACAGTGGCGCATGTCATGGCGTGGCAAACCAGCTTCATCAGTTCATATTCGAAATCCATGAAGATTCCCCTTGATTTGTTCTCATTCCGTGCTATTGTAGGAGATAACAAGGACGTCCAAGCGGGCGGACTTATGATCTTTGACAATCCTCTCTCCGACTTGCTCACCCTCCGCTGTTAAGGCTATGGAGGGTGTTTTTGCGCGTTGCAGGTTATAACCCTGCCCTAACGCAGAGACCAGCATTGGGTGAGTGTATGGGCTATCATCGATCACTTTTTCTAAGATGCTTCTCATTTTCTTATCCGATGTTAATGAACGCGCTCATTGCTATTGCCAACAATAGCACGCCGATCATGAGCAACAGGACTTGTCTCAACGCTTTTGCCCACATATTCAATCATCCTTCGGAAATGTTATTCCGCTCTCTTTGAGCCATACAACCTGCGAGCGGCCCGCACAGCCCTTTGGTGGCGGAGGGGTGATATCCGCCAGCATAAGAGGCCTTCGCCCGTCTGGAGCGTCTCTAGAGCCGTGCTCGTTGATATCTGAGATGACTCGCTCCGCTCGCACGCCCCAATGGGCAGGCTTTTCAGGGCTTGGCTGCACAGTGACGTTCCACAGAGGCATGGCCTCTTGAATCGCGTCCGCCGTATCCTCGGCGTTGCCCCGTCTCATGTAGGCCTTGGTTCTTCCAGTTCCTGGGGTTCTCATCATCTCACGCGACTTTCCCGGCAACGGCCATTTTCGTCGCAGCATACGAGCACGTTGTAAGTCCCGCGGCTGTCTGATCGGGTCTCGTAATGGCAACGGTCATAGGCTGAGGCGGCGCCAGCGATGGCGAGCGTCACGCCGGCTATAATAATGGATATGACTTTCTTCACGGCTCTCTCCTTATTTGAATAGAAGCATTGTAACGAGCAACAGGACGATTGGCGATTGGGGGGTGTCGTAGGCTTCATATGCGGCGATAGCGCAGTTGATGACTACGCATATCTCGAATATAGTGTCCCGATGTTCATCGAATTTTTGTTTCATGCAGCTTCTCCTTGATCGGGCCGTCTCACCATGAGGCGGCCGGGACAGAGAGAGGCGTTGTGTAATATGTAAAATTGTTCTACGGTGTTCCCTCATAGGTTGAGAATTTTCATGAAGGATCACCAAAATGAGAAGAGTTCTTGCCGCGTCGTGCCTCCTGGCGCTGGGCGGAGGGTACGCCTATTCCCAGGCGTATAACACGATTGGCGGATATGGCGTTTCGCCCGGCATGCAGTACAATGCGGCAAAACCTACCCTGACAGAAGGGGCTATTCGTCCTTTCCGCTCCGATATCAAGGGCAGGGCTATTACGACGGTTGAGAAACGGGACACGTATTCAGCGGCCATATCTGGCCTTGTCCTGGCCGCCGCCGCCACTGACATATCATGCTTGAGCGGGTCTGCGACGAAAGACCTTGTCCTAAAGCAGGTTGACTTCTCTGGGACGGCTACATCAAACACCGCGGTAGACATGTTGCTAATCAAGCGGTCATCGGCCAATACGGGTGGAACCTCAACGGCCTTGACGGATGTCCCTAACGACAGCGCTAACCCGGCTGGAACCGCCACTGTCATGGCGTATACAGCTAATCCGACTGTTGGGACTGCGGTAGGGACTGTTGAGGCCATTAAGTTCACCATGGCGGCGGCTACTTCTCAAGTATACGAGAGGACAAGGCATTACGGAATTGAAGAAGACCAGGGCATTGTTCTCCATGGCGTCAACGAGTCCGTATGCCTGAACTTCAACGGACAAACCATATCCGGGGCGGCGTTGAGCGTGACCATGGAATGGCGTGAAATCCCTCAGTAAGAGTTGACATTTCCCTTGTCAAGGCATATATTGAACCTAGCGTGGCTAGGCTTAGCGGCTGAACCCGGTGACTTTCTGCACTGTCGCCACGCTCCTCACTCTACAGAAAGCAGCACAGAAAGGCTGGAAATGACCAACTTGATTCCTTTCAAATTCGAAGCTCACGAAATTCGCACGATCGTAGACACCCAAGGCAACCCCTGGTTTGTCGCTCGCGATGTGGCGACGATGCTCGGTTACGCCAATCCTCCAGAGGCCATCCGCACCCATTGCAAGCGGGCGCGAGCCATTGATTCCATTGGGGTGAGCGTTTCCCTCACCCTACAAAATCAAACACTTATGATTCCCGAGTCTGACGTCAACCGGCTCATAAATCGCTCCAAACTTCCCAAGGCCGAAGCCATCCAGGATTGGCTTTGCGAGGAGGTTATGCCGTCCATTCGCAAGACGGGGGCTTACCAGCTTAAGGCCATGACGCCAGCCGAGATGCTCGTCGCCCAGGCTCAAGCGATGCTGGACGTCGAGCGTCGCCAACACGCTCTGGAAGCTCGCCAGGAAGCCACAGACGGCCTTGCTCACGAGGCCCTCCATCTGGCCAAGGTTGCAGAAGCCAAGGCCCAGGCGTCAACCATAGCCTCAGAGGATTATACGGTAAGGGCTTGGGGCAATCTCCTCGGCCTCAATCTCCCTCTCGACACAGCGATAATCCTTGGCCGCAGGTGCTCCGCGTTATCCAAGCTCAGGGGCGCCCCAACGGGAACGGCTTGCGACCCCAGATTTGGGACAGTCAAGACTTACATGAAGGAAATCTTGACTGAGGTATTCGAAGTGTATTATCTTGAGGAGTAAGTCTCCTTGCTGAGCCGCTGCAACAACCACAGCGCCTGAGAAAAGAGGAGGGAGCCGCCAAGCCCCCTCAACACTGCCAGCCCCCTTATTCAGGAAGGGTCTTCCACCCACTGCGCATAAGGCCACAAACTTTGCCAGTAGGGGGCTTACCATGAATGACCCACCCAGTATATCGCGAGTCCGGATGAGGGATGGCTTTCATGGCCGCGAATTGTGATTCAGCCTTCTCACAGGCGATTCGCCTCTCGGCCCGCTCTTTCGTTGTGTAAATTCGATATCTCATGGCTTCGCAGCCTCGGGCGCCGTCCACGCCGGGCAATCCTTCCAATCGCTATGCACGTATGTGTTGCACATGCATCCTTTTGCCCATAGCGGCAACCGATCGTGCTTGATCGTGCAAAGGCCAAGGCCGTAATCCTCCTCGATATGCTCTTTCGGGGCGATCTCATCGTAGAAGCGGCATGTTCTGCATGTCTTGGTCATAGGATTTCCCTTTCATTGGAGTTGACCACCGCCGCCCACACCCCGAAGGATGTGAGCGAGAATTGTCAGCCCTTACGGTTATTCCTGTTCTCTCTGTGCGCAATTTCTCCGATCAGTCTGCGGTATACAAAATCGATTGACCTTCCGTCTTTAGTCATTAGGTCTCCTATTTCGCGAGATGATTCCAGGAAATACCGGTCAGACTCAGACGCACGACTTCCAAGGCGAATGATAGCCGCACCTGACAATCGAGCCATCGATTCTGCCAATGGAGCTATTTGCTCCATGATGGCGGCAATCATCTTAAATGAGTCTATGGTCTTGTCATCGTAAGGATGTTCATCGGTCACGATTTTGATTCTACACTCGAATATTCCAATCTTCCCATCCGAGAAGCCCCACATATGACCTTCAGGAAGAAACCCAGCCAGATCATTCATGATGTCGAAGATTGCGCACGCATAATCTCCATCGTTGGCGTCACGATGCTGAATGTAATTTCCCTCACTCCATCCGCCATCGCCGTTCTGCGTGGCTAAGGCGTTCATCGTGTCATAGAGTCCGTCTTGAACAGACATCCAGTTGATCAGATCGAGAAGCATGGAATTGTGGTCGCGCGCCTCGGAAATGACGCCAGTTGGCAGTGTGTAAGTCATTGAGTTTCCCTTCAAATAGGCCATAATCAGCCATCAAAGCACGCGCCTCTCGACGCATGCTTGAATTGCCGATCAGTAGCTAAGGCCAGCGGCTTTGCATTTATTGGCCCAGCGGTTCATGATGGCGCCAAACCGGGTAAGGACGTCTTCGTCAGCGCCTTCCAGCATATCGAGTTCATAGCTTTCGAACGATTCGCGCCAGTTGGCTGAGGTTGTTCCGGCGCCCGGATGGAACCTCCATTCGTCAGGCGCTCCGCCAAACTCGAATTCAAGCTTGGCCGCTGTCGCAAACATCCACGCCATAGATTCTCCCCACGGATCACCTTGATTGGCGTCTCTCACGTGGCCAAGCAGGTCTTTCACAGTCACAATCGTTTCCATAGCCTCTAAATCCCTTTCCTATGGCCAGTACAGCCACGAAACGTTTTAAGGTTGATAGATAGGCCGCCAAGGGCAAACAGCCGTCAGCGAACGCTGTACGCCAATTCTGGACGTACAGGCGCAAGAGCGTCGCGCGGCAATTCGAAGAACGGCAACTGGCCGTCATGAAGCGTCACAGCCCGCCCGCCATCGGACACACACCCATAGGTGCACCCATGGTAAGCCCATACCAGATCGCCTTTCTCGAAGGCGCGATCCAGCCACGGGCAATCCATGACGAATATGTCACGCGTTAGCACAAGTCTCATAGCGCCACCCACACCCACGCTTGACGATTGCTATCCAGCTTGGCCGAACGGCGGCCGCTGCGGAGGCGCAACTCACGTTTGGCCGCGCCTTTGTCCATCGAGCGATAGTGCACGCGGTTGTAGTCAGCGACGACATAGAAAACTATGCCGTTCTGCATTGCTTTGATCATGCGCATAAATACTTCTCCTTTACTTACACGTTGCTAGTCCACTAAATGGGATGTCTTTGCACCCCATTGGATCGAATAGCCACGACGTCGTGTTCGCACTTTTTATGTGAGCGAAATCAACGATTGTCACCAACTTGGATAGCGTTCGGTCAGGCGAGTAAAATCGCGATCATGCGCCTCGTATAGGGCGATGCATCGGGCATAGTAGGGCGAATCAGGGCTTGCCCAAGTTTGGCCGTCTAGATATTTTCTGCGCAAATCCGTGTACTTAGCCCATAATTCGTTGGATTTTTGTATGAAGTCAGCGTCTTTTGGGGTATAGTTGACTTCTGTTGAGATAACAGGGGTCTTCCGAGCAAATGATTGCCAGAAAGCTCCGCTCTTCAGGGCAAGTTTCAATCGATCGATCTTTCTCATTGTGAACCTCTCAATGCGCCAGCGTGGCGACGAGCTTGAATGTGAATTGAGCGCAACCGCCTGTTGTCACAACGACTATTGCTGTTTGCAGCGTCCAGATAAGGACGAGGCAAGCCCAAAGGGAGAGTCGCTCGATCATTGCTCGTTCCACAGCACAGGAACCACGGACCAACCTGCGAGGATTCCGACGGAAAGCGCGGCCATGACCACCGCCAAGCCCGACACGTCGAAGCGTAAATCTTTCAAAATCCCAAGCATTAGTTGTTCCCCCAGTTCATGAGGATAGCGGCGAGTCCAACTTGGAAGCCAGTTGCGAAGGCAAAGAAGGCGGTAAAGGCGATATAAAACATCATGTTGAATTGACCCTTGAAAATGCTCTGGCCCAATCCAGAACATTCCCAAAGGGGCGGCGCAAGAGCGTGCACTCTCTCGCAACCGCCGCTTATCAAATTCAGGCTTCCTTAGGCTTAAGCGTCAGCAATTCGACCCGCAAAAACTCACGGATCAACACAGCCGACTTCTTATCTGATGGAATTTTAAATTCGAACCGCTTAGCAAGCCAGCGAAGGGCGGGCAGGCTGATAACGGTAAGCGCAGTTTGCATTTTCTTGGACTCGCCAAGCCCTTTGCCGACGAAGCTCATAGCGGCCATACAGGTGATTGAGTAGGTTGCTGAAGCCGCCTCAGCCTTGGCGAGCTTGGCTTTCTGAGCGTCAGTCAAGGGCTTCTCTTTCTTGATTTTCTCGCCTTCTGGCGCAATCTTCTTGCGCTCGGCCGCAGCCTTGCGAATAGCCTCAGCTTGCTGTTTGGTCGCCCGTTCGATAATGGCCAAGGCAGCTGCCAATTCATCGGCTGTGACAGGCGCAACTTCAGGCGCTGCAACGTCTTTATGGGAATGGATGTTCGTCAATGGCGCTGGTTCACCGATAAGCCGAGAGGTGAATTCCCCAACAGTTTCGCCAGCCTGCATGTCCAGAGCATCGACAGCGGCGTTAGCTTCGGCCCGTTCCTGCTCAAGGCTCTTGACGGCAATGCCTTTGACAGCCTTGCCAATCTCAGCTTTGTGAGCGGCTTCCCTGGCTGCAGCGGCTTTCAGGACGTCGACCTTGCCAGTCTCAGCCCTTGCAGGTTGAACGCCAGCCTTCGACAGAACCGCAAGGGCTTCCTGACGCTTGGCTTTCGAGCTTGAGCCATTAGCCAGAACCGCTTGAGCATTGGCGACAAGGGCGGCCGGGATTTTGGTCTTTTCGATAGTGGTCATAACGCATTTCCTCTTGAAAACGCCTATCGCCAATCGATAAGCGTCCACAAAGGGAAGCGGATATTCCCGCAATCGGTTGTCTCCAAACCCGCAATCGCAAGCGGTCCACTTCGTTGGGACACGCACCACGGGCAGGGAGATCATTCACAATGTCAAAGAGCATGTTACACGGCTTGCAAGGTCGCAAGCTCACTGCGTAAACTGGTTAGGTCAAGTCACGTCCTCACACATTCAGACGCTTGGTGATGGGGGCAGGGACTCAGCCAAGCCGCACAACCCCCACTGCCAAGCCCCTGTCAGAGCAAGGTGTAATCGATACGAACGCGATATCTCGAATGGTTCCCAGATCGTATGGCCATTATGGCGCTAAGCCCGTCAGGCAGGATTGAGTTGGTCGCAGCGTCCAAACTCTTGTACAGCCTACGCATCTGGGCAGATTCAGGGGCTGATTCCAAGTTGCGGGAAATGACGGTAAGGGAGGCCGGAGCGTGGATTCTGTCCATATCCCAAGCGGATGGTGCGTAGGTTGGGGTTGAGGCTATACGGTGGTGCATCGTGCGTCTCCTTATGGTGGTTGGTGTGTTTCAAGTTGGTGGTCGGGCCGGTTATGTGTGGCAGAGAGATGACTACGTTGCGCGTTCTCATAACGACTTCAGCGCCTTAGCCCTTCCGCCGTGCCAGCTGGTCAATCCCCGCCGACAACCAGACAATGACACAGTCTCCCCCCTCACGCAATACGACCATAGTCTAATGCCCCATCTCTTTCAGAGAGCCATTTGCCATAATATGTCTTATCAGACAGCCCAATGCCCATTGAGCGAACGATGAACGGGCATGCGTGTGTAGTCAATTCCGTGAGCGCGTACAGGCACATAGCGCACATGCATCATGCGAGCGCACGCACGACGGCTGCTCATGCCCCCTGGCAGAGGGGGAACCCCCCGGCCATGAGCCTCAACATTAATTCCGGGTCTCTCCCTCTCTCATTCACAACCGAAATAATTTTCTGAAATTTACCCCCCCCACTATCTAAACCCCATCATCTTGAAAATATTGCAGAATTCCACCACAACCATCTTCGCATAATATCTGTTGACACGCCATCAATATATTCGTATAATGAGTCTTCAACAAAGGGGACTCATATGAGCAGACCAACCAAAGACCTCGCTGGCCAGACCTTCAATTCCTGGCATGTCATTGAATTCTCTCACAAAGGCCCGACCAATAAAGCACACTGGCGTTGTCGCTGTAGCTGTGGAGCCGAGAAGGTGATCGAGAGCTACAACCTCACGTCAGGCCGCAGCAAATCCTGCCGCCCCTGCTCAGCCCAGGTTGTCGCCGACAATACCCATATGACTCATGGGCTTAGCGACTCTCGGGAGTACCGGGCATGGCAGGCGATGAAGACCCGCTGCCTCAACCCCAACGCCGTGAAAGCTTATAAATATCATGGCGCTCTCGGCGTGAAGGTCCACCCGGAATGGGTCGACGATTTCCTGTCGTTCCTCGCCTGCATAGGTCCAGCCCCCACTGACCTCCATACCGTTGATCGCATTGACTCTTTTGGCAATTACGAGCCCGGAAACGTGAAGTGGTCCACCCAGACGGAGCAGATGCAGAATACCCGTCGGGCCGCCAAGTACCAGAAATAGCCCATACAGAGCCCCACGCACGCAGAAAAGCCCGGCAGGCTTATCCACCTACCGGGCTCATCGTTACCTGGCTTCCTGAGCCAACGTCGTGTCTTCTATGAGCCATTGGCGATCAGCGAAGCTACGGTCTGTCTATCTCAATGGTTCCCACCCTGCCGATCTTAACCTCTCCGCGAGGCCCGGCTCCAGATCAAGCATCTCAAGCACTGCCTGAGCTGCTCCTGGCGCCTCTGTCCTGCCAGATGACCAGGATTTCACCGTATTCTCCGGCGTCCCTGTCAGCCGCGCGTAGTCTGCAATCGTCATCCTCTGGAGAGACAGCCCAGACCTGAAGGCGTTGACAGACACTTTCCGGTGTCTCACAGACACTGGGTCTCCGATTTTACGGGGGTTAGACTTTTCCTCAGTGTCGATCAAACACTTTGTATCCTTTTCCCCTGCGACATTCTGCCCTACCATGGCAGAGCTTAAGTTGAGTTCGCCACTACCATGGCAGAGCTCTGGTTGTACCGAATTTGCAGAAGGTTTCCCCTCCACTGCCTCCGCGAACATCGACTTCTTCCTCGCCACTGGAAGCTTCGCCATCACTTCCTCCCTCTGATCATCTCAGCCGCGCTCTGCATCGTATCGGCGAGCAGAAACTTTCTTTCCAGGGTGCGGATCGTCATCCCCGGCAGACGGCCCTGCTTGTCGTACTCCGTCGCCGCGTCGTCGAGGAGCTTCGCGCACGCCTCTCGCTCGGCCAAGACCATCTTCGAGCGCTCGGCGTCCATCTCTCCGAGCCTCATCTTCGTCAGCTCTTTCACGGCCTTCTGTGAGTATTCCAGCCGCTCCCTCAGCTCCTTGTTCTCCTCGGCCAGTCTGCTCGCCGCCTCCACCTGCCTGTTGAGCGCCTCTTGCTCTTCCTTGACTTCGTCTTCCAGTTCGGCTATGCGATCGTTGTCTCGCCTGCTCAACTCACGCCTCCATTATTTTGGTGAATATCCTGATCGCCATTTTTGCCTCTCCGGTCGTGCTCGCGAAAACCTCTGCCCCTCTGGCGATCATGGCGCATCTTCTCCGCTCACTCTCACAGGCCTTCGTCAGGTTGAAGATCGCCGCCTGGTTGGCCTTGTCGAGGCGGATCATCCTCTCGACCTCGAACTCCATCTCCGTGATTCTCCGGCTCATCCTGTCGTTGTGATCGAGCAGGACATTGACCTCCGTCCGCAGACCCCTGATGACGTCCTCTCCCTTGCGCCGGCGCTCACCCCCAACCCCCTGGAAGCCCTCTTCAGGCTGACGCGCAGCATGGCGAGCCCCTTCTTCGTTCAAACTTTCCATAGCTACGCTGTCGATCCCTTCGTGATTTTCCATAACTCTACCCTCTGTGGCTTCGCTCGTCATTTCCATACCTATCCATAATCACTCTGACCATCTCCTGGAGAAGCTCGATCTGGCCGTCATACCCTGACGTCGTCCTTGACAGCTCGATCAGCTTCGCCGTCTTCATACGAAGGAGAGAGCATATCGATTCTCGCTCCTCCTCCGCTCCGGTCTTCTTCAGCCTGTCAACTTCGAGGAACAGCGTCTCCGCCGCCCTCTCAAGTTCGGCTAGCCCCACACACTCCATTTTCATTGGACGCCAGATTCAATTGCGCTTGCCGCCGTCTTCAAAATTTTGTCCTCGACAGGGTCAGGCGACCTATCCGCCATCTTTCTGACCATGCCCGCAATAAGAAGACGTTCGTGAGTTCTGATCGCCGTCCTCTCTGCCCCCATCGCAGCGGTTCCCTCTTCCAGCTTGGCCTTGATAATCTCATGATCTCCAGTAAGCTGATGGATCAGACCATCCTTCTTCGCATGCTCGTCGATGGACTTTTTGTGTGACGTCATGATCCTGGCCGTATTCTCCTCGTGCGCCAGAACTAGGCTCTTGAGCCGATCTCGTTCAACCCTTAGTCCGCCAATGAGCCCCTTGAGCTCAACAATCTCCTCCTGGCAGCACCTGAGCTCCATGCATATTGCCGCCAGAGGAGCTCCCTGCACCTCGGAGCCATCCTCCCCGAAGACTATCCCCTTCCGCTTCTCAACCTCGGCCGCCACCCAGCGCGCCATCTGGGCGAACTCTTTATACTGAGTGTTCTGCGGGAACATCCCCAGCATCCGCTCCTGTGTGCCCGCTGCTTCGGCGCAGATGCGAATGATCGCGTCTCTTTCTCTATCAAGATCGCTCATGGCAGGTCCTTTCTTAGGTTAACGCCAGTGTCTTCGATGAACTCGATCCCGGCCTTCATCAAGGTTTTCTCCAAATTTTTTACCGTGTCTAGCGAAACATACCGTGATCCGCTGTACGTTCCTTCGTCCCTGAGTTTGTGCCCGTGCTTCTCGAAATAGAAACATGGCATCTGGCTCCTCATCCCCGCCTTATGCGCAAGAACGACCTGGTCCCAGCCCAGCAGAGCCCGAGCCGCCCTGCATTGCGCCGGCGTCATTTCCGTTCCCCTATCTTGTTTGCGACATTCATGATCAGAATTGCGTCGTCAGCTGACAGTTCGTCCAGGGCCATGCCACGAGCGATCTCCCTACAGGCGTTCCGTTCGGCTTCGACAGCCTTCGGGATCATCGCCGACACTTCGTTCATCACTGCCGCGCGGGTCTCCCGCAACTCCCGCTCCATGCGCCTCTCGTTCGTTCTGAAGATTTCCGCCGATGCCCTCCACTCCTTCTCCGCTTCCATATGGCCGATGGTCTGCTTCTCGCAGGCCCGGCGCTTCTCTTCCAGCTCCGACTTCGCCTTGTCCCGTTCCCCGCGAGCGTGGTCCCGCTGCTCCATAATCTCCTGGAAATTTCTCCTGCGCTCCTCCGCCTGTCCCTTGGCGTTCTCCAGATCGCTTTTCGCTTCATACAGAAGCGCCTCAGTCTGTTTCGCGTGCTCTTCCCAACCTTGAGCTTCCACGCTGAGCGCCCTGGCTCGGTTCTCCCAGAAGACTTCCTTCCTCGCTGCGTCTACAGCCCGCTCCAGCCCCTTGACGCGGATGCCAAACGCCAACTCCGTCTCAACGCTCTTCGCCAGCCTCGCGCTCAGCATGGCCGCCAGATCGACGAGCTCACTCTTCTCCAGATCACTGATGTTCATCATATCCTCCATTTGTGACTGCTTAACTCTATGTGAACTATTCACTTGCGTCAAGGCAAATCTTCTGCTATGGTTGACCTCACTCAAACAAGGAGGCTCTAATGAGAAATGGAATGGCCCACCTGACAATGGCGGTGGCATATATCGCCATGGCGGCAATAGCCCTTTCGGTCGGAGGATTCAAATGAGCAGATATGCAACCGTATACCAGGACGCTGAGCCAAATATCGGGGTCGTCGAGCTCTACCAGTACTGCTCCATGATGAGTGGAAAGAGGAGCATGGCGGACTTCGGATCTCGCCTTCTCGCTAAATACCGTGCTCGCAAAGGATCCCGCTAATGGAATACACACGCACATTTTATAACGCTTGCCCTCTCTGCGGCTGCAGGAACGTGACGTCTCTGACGGTGCATGACTGCCGCCACCACCCCCTCTGGCGCAAAGAGCTCCCGCATGTCATCGGCTGGCAGACCTGCGCTAAGTGCGGCCACACGTTCACCGACGGCTACTTCGAAGGCGAGGCCGTTGAATTCCTGTTCGCTAAAGGTCAGGAAAGCCAGAAGGTCCATGTCTCCGAGCAGGAGCGCTGGATCGCCTCCCAGCTGATCGATAAGGTCGCATCCCCCAGAGAGCCGTTCGACAGCCCGTCTCCAACCTGGCTCGACGTTGGCTTCGGTTCTGGCTCTCTCGTTATGACCGCTGAAGAGTATGGCTATGACTCCATCGGCCTTGATCTCAGGATAGAAAACGTCGACGCCCTGATATCACTTGGCTACCCGGCATCTTGCCAGACTATAGAAGAGTACGCGGCCAGCTTGGCGGAGATGGAAGAATTCTATAATGTCATCTCCATGCTCGATGTCCTGGAGCATATGCCATTCCCACAGACGGCGCTCAAGGCCGCCAGAAGCCTCCTGACTTACGACGGATCCCTGATCATCTCATGCCCGAACATGGACACCGCCATCTGGAGAGACATGGACAAGCGCAAAGCCAATCCATACTGGACTGAAATCGAGCACTATCACAACTTCACCATGAAGAGCATGGGCCTTCTCCTCGAAGCCCACGGGTTCCTCCCGATCAGTTACCACGTCTCGCCGCGTTACAAATCTTGTATGGAAATTATCGCTATGAAGAAGGAACAGGCCCAATGAGTGAGCCGCTGGTCCTTGTAAAGTTCGACCTGCGCATCCCAAGGATGGGCAGGCTCACCAGTCTGTTCGTCACGACACAGACCGAGCTGGACGCCAATATGGAATTGCCAGCCTATCTCGATGACGCTCTTGGAAAGCACTCATCAATCACCGTGTACATGACCAAGGAAAACACTAAGGTCGTATCCAGGGAGCAGGACCTCATCGGCATGATGCTGGCCCTGGATATACTTCCTATCGGCTATGATCTCGTCGAGATCGCAGCGGAACAGAAGACTGAGCGTGAGCCCGTTTAGGGAACAGGTCATCCTTTAGCGACTTATTTTCCTCGGTCATCGAGAACTCAAACTTTCCAAGCCGCCTCTGCTCCACAAGGTAGCCCCAAATATCCACGAACAGCTTATTCTTCATCCATGACAAACGAGGCGTTGACTCAACATAATGAGCAACGCCTTTTTTCTCGTCTGGACTACGTTTGAACACCGCACAATCCCAAAACTCCCTCTGCTTTGTCTCAGACCACACCTGAAGCAGGTAATATGTGTCTTCGGAAGCCATTTGTATATCTCCTTTGTAGATACAAATCATATTACGCTAAAAAACACAAAAATACACATTTGTATTGCTCATCTCTCATTCCCGCGTTACCGTGTGAAAATTCATTCAAACGGAACGCCTTATGCCATACGCCAAGATTGCTGAGTACCTTCACAAATACGAACGTGACCCCCTCGGGTTTGTCATGGACGTCTTCCCATGGAACCAGGAAGGGACGTCTCTCCATGGTCAGGAAGGCCCGGATAAATGGCAGACGCAAGTCCTCATTACCATCGGGCAATGTTTATCATGGGACGAAGCTCTCCAGATCGCGATTTCATCAGGACATGGTATCGGAAAGTCAGCCCTCGTATCTTGGGTTATACTGTGGGGCATCTCGACAAGAGTTGGCACAAAAGGCGTCGTAACAGCTAACACAGACAACCAGCTCCGCACGAAAACTTGGGTTGAACTTTCCAAGTGGTATCAGCTCGCCCCCATTCTCCATGGCCTATTCTCCATGGAGGGCATGGCGATTATGGCGCGAGACGAGAGGTGGCGCAGCCAGTGGCGCATCGATCGCATCACCTGGAGTGAGAAGAGCACTGAATCTTTCGCCGGCATGCACAATAAAGACAAGCGCATCATCGTCATCTTCGACGAGGCGAGTTCGGTCCCAGATATTATCTGGGAGGTCACCGAAGGCATGAAGACGGACTCCAACACGGAGATTCTTTGGCTTGTATGCGGAAACCCAACCAGGTCGATAGGCCGGTTCAAGGATTGTTTCTTTCGCCACAAGTCGGACTGGCGGACGATGAAGATCGACAGCCGCACCGCCAAGATGACCAACAAGAAGCTCTATGAGGGCTGGATTAGAACGTACGGCGAAGACAGCGACTTCGTCCGTGTCCGCGTCCGTGGAGAATTCCCCCGCGTAGGCTCCCTCCAGTTCATCTCAGACGATATCGCCCGCGCAGCAGCCACAAGAGAGCCTGTCGCTTCCATCTATGATCCGCTTATCATGGGTGTTGACGTTGCTCGCTTCGGCAGTAACAGCTCAATAATAGCCTTCCGCCGTGGTAGAGACGCAAGAACTATTCCATGGGAAAAGTTCAACGGCGTGGACACCAACACTCTTTCTCTCCGCATCATAGAGCTTTATCAGAAGTATCAACCAGACGGCGTCTTTGTTGATGCAGGCGGCGTTGGCGGTGGTGTCGCTGATCGACTACGCTATTCTCGACTCCCCGTCAAGGATGTTATATTCGGAGCCGTGGCAGATGGATCGAACCACAACACCGAAGAGGGAATGGTCGTCTACGCCAACAAGCGCACCCAGATGTGGGGAGCCATGAGGGACTGGCTTGGCAGCGCCCCGAATCATCTTGGCGAGATGCTCCCAGGTGGAGCTATCCCGAACGACATCAGGCTCATGGATGATCTCACCAACGTCCAGTACGGCTACACTATGTTGTACGGCAAGGACGCCATTATCCTTGAGAAGAAGAGTGATATGATGAAGAGGGGCGTCGAATCCCCAGACGAAGGCGATGCTCTCGCCACAACCTTCGCCTTCCCGATTCTTAAGTCTGACCACACTGATCGGCTCAAGCAGAAGCCGTCGCATCAGCACGATTACAACCCGTTCGCCAATTCATGGGAGTTATAATAATGGGCGCTCTTTTCAATCCTCCTAAGGCTCCAGCTCCTCCTCCGCCTCCGCCAAATCCACAGCAGGCGGCGAAGTCTACTGACGCCACACCCGGCGTCCCCCCGATCAGCGCGGCTGGCGGCACCCTGTTGACGAGCCCATCTGGAGCAGCTGAGGTTAAGGGAGCCGCTAAGGGCTTGTTAGGGCAGTAACATGGACAGCAAGACGACATCTCGCTATCAGGCCAAGGGGGCTCCCCGGCGCGAAGCCGCTCTTGCCTTCGGACAAAAGATTACCGATGCCCAAAGGACGACGAGATTCATTATGAGCGCTCGTCGCCCACCCTGTTGGCGCAAGAGGATCCCAACCCACCCACTGAGCTGTTGGCTGACATTGGGGGCTGGCATGACCTCCGAGCCCACCTGGAGAGCCGCCTTCAGATGATGACAAACTGGCGTCTCAGTTGGTGGCGTCACTGGGCGCTCCTCGCGGAGAATATCCTTCCAAGACGTTACCACTGGCTCGTCACGCCAAACACTATGACGCGCGGCTTCCCGATCAACCAGAATATCGTAGACCCAACCGGCTCCCACGCCATGCGTGTATGCGCCAGTGGCCTCAAGGAGGGCCTCACAAGCCCGTCCAGGCCATGGTTCAGGATTGAAGCTGACGAGCCGGGGTTTGTGCCTGACAAGCCTGCACAGCTCTGGTTCGATGCCGTGGAAGCCCTCGTCTATGGCGTGATGGCCAAGTCAAACTTCTATGACAGCCTCACCCAGGTGTTTGAGGATCTGACCGTTTTCGGCACCAGCGTGATGCTTGTCTATGAGGATGACAAGGACGTCATTCGCTGTCATGTTCCATGCGCCGGCGAGTATTATCTGGGGGCTTCGAACACGAACAGGATAGAATCATTCTATCGCAAGTTCGTCATGACGATCTCTCAAATCGTTCAGATGTTTGGGCTGGAGAATTGCCCTGGCGCAGTCCAGGAGATGTGGCGCACNAAGGCTGCCAGTCTCGACGTAGAGTACATCGTCGCTCATTCCATAGAACCGAACTTCGCGATTCTCGATGGAGCCGGACGTGAGCTCAAGCCCATGGCGGCTGCGCACTTTCCATTCCGGGAAGTCTATTGGGTGTTCGGNAACTCTACGGAACGGCCGTTAAGCGTCCGTGGGTTCTANGAGGAGCCATTCATNTCCCCACGCTGGGCGATCACCAGCAACGACCCGTATGGCCGTTCCCCTGGCATGGACACCTTGCCCGACATCATGCAGCTTCAACTTGAATCAAAGCGCAAGGCCGAAGCGATCGAGAAGCATGTCAGGCCGCCGCTGCTCGCCAGCGTAGATATGAAGAATGAGCCGTCCAGCGCCCTTCCAGGCCATGTGACTTATGTCGCTAACCTCGGGCCACAGGCAGGCATGCGGCCTCTCTATGAGGTGAATCCTCAGCTCCAGTGGATGATCGCTGATATCAAGGAGATCCAGGAGCGGATCAAGAACGGATTCTTCAATAACATCTTCTTGCTCCACGCTGACACCACGAAAGAGCAGACCGCTTATGAGGTCCAAAAGCGTGATCAGGAGAAGATGGCCGTTCTCGGTCCTGTGATTGACCGCTTCCAGAACGAAGGGGCCAGCCCTGCGATCAAACGCATTTTTGGCATTCTCGCCAGGCGCAAGCTTCTTCCTCCTATTCCAGATTCTCTCAAGGGAATCAACTTCAGCATCAAATACATATCCATGCTCTCCATGGCGCAGAAGGCTGCGGCCACCGTGGCGATCGAGCGCGTCCTCGGCACCGCAGGCAACCTGATGGCGGCAGACCCTGAGATTATGGATAATCTTGACCTCGATGAGACGATCAGGGAATATGGGGACCTTGTCGGTGTTCCTCACAAGATGTTCCGTGATAGACAGGCAGCGGATCAGAAGAGACAGCAGAGAAGGCAACAGCAGCAGCAGATGGCCCAGGCCCAGAATACGGCGGCTATGGGGACTCAGGCAGCGCAGACGGCTAAGGTTATGAGCGACACTCCAGTAGGCGGGGCCAGTTCAGCCCTTGATCTCATGCTGGGTATGAACACAAGCGCTACCCCGCCATCTCTGGCGGGGTAGTAAGCATCTCATGAAGTCCTGGCGAACTCCCCAAACAGCTCAGCAGCGGCTTTCGCATAAGCCGCTGCTGCATCTTCTATTTTGACGAATAGACCGAGATGTATGTATTTGTTCTGGTGTATTATAGCTGCTCTCCATTTTCCTGTTAGCTTATGAAGATGGACGCCTTTGTACCCAGAAGTGTTATGTTTTGATATGCCTATATTCCCTAGATTTTGAGACTGTGTACATGGCCTTAAATTTTTTATAGCGTTATTTTCTGGGTTTGTGTCTCTGTGGTCAATGCGAGTTGGCCATTCTCCATAAATATACAGCCAGGCAAGTCTATGTGCCCTATATCTTTTTTTATTTATGTCTATCATGACATATCCTCTTTGGGATACCCAGCCAGCTTCGTTGCCGCAAATGGTTTTTGGGCTTATTTGTTTTTTCCATGTAAATTTACCAGTTTCTGGGCTATAATCCAGAATGCATCTGAGCTCTTCTGCAGTGAGCTTTTTAGTCGGTTTTGCCATTATGTTTCAACCTATAATTGCGTTTTTGACGTGAGAATCCAAACGTACCATAGGCCTAGCATAACCACAAGACCAAGTTTGGCGGGATAATGTGATGGATGAAAGATTCGATTTTTACAACGAGACATGCGCCAATTGCGTATACTATGAAGAGACCCCAGGACATCAGACTTGGAATATCTGCAGGTTCTGGATACCAAGTTCCACGTCTATAAACCAGTGGGCTATCTT
>JGI20214J51088_10000873_pt1 | contig 20579 bp, 15 predicted proteins | sample WetSurMetagenome_FD_51088 | JGI IMG/M metagenome (IMG submission 51088) | reverse complement strand
AGACATCACAACAAAGAAAAAATTATGACTATGAAAAAAATATTAGGTTTTGGAGCCCTGGCATTATTTGGACTTTTTGCCATGTTATCCTGCGCACCGCAGGAGAGCTCTGACTACTCTCTTGGTAAAGCGCCAACTGCTGACCAGCTGGACTTTACTATCACTCCCACATCCGACAAACCAAACATTGTTGAGTTTGCCGATAATTCATCCATCCCCGGCGTTGCAGTCTGGGACCTCGGTACAGGCAGTGCAACTGTAAAAGGCGAGACCGCAACAGCACAGTATCCTTTTAAAGGAACCTATACTGTCACCATGACTTTATATACAACCGGTGGCTCTACTTTTATATCAAAGACCGTGACCATTGCAAATGACGATATGTCATTGCTCAATACCCCTATGTATAATGCTCTTACCGGTGGCGCAAGCAACCTGGCTGGCAAAACATGGGTGTTTGATGAGTATCACTCAGGACATTTTGGCGTTGGACCTGCTGATGCAGCAACACCATCATGGTGGGCAGCCGGACCGGAAGATAAGCTACAATCCAGTCTTTATACCAACCATTTCACATTTACCCAGATTGGGGTTAAGATGGTATGGGAAAACAACGGATACGTTTATACAAACAACGCTGGCCGTCTCGCTCTGGCAGATCTCGGTTACACCAACTCAGTTGTTCCCGGAGCAGGCGACTATGACGTTGAATATGCACCTCAGGCAGCCTATACTTTTACTTTAAATGAAGCTGCCGGAACACTGACCCTCAGTAACGGTGCTTTCTTCGGCCATTATGCAGGCACTTCAACATACCAGATCCTGAAACTGACTGACACTGAAATGTACCTTAAATGTGTAAGCACTGTTGAACCAGGTAACGGATGGTGGTATCGCCTTATTCCAATAGAGTTGAACGTGAAACCTGTAATTCCTTTAAAAGCAATACCTCTTGCTGAGAATTTTGAAGGCACTACACCTAAAGTAGCATTCACTACTGAGAACATGGGCTCTCTTAGTTCAGTCTATTCAAACCCGGCACCCGTTCCTATAAATGAGTCAGCTAAGGTTTACCTCTATCAGAAATCCAATGATTTCTATTCAAACATGTTCTTTGCAACCAGTGCTTACAAGTTCGATCTTACTACTCAGAACAAGATCCACCTGAAAGTGTTTATCCCTTCCTACAACGATTATACAACTGATAACTCTGTTGCCGGAAGCTGGATTGCGAATGCAAAACTTCAGAATAAAGTTGCTGTAAAACTTCAGAACAGCAGCCTTGGAGGAAATGCATGGTCTACTCAGACTGAGGTTGATTTTGTTGATCTTGCAACCGATACATGGCTTGATCTTACCTTTGATTTCAGTTCTGTAAGTACCAGACAGGATTATGATAAGATTGTGATTCAGTTTGGAGGCGAGGGACACTCAGGCAAAGGCATTTTCTTCTTTGATGATTTTTCTTTCTCAGAATAATTGAACTGTAATTAAGAGGGCGGCATTCCTGCTGCCCTCTTATTTCTTCATGCAGAAGGAATGCCCTTCTGTGAAAAAATATTCATTTTAACTTGGTCAGAAATGAACTCATTAAAGTATAAGGTTACACTACTATTAATAGTTACAGGTATTTCCTTTTCATTTTCTTGTAAAAGAGGGGCTGTTGGTAATTCAGATGTTGACATGAAGGTAAATGCTCTTCTTTCAAAAATGACCATTGAGGAGAAGATAGGTCAGATGACACAGCTTGACCCTGGCTCTTTTGATGGCAAGGAAAGTATTAAAGCAGCAGTAAGGGATGGCAGATGCGGTTCACTTCTGAATTATCTCGGGCCTGTAGAGGTTAATGAGATACAAAAAGTTGCAATGGAGGAGAGTCGTTTGGGCATCCCTCTGATTATAGGTAGGGATGTCATCCATGGCTTCCGGACCGTCTTTCCTATACCTCTTGGAATGGCCTCCTCATGGGATCCGGAAATTGTCAGGGAGGCCTTCCGCATCTCCTCAATAGAGGCCTCTTCGCAGGGAATAAAATGGACATTTGCCCCAATGATTGACATCTGCAGAGACCCCAGATGGGGTAGAATAGCAGAGGGCTGCGGCGAAGATCCATACCTTGTTTCTTCATTTGCAACAGCTATGGTCAAAGGCATTCAGGGCGATAACCCTGCTGACCCCACCTCACTGGCAGCATGTGTCAAACATTACGCCGGATACGGCTATTCGGAAGGTGGCCGCGATTATAATACAACCAACATTATTGAGACCGAACTCAGAAATGTTGTGCTTAAACCATTTAAGGCAGCTAAAGATGCCGGCGCTCTCACTTTTATGTCAGCATTTAATGACCTTAATGGTGTACCAACCACAGCAAATGAATTCACGCTTCGCCAGGTTCTCAGAAACGAATGGAAATTCGATGGCTTTGTTGTCAGTGACTGGGGCTCGGTGATGGAACTGATAAACCACGGCTATGCACTGGATGCAAAGGATGCTGCCTGTAAGGCAATAAATGCAGGAGTAGACATGGAGATGGCTACAACAGCTTATTCAGATAACATTAAACAACTGCTTAAAGAGGGCAAAATAACAGAATCACGTATAGACGAGGCTGTAAGAAATATACTTAAGGTAAAATACGAACTTGGCCTCTTTGAGAACCCATATGTCAGCCCTGAGGCTGAGAAAAAATTACTTGATCCATCTTTTCTGGATCATGCACGCAAAGTTGCCAGAGAGAGTGTGGTGATGCTTAAAAATGACAGAAGCACCTTGCCGTTGTCAATGAATATTACATCAGTTGCAGTTATTGGCCCTCTTGCTGATGCTCCACGCGACCAGCTTGGTACATGGTGCTTCGATGGCCGTGAGGAAAACTCTGTCACACCTCTGAAGGCACTCAGAGATATACTCGGCGATAAAAGAGTCAATTATGTTGTCGGTCTGAAATATAGCCGTGACAAGAATAAATCGGATTTTGACAAGGCCGTTGCCGCTGCAAAGAGATCTGACGCCATACTTTTCTTTGCAGGAGAAGAATGGATACTTTCCGGTGAAGGACAATGCCGTGGCGAAATCAACCTGCCCGGTGCACAGACTGAGCTTATTGATGCTCTTTCCAGGACCGGCAAGCCACTTATTGTTGTTGTCCTTGCCGGAAGGCCTCTTGCGATTGGCAAAGAAGTGGAAGCATCAAATGCCGTCCTTTACGCATGGCACGGTGGCACAATGGCTGGCCCGGCAATTGCAGATCTGATCTTCGGAAAGGAATCTCCTTCAGGCAAACTGCCTGTGACATTTGTAAAAGGCGCCGGTCAGATACCATTCTATTACTACAGATATAACACCGGACGTCCGGCATCAGCAAAATCATATACTCCGATTGACAGTATCCCGGTTAAAAACCAGCAGACATCTCTTGGTTACAAATCATCATACCTCGATTACGGTTATAGCGCACTCTTCCCGTTTGGCTTTGGACTTAGCTATACAAAGTTTAATTACAGCGACCTCTCACTGTCATCGAATACAATGAATAGCAATGGCACTATCACTGTAAAAGCTACTGTAACAAACACAGGCAATATGGATGCTGATGAAATTGTACAGTTCTACATCCGCGACAGGGTAGGCAGTATCACGCGCCCAATAAAAGAACTGAAAGGCTTCAGAAGAATACACCTGACCAAAGGAGAGAAGAGCGAGGTGGCTTTTGTTCTTGCACCTGATGATCTGGCCTTCTTTAATGGCACGATAACTGCTGCAGAACCTGGCGAATTTGATGTATGGATCGGACCGAGCTCAGCTGAAGGATTACATGGAGAATTTCGGTTTGAATAAATAACTTACTTTGATGAAAAATATAATGAAAATAATACTTGCTGCTTTATGTATTGTGCTTCTGGCAGCACCAAGCTGTGAAAAAGACAAAGGCTCTGGTAACCCTGACGGACCAGGCACTACAAAAGACACTGTCCTTGTCTGGGACGAGGAATTTAATTATACAGGCCTTCCTGATGAGAATAAATGGAGCTATGATACAATCAATAATGCTTCAGGCTGGGGAAACAACGAAAAAGAGTTTTATACAAAAGCACGACTGAAAAATGCTGAGGTAAAAGACGGTTACCTGCATATAAACGCAGTTAAAGAATCCTATAAAGGCTTTAACTATACTTCAGCCCGCCTGATAACCAAATACAAAGGTGACTGGCTGTACGGCAGAATTGAAGTGCGCGCAAAACTCCCTGACGGAAGGGGAATGTGGCCGGCAATATGGATGCTTCCTACTGACTGGGCTTACGGTGGCTGGCCCGCAAGCGGCGAAATAGATATAATGGAAAACGTTGGCTATAACCCATACGTAATTGTAGGCAGCGTGCACACTCAATCATATAACCATTCAATAGGCACGCAAAAAAGCAGTACAATAACCATACCTACATGTTACACCGGGTTTCATACATATGCTCTTGAGTGGCAGGAATCTTCATGCAAAATCTACGTTGACAATACACTATATTTTGTTTTTGCAAATGAAGGTACCGGATATAAGGAATGGCCATTTGACAAACGCTTTCATCTTCTGCTGAACATAGCAGTTGGAGGAGACTGGGGAGGAGCAATGGGTATTGACGATTCAATTTTCCCAAAGACAATGCTGGTTGACTATGTAAGAGTATACCAGGTGCAGAAATAGGTGTTGTTATAACCATAGAAAGGAATTTAAAAGTGAAAACGGGAATAGCCGGAGTGTTAATGTTTTTGTTTCTGTATAGTTGCGCAAGCGCTGATGATCAGGGAAAAACGCCGGAACAAAAAAAAGATACCATTTTCATGGATGGCTGGATAACCAGTCCACAGAATGGCGTCCTTTTCAGATACCACAAATCAGTCTCGTTTTTTACTGAAAACCTGAACAGCTTCCCGACAATAGAAGTTGATACAACAAAAACTTATCAGACTATAGACGGTTTTGGGGATTGTCTTACCGGTGGAAGTGCAATGCTTCTTAATAAGATGGCACTGACCGAAAAGACAGCTCTGTTGGATGAGCTTTTCTCAACTGACGCAAACGGTATTGGCATTAGCTATCTAAGGATAAGTATTGGTGCTTCTGATCTTAGCGAAAGGGTGTTTTCATATGATGACCTCCCTGATGGGGAAACGGATCCGGAAATGCTTAAGTTTAGTCTTGACGCTGAGAAAACGGACCTGATACCCATACTGAAAGAGATTCTGGCTATAAACCCTTCAATTAAGATACTTGGCTCGCCCTGGTCTGCACCGCTATGGATGAAGACGTCAAACTCATCAATAGGAGGAAGTCTGAAACAGGAATATTTTGACGCATATGCCAAATATTTTGTAAAGTATATTCAGGGCATGCAGGCAGAAGGGATAACGATTGACGCTATAACAGTTCAGAATGAGCCACTTTACGCAGGCAATAATCCAAGCATGTTCATGAGCCCGGAAGACCAGGCTTTGTTTATCAGACAAAACCTGGGGCCTGCATTTGCTTCGGCAGGTATAAATACAAAGATTATCATTTTTGACCATAATCCCAGTAACGCTGATTACCCGATTACCGTGCTGAACGATGCCGGTGCAGCTAAATATATCGATGGCTCTGCATTTCACCTTTATGGCGGGCCTATTACTGCTTTATCGTCAGTTCACAACTCATTTCCTGAAAAGAATATTTATTTTACTGAACAGTGGGTAGGGGCTCCGGGTAATCTTGCTGCCGACCTGAAGTGGCATGTCGAAAACCTTATAATCGGCGCAACACGTAACTGGAGCAGAAATGTTCTGGAATGGAACCTTGCGTCAGACCCGTCTTATAATCCGCATACTGATGGTGGTTGCGATCAGTGTCTGGGAACTGTCACCATAAACGGTAGCAGCTTTAAACGGAACCCCGCTTATTATATTTTAGCTCATTCGGCAAAATTTGTACGCCCGGGGTCTATCAGAGTTGACTCAGGATTATCACCAAACCTTCCAAATGTAGTCTTCAAGACACCTGATGGAAAGAAAGTGATGATTGTTGTAAACACTGCATCAACAGAAAAGAAATTTAACTTAAAATTCAAAGGGAAAACAGCTCTGTTATCACTTGACCCCGGAGCTGTCGGTACTTTTTCATGGTAGGAGGAGTTTTGCAGGTTAATAGTAGAGTTGTTGCATGCAACAACTCTGTTTTGGGTCATTAATTGTTTGGGTAATAGGGCCATTGCATGCAATGGCCCTGTTTTTTTTATTATATTGGCAGTACCATTGTATGCAATGTGAATAGATACGTTGCATGCAGATACGTTGCATGCAACGTATCTACAACAAAATTAATCAGGCTGATATTATGAATAAACAAAATTTATTAACCCGGCTACTTGTGGTAATGTTGATTGCCTCACAGATCTCCTGTCAGCAGAAGTCAAAAGTTGTTAACACGATTGCGGCTGATAACTTCAGATTCCTTGAATATGATATTACTGCGATCCAAAAGGGTTATGCTGATAAATCCTTTACTGTAAAAGAGGTTGTAAAAGCTTACCTTGACCGTATTGAGGCTATTGATAAAAATGGCCCGGCTCTTAATTCAGTAATTGAGGTTAACCCTGATGCAATGCAGATTGCTGAAGAGCTCGACAGAGAAATGGCATCTGGAAAAAGCAGAGGCCCTTTGCACGGCATTCCTGTTATTCTGAAAGATAACATTGACACGCATGATAAAATGCCAACCACTGCAGGGTCAAGGGCATTGGCTAATTCACACCCTCTGAAGGATAGTTATGTTGCACAGCGACTAAGGGATGCCGGTGCCGTAATAATTGCCAAAGCCAACTTAAGTGAGTGGGCCAACTTTCGTGGTGACCTCTCTTCAAGCGGATGGAGCGGTGAAGGAGGGCAGACTAAAAACCCTTACATCCTTAGCCGTAATCCGTGCGGTTCAAGTTCAGGATCGGGTGTGGCCGTGTCGGCAAACCTTACAATGGTGGCAATAGGCACAGAGACAAACGGATCTATTGTATGCCCGTCAAACAATAACGGCATAGTGGGTATTAAACCAACGGTAGGGTTAGTAAGCCGCTCAGGTGTCATCCCTATATCCTTCACACAGGATACACCCGGACCAATGGCACGAACAGTTAAAGACGCAGCAATTCTGCTTGGCGCTATAACGGGCATTGATCAGGCTGATTTAAAAACTGTTGACAGCCAGGGCAAATCGCACACTGACTATACTCAGTTCTTAAATGCCGATGGCCTTAATGGCAAGAGAATAGGTCTTTATAAACCCGCCATAGGCATAAACTACAAGGTAGACACTCTTATGAAAAAGGCTGTTGATTTCATGAAAAGCAAGGGCGCAGTTATTGTTGATGTGCCAGAGATACTTGGCAATGATGTTGAGAAAAATTCACTGACTGTAATGTTATATGAATACAAAGACGGGTTAAACAAATATTTTGCATCATTAGGTCCGGACGCCCCGGTAAAAAACATAGAAGAGCTTATTTCATTCAATAAGAATGACTCTGTGGAACTGAGATACTTTAACCAGCGCTACCTTGAGGTTGCTGCGAAGAAAGGCGGACTCGAATCGGCTGAATATAAAGAGGCACTTGCATCAATGATGAAAGGGAGCAGAGAAATGGGAATAGACAGGGTGATGAAACTGTACTCGCTTGATGCTATAATAGCTCCTACAGGGAGCCCTGCCTGGGAGACTGATCTGATCAATGGCGACTATTATCAGCTTGGAACATCATCTCCGGCAGCCATAGCAGGTTATCCGGCTATTACGGTTCCGATGGGATTCATTGATGAACTGCCGGTTGGAATATCATTCTTTGGAAGAGCATGGAGTGAACCTGTTCTGATTGAGATGGCATATGCCTATGAAACAGGAACAAAAAATAGGAAAGCCCCACGGTTTTTATCAGAGCGATAGTCAGTTTTCTTACAGGTTTAAAACAACGATTTTAGTTCTTCCAGAATGATCTGGTAAAGATACCGAGTATTGTAAATATCTCTAGTCTGCCAATGAGCATAAGGAAAACCATGGTAATTTTGGCAACATTGGTGAAGTGAGCAAAATTGCCCATATTACCTGATCTTCCGAGCCCCGGACCAATTCCGGCCATTGAGGTGGCACTTGCACCTGCAGATTCAAGTGGTGAAACACCTGATAAAACCATTATAAAGGTACCTGCCAGGAAGATCATAATATATAGGAAGATAAAGCCCAGCATCATACTATTTACGTGGTCAGTTAGCACTTTACCGTTAAGCCTGACCGGAATGACCGCATTCTGATGACCGAATTTCCTGAAGCTGATACTAATATTCTTAAATAGTATCAGGTGCCGTGCCATCTTTATCCCACCTGCAGTTGACCCTGTAGAACCACCGGCAAACATTATTACAAACATGAAAAACCAGGCAACCTGGGGCCATATCATATAATCGGAGGTGGCAAAACCGGTACACGATATCTGCGAGACAACCTGGAAAAATGAGTCCCGGAATGACTTCTCAAATGGCCTGTCAGTATAGAAATAAAGAATGAGGGTCACAAATACAACACATGCAGTGGTGAAGAAGATGAAGAACCAGAGCTCTTCGTTGGCTTTTACTTTTTTAAAATTACCCTTGACAACATAGTAAAATACAACATAACTGGTAGCAGCAAGAAACATGAATATTGCAACTACATATTGAATATAAGGTGAATAAAGTGACAATCCAGTATTTTTCGTCGAAAACCCTCCGGTGGCTATGCATCCGAAAGAGTGACAGATGCTGTCAAACAGATTCATGCCGCCGACTGAAAGCAAAATAATCAGAGAGAGAGTCAGACCAAGGTATATCAGGAGTACCCTTATGGCTATCGATTTGGTCTTTGGAAGAATTTTTTCCTTCATTGATGATTCAAGGGAGAAGAGGTTATATCCTCCTACCTTTAACGTAGGCAGAATAATAATCACCAGCAGAATGATTCCTACGCCTCCAATCCAGTGGGTGAGACTTCGCCAGAAGAGGATTGATTTGGGCATTATCTCAACATCTGTTAATATTGATGCGCCGGTGGTGGTAAAGCCTGAGACTGTCTCAAAAAGACTGTTTACAAAACCGGGTATGGTACCGCTAATAATATATGGAAGAACACCTGCAACTGAGAGTGCAAACCACGAGAGTGTAACTCCAAGATATCCTTCTCTAACGTTGATGTTTTGTTGTGAGGTGCTTTTTACGAAGCGAAAAAGCAGGAACCCGGGAATAAAAAGAATTACAGAAGAAATTAAAAACGGACTGACCGGCTCCGAATAAATCAAAGCTACAGGAACGCAGGTGAGAATTGATCCTCCGGTGATCATCAATATGAGACCAATTAAGTTCAGCAGCGTTCTTAAATTGATTGATTTCATTCCTCGGTTAGCCCTAAGACACTTTTAACATTCCTCTTTGTCTGTATATCTGTTTCAGTAGCTCGCTGAAACGTTAGCAAAATTATCATAAAAAATTGTCCTGATAGTGATAATTAAATAAAAGCGGGACAGAACTCAATGAAATTCTCTTATTATACTTTAACCGGGGATGTGTAAGGGATGATTAAGTGTCAGCCGAACAAAAACATTTCCGGATTCTTTTGGGCAAACTGATTTTTAAGACTGTCACTGAGGTGGTTGGTTTTAATATATTCCTCCAGGTATTCATTATATGATTTTAACCATATCAGATTTATCATGAAGTCAGAGCCAAAAAGAATCCTGTCAGTCAATAATTCCGGGTGCTCACTCTTTTCAATTGTTGTTTTGAGTTTTTTAAAATACTCATCATGTTCGGTGTTACATGAAAAATCGGTATAGATTTTACTCTCCGTTCTGTAAATATGGTCTATAATTGTTTCCTTCCACTCATCTGATCCATCCCCAAAGTGAGCAAAATTAACCTTGATTCCAGGTTTGTTTTTAATCACTTCACCCCATTGAAATCCCGGGTCAGCATATTTAGAGTTATCGGCATCGGCAAGAAAACCTGCTGTTCCGCAGTGAGTTATAATTGGTATGTTCCTGGCAATGCAAAAATCGTACATGTAATCCACTTTTTTTCTTTCCTCAGCAGCATCAGGCCATGGTTCATAACCAAGCGGAGGGTAGACCTTGATGCCGGCAAACCTGTTTTTGCATGAACTTTCATCATTGAGATCCATTAATTGAAGACCCATCTTTTCACGAAGTTTGTTCTTCCTCTCGTCCATAGTATCACTCTTTGAGAAGTCACTGAAATACTTATCAAGCATTTTTGTCACCTCTTCAAAGGAATAATTCTTCGGGTTAATACCCATGAACGGATATATTTCAAACAGCTTCTTCTCATAGTTTGCCTCAACAGGTGTTACTTTGAATTTTATAATTCCATTTTCAATCCTGATACTTAGTTCATTGTTATAATAGGTGTAAATTGCATCAAATAAATCCTTTACCTGTTTTGTAATTGGCTTTTGCGGAGGGATATTGTAAAATATGCCCTTATTATTCAATGTCTTATAACCAAAATCCATAATAAGTGGGCAAAGGACTATTCTGTCATATTTTAGCGTTCCGATTTTTATCCTGTTATCGGCCGAAACTATTTTCGGATCCCGGTTCTTAAGGAAATAATCAACTATCAGAAAGTCATATTGTATTGAGGTCTCCATATATGAAAGCAGATTCCGTATCTTTTTTGTAAAGATCCTGTCCTGCACAACAGATATTATTCTCTTTGCGATTACAGTATAGGAAATAAAAGGCAGAAACAAGACTTTCCACCTGGGCAGGTTTTTTTCCAGAAGTCTCTTTACAAACTCCTTGTTCAGCAATCCGTTTTTTTCATTCATGAACCTGTTTAAAAAGGCTGTAAGGTTAGCATGACTCAGATCCATCTCATGAAAGTGAATGTCATAAAATCTGTTAGGCTCCATATTTTTCATTTTAAATTTTCAAACATGGTTTACAGGGGAAGGGCTCCCTGCGCATTATGTTATTATTTTATACCGTTATCAGACAGGCTTTGCCATTACAGGCAAAAGCATATCAAAGTTAAGCCATTAATCAGTGTAAGTCAATTATCGAGAATTCTTAAAGTTGTTAACTGTAAAATACCTGCCGTTAGGAAAGCGGGCCCCGGTAGGCGCTTTAGAAGCAAATACCATGTAAAAATATTTTCTCTATCTTTCGGTTCTTTTTAAACTTTATGTATTTCATAGGGTATTTTTTTAAAACCAAATACTTTGACTTACATTAGGTAAATTATTGGAGCAGTCATTTAATGCTTTAGAGTAAATGTTCGGAAAACGTAAAAATATAGTTTCTGTATACCTGTTGCTGGTATTTCTGTTGCCGTCAGTAGTTAAGTTTGAACATCATCATGAGCATAAATTCATCAAAGTAACTTATGATAAGCAATATGATGTTTTACACGAGGAATGTCCCATTTGCAGCTTTGAATTTTCAGCTTTTTTATTCGCAATAAAAAAGGTTGAAATACAAAAAGTGAACCCGTCTGATAGCTACTTCAATAATTACAAATCGGTATACCATTCAAGCCTTCTTCACTCCATCTTTCTTTTGCGCTCTCCACCCGCTGTTAAAATCTGAACTACAGCAGCCTTAAATGGCTTATTCTAAAAATTTGTTTAAAAGTTAATGCGTATAAAATGAGAAAGTTATTATTCATTTGTATGATGATTTTATCATATAGTATATCAAATGCACAAAACCAACTAACAGGGAGGATAAGTGAAAAAGAAACCGGAGATGCAATACCAGGTGCCACTGTTTATATCCCTGACTTAAAGACCGGCGCTGTTTCTGATGCTTACGGAATCTATAAAATAGACAATTTACCGCAGACTAAAATAATTGTTCAGGTAAGTTTTCTGGGTTATAAAACAATTATTGAAAAAATTGATTTATCGATGACAAAATCATTGGATTTTGTTATGGAACAAGCCATTGCAGAGATGAATGAGGTTACAGTTACCGGTACATCAAAGGCAACAGAAATAAAACGGAACCCGATTCCTATTGTGATTTTAGGCAAGATTGAACTGCAGCAAAACCTAAGCACAAACATAATGGATGCTGTCGCAAAACTTCCCGGAATAAGCACCGTCACTACAGGACCCAATGTTTCAAAACCATTCATTCATGGGCTGGGGTACAACCGTGTATTGGTGCTTTATGATGGTGTAAGACAGGAAGGGCAACAATGGGGCGATGAACATGGCGTCGAAATAGATGAGAACACGGTAGACAGGGTTGAGGTTATAAAAGGTCCTGCAAGTTTGACATATGGGTCAGATGCCCTGGCGGGAGTTGTTAATTTTCTATCTGCTCCACCTGCCCCTGATGGCAAAGTGAACGGAGTGCTAATGACAAATTACCAGACAAATAACAGATTATATGAAGCTTCAGCGATGTTGACAGGAAATAATCACGGGCTTATCTGGGGAGGCATAGCTTCACATAAGCAGGCTACCAACTATAAAAACAAATATGATGGAAGAGTATATGGTACAGCTTTTAATGAGACAGATCTGAACTGTAAAATTGGATTAAATAAGAAATGGGGTTATTCACATCTCAATTTTTCACTTTTTGATGACTTACAAGAGATTCCTGATGGCAGCCGCGACTCAGTGACCAGGAAATTCACAAAGCAAATTACTGAAGCCGATACATTGAGGCCCATTGTCTCTAATGCTGAATTAAACTCTTATAAAATTGCCACTTTGCATCAACATGTACAGCACTATAAATTCTATTCATCAAGCAGCTTTATAATCGGGAACAGTAAAGTAGGATTGATAATGGGGTATCAGCAAGATGTACGCAGGGAGTACAGTCATCCCGAATACCCTGAGATTCCCGGGCTATATCTGGTGCTTAAAACTTTTACTTATGATATTAAATACTACTTTCCTGAGATTAAAGGCTGGGAAACTACCGTTGGAATAAACGGAATGTACCAGAATAATACAAATAAAGGGACTGAGTTTATTATACCTGATTTTAATCAGTTAGACGCCGGCCCTTTTGCTTTATTCCAAAAGTCAGTTAATAAACTGGATTTAAGTTTTGGAATCAGATATGACGCCCGTGTTTTTAAAAATGATGCTATGTACATAGGTATAAACCATTTAACAGGGTTTGACATGAAAACCGGTTCAGATGAAGGTACAAGTCAGCCTTTTAACAGTTACAGCCATACTTTTTCTGGTATTTCCGGAAGCCTTGGGGCAACTTATTCTTTGTCAAAAGAGTTTCTGGTAAAAACTAATATTGCAAGAGGTTTCCGTTCTCCTAATGTAGCAGAGATATCAGCTAACGGAGTTCATCCTGGGACTCTTATCTACCAGATAGGTAATGCAGCTTTTAAACCAGAATTCAACTTGCAGGAAGATATCGGGCTCTCTTTCAATTCTAATCATGTCATTGGCTATATTGAAGCCTTCAATAATAAGATCTCAAACTACATCTTTAATCAGAAATTATTAAACCATCTCGGACAGGATTCAATCATAGTTAAAGGCAATCAGACTTTTAAATTTAATCAGTCTGAAGCAAGACTTTATGGATGGGAAGCAAGTCTTGATATTCACCCGCATCCTTTTGATTGGCTCCATTTTGAAAATTCTGTTTCTGTGATTTATGCATTAAATAAGGGAGGAAAAGGAATTCAGGTTACAGATAGCTCTAAGTACCTGCCACTTATTCCTCCACTACATACAAATTCGAAATTCCGGGTAAATATAAAAAAGGAATTCAGACATTTTTCTTCCTTGTATATACAAACAGGTATGGAGTATTATTCAAAGCAAAACAGAATATATTCTGCAAATAACACAGAAACGCCAACGCCAGGGTATGTTCTCTTTAACGCAGGTTTTGGCGCAGATATTACTAACAGGCAAAGCAAAGTACTTGCAAATATTACTGTGCTTGCAAATAATATTACGGATGTTACTTATCAATCGAATTTAAGCAGGCTGAAATATTTTGAAGAGTACCCTAATAATAGCTCGGGTAGAAGTGGCATTTATAACATGGGCAGGAACATTAGTTTTAAATTAACTGTGCCCCTGAACATTTAAATAATAGTACTGTCTTGGACCTGGGAAATTAATGTTTATATATATACTTTTAGGCCTGAAATTTTAAGGATGGTCAAATGGTGAACAGAAAAAGAAAGACCGTTTTGTTTTTTCTAATAGTTGCAGCGCTTAATTGTCCTTTAATGCTTTTTGCGCAGGGACTGCAGGACACAGCCTCGGGGAAGGAGATCAGGATTGATGAGGTTGTCGTTACATCGTCACGGACAGAAGTTCCTTTTTCACGTGTTTTACGATCTATAGAGGTTACAACACCGGGAGACATTCGTCTAAGCGTTACAGGAGAGCCAGCAGGCGTTTTGGAGATAATCCCGGGAGTGGATATCCGTCAGCGTGGTGCACCTGGCCAGCAGGCCGACATAAGCATAAGAGGCGGCACCTTTGACCAGACTCTTGTCCTTGTAAACGGAGTCAATGTATCAGATCCTCAGACCGGGCATCACAATTTGGATCTGCCATTTGACATTGATATGATAGAGCGGATTGAACTTCTGCGTGGACCCGGCGCAAGAATATTCGGACCCAATGCTTTCAACGGCGTTGTAAATGTTATTGTAAAAGAAGCTGACAAAAACAAAATAAGAGCCTCAGTTACCGGAGGCAGTCATAATTATACCAGTGCTTCTCTATCTGTTGCTCTGGCTGGAAGTAAGGCATCGGATCTGTTTTCAGCAACGCATTCATCATCTGACGGATATATAGAAAACACAGATTTTATAAATACTTCGTTATTTAACCGGCTGAAATTCAAAGCAGGAGGAGTTGGCTTCGACCTTCAAAATGGCTATTTCTCAAAAGATTTCGGAGCAAATAGTTTTTACTCATCCAAATATCCTTTTCAGTATGAGAAAACCCTCACATTCTTTGGCTCGGCTAAAGTTTCATTCAATAAAAGAATAGAACCGGTTTTTTACTGGCGTCGTCATTATGATTGCTTTGAACTCTTCCGCAATAATCCTCCTTCGTGGTACACCGGGCATAATTATCATATGACTGATGCAGCCGGCTCTGACTTTAATTATGAGATAAAAGAAGGCGGGTATTTCATCACATCCATAGGCTACTCATTAAGATATGAGCGTATATTGAGCAATAAGCTCGGGGAGGATATTGATGTAAGAAAGAATATTCCTTGGACTGAAGGGCTGCAATATACAAAAGGCGATAGCAGATTGAATGCCGGGGTAATGATTGAACAATCATATTATGGACACAGATGGCAATTTTCAGGCGGCATGCTTGCAAACTACAACAACAGCCGAAAATCAGGGATAACAATATATCCGGGTATTGATGCAGGTCTGTCACTAACAGAACATTTAAGCCTGTACGCAACTCTTAACAGAACCCTCAGGCAACCAACCTTTACTGACCTGTACTATAATGACCCGACAAGCAAGGGCGATCCCGGCCTGAAGCCTGAAGAGGCTTTTACTGTAGAGGCCGGTGTAAAATACAGAAAGAATACACTCATTTCAGAAATATCCTTCTTCAAAAGGAACGGAAAGAATATGATTGACTGGGTGAGGGCCGATAATAATGAAATCTGGCAGGCAATGAATCTGACCAATGTCAACATTACCGGAGCTGAGATGTCAGCTGAATTTGATTTTCGCCGGTCAGGAAACAGCTTCTTAAATTATCTCAGGGCAGGTTATACACATCTTTATGCCAATAAGACAAGTGAAGGATATCAGTCAAAATATCTTCTTGACATATTGAAGAACAAGATTGATATAGTTGTGGCTCACAAAATCTGCAAAAATATCTCGGCAAGCTGGAACTTTACGTGGCAGGACAGAGCCGGAGGCTACTTGGGCTATACAAATGGGGTCGCTGACCAGGCTGAAACTTCATACAAAAATGTGTTTCTGATTGACGGGCGCATTTCTTACCGTATTAATGGTTTCGGTTTGTTCCTGTCTGCCTCAAATATTGCAGACGTACGTTATTTTGATATCGGAGGGGTGAAGGAGCCCGGGAGATGGCTAAGGGCAGGTATTATAATTGAAGACCGGCTTTAAGCCTGACAGTCAGAATATCTCAATTTTTATCTTAAGTTTGTGCTTAAACATAAATCAAAAAGATGACGTTCAAAGTGTATCGTTACCGGTGGATTATTCTCAGCATTTTTATGCTGATGGTTGCAATGAATCAGCTTTTATGGATAACCTTTGCACCTATTACGGCAGATGCAACAAAATTCTATGCCGTTTCTGACCTTAAGATAGGGATACTCTCAATGTGTTTTATGATTGTTTACCTGGTTGTTTCAATCCCGGCATCATGGATTATTGATACATACGGTATTCGTGTAGGAGTTGGAACAGGAGTGGTCCTTACTGGAGTATTTGGTTTTTTACGGGGCCTGGCTCCTGCAAATTATAACCTTCTTTTGTTATCACAGATTGGGATTGCCATCGGCCAGCCATTTATTCTTAATGCCATTACCAAGATAGCAGCCAGATGGTTCCCTATTGAAGAGAGAGCAACAGCATCAGGTCTTGGAACATTGGCAATGTACGTAGGAATACTCATCGGAATGATTCTCACTCCTTTTCTGGTTGTAAGTTCAGGAATGAGTGGCATGCTTCATAGCTATGGACTCATCTCCCTTATTTCAGCAATTGTCTTTCTTCTCTTTATAAAAGAACGTCCGCTGACAGCGCCATGCCCTCCTGAACAGGAAGAGCGTGCACTTGCCATTGACGGACTGAAACTGATCTTCCGTAACAGGAACTTTATATGGCTGATGGTGATCTTCTTTATCGGATTAGGATTATTCAATGCTGTTACCACATGGATTGAGGATATAATGCGTCCGCGCGGATTCTCTCCCATACAGGCAGGCACTGCAGGTGGAATAATGATTTTAGGAGGTATACTCGGTGCAGTTATCATCCCCATTTTATCCGATCATTACAGAAAAAGAACAATGTTTCTGGTTATTGCTCTGGCAGGAGGAACGCTAAGCCTCATTGGAGTAACATTTGCCACTGGTTATTCAGTACTGCTGGCTTCAGCAATGACCTTTGGCTTTTTTCTCCTGAGTTCAGGCCCCATCGGATTCCAATATGGCGCTGAAATCACTTACCCTGTATCAGAAGGCACCTCAAACGGGTTCCTGCTTCTCATGGGTCAGATATCAGGCATTGCATTTATTTTCGGGATGGATTGGCTTAAATCGCCCATGACAGGGTCAATGACAAAGCCAATGATAGCACTTATAGGCTTGATGATAGTGGGATTTGTGATTTCAACACGGCTGAAGGAATCAACACTGTTAAACTCTGAAAGAGAGACTCTGATTGCTGAAAACGGTGAAACCGGCAACAAAATCTGATGATATTCATTTAGTTGGAAAGGGAACAACATTATGGAAAGCACAAAAGCTGCATCAGGTTCTTTGCCGATGATATTTATTATAGCACTTTCATTTCATCTTTTGCCTCTTGATTGTCAGACCACAAAGCCTGATTCAATTAGCTCTGACAGACCTGGTGAAATACAAAAGGCGCTTGAACGTGACAGGTCTGACGCACAATTTTGGTGGTATGGATGGCTTGGTGCCTACAGTGCGGCTACAATAGGGCAGGGGACAGTATATTTTACAAGCGAAACAAGGCCTTTGAGACAGGACATGGCGCTGGGATCAGTGACGACGTTACTTGGAGCTTTGGGCCAGATTGTAACACCTCTGATTAAAAATGAAAAGAACATTAATCAGTATAACCAGGAGAGCCTGTTTTCTGATCTTGCCGAAAGAGAAACGGCAGGCCGGTCATGGAAGGTTCATGCTGTGACAGGTGTTGTTAATATTGGCAGCGGTCTGATTACATGGCTGGGATTCAAACGGACATTCCGCGATGGAGTTGAAAATTTCCTGCTTAATACTGCAATTACCGAGGCACAGATTTGGACGCAACCAGTAAGGGCTGCAAGAGACTATGAAAAATATTATGGGGAAAATTTAAATCAGGAAAAAGCCTTTAAAAGTCTCCGGGCAGAATGTTTTTTTGGTTTTTACCCTGGTGGCGTTTCAATAAATATACGTTTCTGATAATAACGACGGAACTGGTTTCCTGAACCTCTTATGTGCCCAATCTCTTGTCCGGGACTTGTCTTTGCTGTTGTTCCTGTGCCGTATTTGAGACACGATAAATCTCGTCTTTACGTTTAAAAAAGAATTCAACCATTGGCGCTGATCATCCGGAGCGATTTCTTATTTAGGATTTCGATCTTTTTCCCGGCCACGCTAATTATTCTATCCTTTTCAAACTCGTTTAGAACACGGCTGACGCTTTCTCTGCTTGAGTCTACAAGATTTCCAATATCTTCCTGATTAAGTGGTAAAATAAAACTGTCGGAGTTGTAAAACTTTTCTGAAAACTCCAGTATGACATCTGATATTTTCCCTCTAACCTGCTTTTGAGTCCGGTTTGCACATCTGTGAAATGCTTCGAGCTCATTTCTGCAAACCTCAAGCATGATCTCATATGAAAAATCAGGATTTGACTTAAGCAGTTCCCTGAATGTTGTTATATCAATGAAACATACTTCTGCTTCTTTGATAACGGTGACAGAATACTGATTTGTTTTATCGCCAAAGGTAGTTGGCAATCCAAGGTAAGTTGGTGCATTAATAACTCTGATTATCTGCTCATGATATGGACCGGTGATATGGATCTTTGCAAGTCCTGATCTCAGATAAGCAACATTTGTCGATAAGGCTCCCTGAACAATAACAGAATCACCTTTATGAAATTTAACGGGAGCACAGTTAAAAGAAAGCTTTTCAATCTGCTCATCACTTAACTTAGATGCAGCTATTGATCTAAGTTTGCATGTAATGCATTCATTTTTCATTTTTCAAAGATAATTATAATGTGAGGCATATCACATTTTTATTTAACCACCTTCACAGGAATGATTTCTTTTTCAATTGATCCCTGAGATACTTTTGTGAAATAAATAACACTAAATATTTACGGCTATGGCAAATAAAAAAATGTGTTTGGGTCTGTTTTCAGGAAGTGTTGACAAACTTACTGCAGCAGGTATAATTCTGGGTGGTGCAGCTGCTATGGACATGAAGGTTGACATTTATGTTTTACTTCAGGGTGCCAGGGCATTTAGAAAAGATGTAGGTGACAACCCGGATAAACTTCAGATGGCGGAAAACGCAAATTTGAAAGATGAGTTCCTTGAATCACTTAAAAATCTTAAAGTAAAAACCTGGGTCGAGTTTTTTAAAGAGGCAAAAACAATTTCTGATGTTAAAATCCACATATGCGGATTGGCCGGAAAGATATGGGGAGCAGAAAAGCTTGAAGATTTTATAAACATTGCTGATGATATTTGTGGTATCGGTGCATATATTACTGCCGCTGAAGAAGCAGATGTAAACCTGTTCATTTAACCTGAAAAAAATAAAAATTAATGTCAAACATAATTGAAATGTCTAATAATCAAGAAAATATTGATAGTCAGTTAAATCTTTTAAAAACGGAAATTGACACCCTGAGGACCAGGGTTACCTCTCTGGAAAATTCAAGGAAGGATCAGCTGTCAATGGCGATTGTATCCGGTGATATGGACAAAATACTTGCTGCTATGATAATTTCATTGGCAGCAGCAGCCATGGATACTCAGGTGAAGCTGTTTTTCTCTTTCTGGTCACTCTCTGCCCTTAGAGATAAAAATAAAAAAGCCAAAGGGAAGGACTTTATATCCAAAATGTTTGGGATGATGCTGCCTAAGGGGAAGAACCAGCTTAAATTATCTAATATGAACATGGCCGGGATGGGACCTGTAATGATCAAGTCACTGATGAAAAAGCAGAATGTTCTTTCTCTTGACCAGATGTTTAAAGAAGCAGCTGAGCTCGGTATTGAAATTACAGTTTGCGAGATGTCAATGAACCTTATGGGATTCAGAAAGGAAGAGATGATTGATTATCCTAACATCAGGTATGCAGGTGCCACAACATTCGTTGCCGATGCAGGAGAAAGTAGTATACAACTCTTTATCTAAATTAATTATAGTACGGTATAACATAAAAAAAACAAAACCAATGACACAGGAAGAATTAGTAAAATTACAGGTAGCAAAAACTGTAGATGCTCGTGGAACAGCATGTCCGGGCCCTCTGCTCGAAGCAAAAAAAGCAATAGGAACTATAAAAACAGGAGATATTATGGAGGTATTGTCTGCCGATGAGGGAACCAAGGTAGATATACCAAAATGGTGCACCAAACAGGGTCATGAATATCTTGGCACAGTTGAGGAAAGTGGTTACTACAAAATCTACCTCAGGAAAAATTAACTTTTAAAGCAGGGTATGGATAGAAAAAGCGCCAGGATACTGGTATTCTCCACCGAAAAAATTTCTGATCCCGCCATTGATATGGCG
>JGI20214J51088_10000872_pt1 | contig 20583 bp, 17 predicted proteins | sample WetSurMetagenome_FD_51088 | JGI IMG/M metagenome (IMG submission 51088) | reverse complement strand
GCATCATAAGCTTGAGGATTCGGACGTACGGTCCCTTCCAGCCGCGCGGTTCCCTCGGGCATTTTTCGCCCAGTGGGACTCATGGCAGACCGGATTTCACCCGCTACAGCTTGGGCTACCTCACGCTGCAGTACCAGCACATCCCGGAGATCCCTTTCGTAGCTCTGTGACCAGAGATGCCGGTCCTCGCACCCTTCCACGAGTTGAAGCGTGATGCGAACCCTGTCCTCTACCCGTAGGACAGACCCTCCCACAATGGCATCAACGTTCAACTCCCGGGCGATCTGTGGAACCGGTTTTTTGGTGTTTTGATAGCATTTCGCTGATGTCCGGGAGATCACCAGGAAAGCACCCATGCGGGCAAGTTCGCTGGTTATGGCTTCATGCATCCCATCGACAAAATACTCCTGGTTGGGATCACCCGAGAGATTGTCGAGTGGTAGAACAACCAGCGATTCGATCAGGGGGTGCTGGTCAGCAGCCCTTTTCTCGGCACTTGAAGAGGGCACAGCTGCGCGTTCCATCGCCAGGGCAAAGTCGAGCGTAGTGGAAAATCGGTCTGCCGGGGTCTTGGCTAGCGCACGCACAATCGCCCTCTCCACCCCGGGTGGTATCGTGTCACGGAATACCCTGATTCTCGGCACCGGTTCCACTAGTTTTCGCATCAATGCTTCCCCCGGTGATGGACCGGTGTACGGAGTCTCGCCAGCGAGCATCTCATGTGCCACGCAGCCAAGTGCGTAAGTATCGGTGCTGGCATCGACTTCACGGCCGCAGGCTTGCTCCGGGCTCATGTACGCGAGAGTCCCCACCACGGTACCCGATTGCGTGAGCGTGATAGGGCTGACCTGCGACAATGCCCGAGCTAATCCGAAATCCGCGAGCACGGCATGACCACCATATAAAAGGATGTTCTCCGGCTTGACATCCCGATGAATGATGCCCTGCGCGTGCGCGTAGGTCAGTCCATCGGCAACCTCCAGCGCATATTGTAGGGTTTTTTCAAGCGGCAACTGCTTTTCGCGGTCGAGCAGCTCACGCAGTGACTCGTCTTCGACGTACGGCATAACATAGAAGAGGAACCCTTGGGTTTCCCCAGAGTCATATAAAGGCAGAATATGTGGATGGTTGAGTTTTGCAGCGAACTCGATCTCTCTCAAGAATCGGTCCGCGCCCACAGACGCAGCCACTCCTGACTTAAGGACCTTGATGGCGACCTGGCGGTGGTGCTTCGAGTCTTCCGCAAGGTAGACGGTTGCCGTACCGCCTTCACCCAACTGCCTTTTAACGAGGTAGCGGTCTTTCAAGGCAATCTTAAGGCTTTTGAATTCAGAGGTCATAGGTTAAAGTCTGTGGTGATTGTAATTGTATGATACGCCGTATCGAGGTGGTTGTGCAAGAAGCAAAAACGGTAAAAGGCAGCCATTTCATCTTCCAATGACTCAAAAGTGGTTTGACGTAGATCGTTGAGACTGAACTTAACCATCATTTCACGTTTGCATAAGGAAAGGAGAGATGAAGAGCCTTAAATTGTTCAATTTATTTACCTTCGATGTCGGAGTACCCCATTCACCATATATAATGACCGTGATTTTCTTCTGACAAAGGATCCTTTCTACCAGTTGGAGATAATTCAGCTCGGAAACATTTCGCTACAAAGTGTAGAAGTGTAGAGTGTAGATAAGGGGGTAACCTTTCTACATCCCGATTTTCATCTCAAATGATCGAGGATCTCCTTTATCTTCCATAATGATTTTGATGGAAAATATGACAATCCAAATATAAAAATTGCTTCTTGTACCTATCACTTCATAGTTGTATTGTAGTTATGTATTAATGCACGATGAGCAAAGCAAAATACTTGATGATATTGAGTATGAGTAGCCTAGTATTAAGTTGATCTTGCCACTCACCATTGCGCTTTGCCCGGTGGCTCATGTTTTTTGGGGCCTACGCACGTTGATTCTTACAACTCACCCTACGCAGACCCTAGGAAGAGTGTGTAATGAATATTAAAAGCCGAATTAAGTATTATGTTGGTTTGACTCTGTTCTTTTTGCTCCTTCTAACTGCATGTAACACGCCTCAGCCAGAACTCACACCGATACCACCCACGCCTTCATTGGCACAGCCCACAACCCCAGCGTCACCTTTACCACCAACAGTCGCAGTTACACTTGTGCCACCCACAGCCCCACCTGCTGAGGCGAATCCCTCCCCGCGGGGTTATACCTCGCTAGCCTACGACTCCGAGTCTAAACGGGTCATTATGTTTGGTGGACAAACAGGGGACTACGAAGAATTATCCAGCTATAATGACGAGACATGGGCTTACGATGCAGGCGCCAATAAATGGACCGAGATGAAGCCATCTTCGGGACCTTCAAAGAGATCCGCTCTTTCATTAGCCTACGATACTGAATCAGACCGGGTTATCTTGTACGGTGGGGGTTTGCCGCCTTATTGGAGTGGATATGGTACCTGGGCATATGACTTCAACTTGGATACCTGGACGGAGATGGCGGATGGGCCAACTAACCACCTTGGCGCTCGCCTTGCGTATGATGCAGAATCGGACCGGATCATTCTTTTTGGCGGCTATGTTGTTCAGACCGGGGTTTATAAGAACGATACCTGGGCGTATGACTTCAACTCGGATACCTGGACAGAAATGAAACCAAAAACCAGCCCACCCGGCCGCAATTACCACGCCATGACCTATGACACTAAGATCGACAGGGTTCTTGTGTGGGGCGATAATTCGGATGGGCCGGTTGACAAGAGCATGTGGTCGTATGACTTCAACACGAATACATGGAAAGAGAAAAAGCAAGGCAAGAAAGTATATCCTGCAGGTCGCGATTACCCCGTCATGGCATATGATGCCGAGTCTGATCGGACGATCTTATATGGAGGCGTGCTTTTTGATGGTGATGAGATTGGCGACGAGACATGGGTTTATGACGCCAACACGAACACCTGGACTAAAATGAAGCCCAGCACCGTTCCGGGCCTGCTTTCACGGCACGCCATAGAATACGACTCTGATGCAGACCGAATACTCATATTTGGTGGATGGACTGATCCCGCAGGTAACAATTGTTCAAACGAGACCTGGAGCTATGATTTCAACACCGACACCTGGACGAACGTAACCCCGAAACCTTAAGTCATGCAGGCTAATCCACCTCGAAGGGATACTTGAAGAGTTTTTTCACCAAAAATAACCAATGCCATATCAGACAGGTATTGGCTAATCAGTCAAATAAACCGTCTTTCAACGGGTAATATTTTTACTCCTATGTCGGAGGAGGCTCTCGTTACCTAAATTTCACGACCAGGATCAATTTCTCCGTCGGTGGAGAAGTATTGTGTATATGTAGAAGTGTAGAGTGTAGATAAGGGGGTTACCTTTCTACATCCCGATTTTCATCTCAAATGATCGAGGATCTCCTTTATATACAATAACCGTAATCATATTAATGTAATCCTCATCTCCACTAGTGGAGATGCCCGTTCTTCATACATAATGACCGTAACTTCCCCCTTACAAATCATCTTTTCAAAAATCGTAAGCGTATTGACTCGAGGTATATAATGATTACGAGGTTCAATAAATCAGAAAATCATATTGAATAATAAGGGAGGAAAAAATGAATCCGTGGTTCCTGATGGAAAATGACAAGCTAAAGAGGCGGTTGAATGATATCCCGAATGATTCCTTAACCAGGGATGAAGTATCCAAGCTGAAGAATGAATTGAGTCAAATAGGAAATGCCAACTTCTGGCCAGGACCGCTTGCCCCTCTGGGGAAAGCCACAACGGATATCGAGAAGAAGATCAAAGACCTGGAAGATAAATCCAGGGGATGGTAAGGGGGAATCTATCACAAAATAAGAAATGCTTTTTACGGGGGTATAGGTTTCCTTATATTTGATCATTCCGTATAATCATTTTGGAAGGATTGTTTACATCTCATGGACGGGCAAAAACGCGCAAACATCAAACCGGGAATGCGGGTGCGGATCGTATTGAAACAGGACCAATCCACAGGCAAATTAACCGAGGGCATTGTCAAGGACATCCTGACCAAATCCGCATCCCATCCCCACGGGATAAAGGTCCGTCTGACCAGCGGGGTAGTCGGCAGGGTGAAGGAAGTCCTGGATAATGATTGACCTCTAATAATTGTTATACATTCGATGGGGTATTACCAATTGTTATGTACTATCGGTTCACTTTCTCAAAATATCAGGAAGGAGAATATCCTTTCCTTGTATTGAATATTTCTTTAAAGGCCACTTACCGGATCGTGTGAGGATTTCATCAGCACCGGACAAATAAGTATCTTCTGTGTTGACGCCAGTTATTGTAATGAACCAATTGAATGTCTGTTGGTTCTTAACAACCATTTCCGAATCAAAACATAACGTGGAATCGTTCGGCATATACCCAGTGATACCTCCTTGAAAATGATTCTTCCATTCATTTTCAAATCCAAGCTCTTTATACAATTCCTTTTGCATTTCTAGAATATCTGCAAATTTAACGCCTTGTTTTGTTTGGGCAATGCAATTTGCGGCGATTGTACTGGCTGCAGAAAAACGCCTTTCTGTTTCTGGATCTATATTATCTTGAAAGGAAATCGTGCGGGTGATAGGCACATGCAATCCATATTTCCTTGGGCAAAGCACAAACATCAAAAGATCTTCGACTTTTTTGTCCGATGGGATTGGGTGGCGGTATTTAACTAAGCGCTCTCCAGAGCCTATCAGAACCACGGTGGAAATAAATCCCTTCAACGCAAATTCAGCGATTAATATTCTTTCAATTTCTTTCTCAGTCATCCCCGGATCGACTTTATCTATCACTCTTAATAAGATCAATTCCGAGTCCCTAGCAACCTCACGGTATCTCTCTATTTCAAAATCTGTAAGCGGATAGATCAGGTCATAAAACCTTTTCCCATCGAAAATTGCCCCCTCAAGAGGGATGTCTGCTAAGAATTTCTTTCCTTTCAACTCATCCAGCACGATTTCCTCTCTGGATCTTTCAACCCAATGCGTCTTGATTAGATTAAATCCAAGTCCACCAAACTCTTCATCGCGGTTTCGATCGCCGTCCATGTTGTAGGCGATCAAGGTTTTTGAATTCCGGGTAATTATCGCTAAAGCATCCGCCCCTTCAGACGTAATTAGAACATTGCTTCTTCCACCGCCAGAAAGCCAAGAAATATTTCCCTGGGTTCCAATTACAACAGCATCAAGTTTTTTTTCCTCCAGGTATTGATGGATTCTATGTTCTTTTATGGTAAATTCTTGAAGGTTTGGAGAGCTCATGATTCCCTTTTTATAAAGCAATTAACTAGTCCAGTCTGTTCCGTTTGGATGAATGAAAGCTTTCACATCCTTTTTTGCTCGCAAATTCGCAAATGCAATTTCCCAATCCTCAAGTCGATATCGATTGGTGATCATATCTTTATAATTGATTACACCTCTTGCTAGAAAATCAACTGCTTTTTTCCACGTTTCCGGCCCATTCCAACTCCACCCACCATGCAAATCCAGTTGACCCATTGCTACTTTATCGAAATTTAAAGTAATCGGTCCACCCCACATCGCGATCAAAGCAATGCGACCCTTCCCACCCGGACCTGTATTGGCTGGCCTGGCTACATCGATAGCGAATTGCGTCCCGGATTGAGTACCCGCACAATCAGCGACAAAATCTGCACCACCTTTTGATAAATCCATCAATTCTTCGAGAGGATTGTCCTCATAGTAATAAATATGGTCAGCCCCGACTTTTTTTCCTACTTCTAGTCTTGCAGTGTCGTCTTTCAAACCTATCAGGCATACAGATCGTGCGCCCCTAATTTTGGCAAATTGAACCGCAAGAATTCCCATTGGTCCTGGACCGATAACAACCACAAAATCTCCCGCATTAATCGTGTTTCTTTCCTGAAGACAATGCAACATACCACCTGTGGCAGGTTCAATCAATGCGGCTGCATCTAAAGGCATATCGGGTGGACAAACGTGTACAACACATTCGGGGATTCTCATCAAACTGGCATATGATCCATCTTGCTCCACACCCAACCATCCCCCTGGGGCTTCAATATCAGAAACGATCTTATCCCCTACTTTAACTCGATCAACATTCTTACCAACTTCTATCACCACCCCTGAATACTCATGTCCGATTGTCACAGGTGCCCGGTAAAAATGGGTATCATTTTGGATGTTCAAATCACTCCCGCAAACCCCGGCAGCCCAAACTTTCATTAAAACATCGTCGGGACCAATTTGCGGTTCGGGCACATCTACCAGTTCAACATTTCCTACCCCTTTTCTCATTTTTCTAACAGCTAACATGGGGCACCTCTTATGTGTGGCTAGTTTTTCTAGATCGTTGCGTAGTGCATTATTTCTTCTTGGTTTGTTCTTTCGGGGATTAATTCTCCAGTAAACTTTCCGTCGTGCATAACGAGTATCCTATGAGCCATTCCCATCACTTCTGGCAATTCAGAGGAAATCATAATGATACCCTTACCTTGACTAGCAAGTTGATTCAATAATCTATATATTTCCTGTTTTGCTCCAACATCGATCCCTCGAGTAGGTTCATCAAAAATTAGAATATCAGAATCAACAAATAGCCATTTTGCCAGAACGCACTTTTGTTGATTTCCTCCACTCAAATTCTTAATGGTGTGATTCCAAGAAGGGGTCTGGATTTTTAATAATTGAATGTATTCCTTGGAATATTCTTGCTCCAACTTTGGATTAAGAAATGAGAGTTTGATAATTTTATCTATACCCACCAGGGTGATATTTGAACCAACACCCATTTCAGAAACTATGCCTTGAGCCTTCCGGTCTTCTGGCATGAGGGCAATTCGATTACGGATCGCATCTCTATTTGTTTTGAATTGCTTTGATACACCTTTAATCTTGATTTCACCTTGATTAATTTTGTCAACGCCGAATAATGCCCTGGCTAATTCTGTTCTGCCTGAACCGACCAAACCTGCAATTGCCAGGATTTCGCCTTCGTGTAAAACAAAGTTGATATTATGCAATACGCCTTTGCGTTCAATCCCGATTGCTTCAAATAAGACCTTCCCGCCCGGCTCATTCCGTTTAGGATAGATATCCTCAATTTCTCTTCCAACCATATGCGAAATCATCGTCTTGCGGGTCACGTTTTTTACATCATCAGTGATGATATGCTTACCATCCCTCATGATGGTCACTCTATCCGCAATTTTAAAAATCTCCTCAAGGCGGTGAGAGATATAAATTACTGTTATCCCCCTCTTTTTAAGATCCTCAATGATTCTGAAAAGCACGTCAAGCTCATTCTCGGTGAGGGTGGCGGATGGTTCATCCATTATGATTAATTTAGCATCACGTCTGACCGCTTTGCAAATTTCGACAATTTGTTTTTTTGCAACACTGAGCTCAGAGATTTTTGTGCGCGGATCAATATTTATTCCCATAGGGATAATTAATTTTTGGGATTCCTCAAATAGTTTTTCCCAGTCGATAAAATTCCCGAATGCTGTTTTTCTTTCAATCGGAGTCCCCAAAAATATATTCTCTGCAACAGACAAGGAATCCACCATTCTTAATTCCTGGTGAACAGTACTGATACCCATCTTGATGCAATCTATTGGGTTTGCATTCTTTAATTCTGTTTCTTCGAACCTTATCGTCCCGCTATCATGAACATAAACACCTGAAATGATTTTTATCAGGGTCGATTTTCCGGCACCATTTTCGCCAACCAAGGCATGGATGTCACCTTCTCGGACACAGAAACTAACATCATTTAAAGCTAATACTCCTGGGAATTTCTTTGTAACGTTCTTGATTTCTAGAATATTCTTGTTCATTTTTTGCCATTTAAGTATAAGAGTTTACCTATCGGATCTATTTCGTACAACATCATTCCATATTGCAACAATAAAAACAACACCTTTAATGATTTGTTGAGCGAAAGAGTTCACATTCATCAAAGTCATACCATTAACCAGCATGGCAACAAACAATGTCCCAAAGAGAACATTGATCGCCCTTCCTTTTCCTCCAGAAAATGATACACCGCCCAGAACTACTGCGATGATAGCTTCGAATTCATACCCAATTGCCGCATTCGGTTGACCTGTTCCAAGTCGCGACATCAATAATATGCCGGCAACGGATGCCAACAAGCCACAAATGATATAGGCGAGCATTTTTGTATTATTTACATTTATTCCGCTTAGATAGGCTGCTTCTTCATTGCCACCGACCGCATAAAAAAATCTGCCAGTTTTCTTCCTTTCTGAGAGCACTATAACGATCAAATAAACAACCAACATGATAATTACAGGGAAGGGAATTCCAATAATAAATCCTCGACCAAAAAACGAATAAGCTTTTACAAGATTAATTATCGGGTAAGCATTTGTGATTAAGTACACTACCCCCCGAACCGCTAAAAACGTCCCGAGAGTCGCAATAAATGGGGGAATGCGAATCCTAGATACAAGGAATCCATTAATAAAACCAACAGCAACTCCTATTAGTAATCCTGCGATAATTGCAATTGGGATACTGGTTTCCCCTCCAGCTTTTGTGATCATTGCAAAAATGATACCCGCAAGCGCGGCTGTGGAACCGATCGAAAGATCAATCCCAGCCGAAATAATGACAAAAAATTCGCCCGCGGCAAGGATGCCAAAAATCGAGCCTTGACGGACAACGTTTATCAAGTTCTCAGAAGTGAGAAATGAATCCGCAAATATTGAGAGAAGGATGAACAGACCTAAGAGAATATAAAGGATTGCATATTCTCTGCTTGTTCTAGAAAAAAAACGCTTCAAGTTACTAACGAAGGTGGTTTGAGATTCCATTGCAACTCGCAATTATTAGGTTTTTAGAAAAAGTCTGCGCAGGGCGTCGTGCCCTGCGCAGTAAGTGAAAGTTTATTTTGATAATTCGTAACCACGAGCTTTGAAATATTCCAAAGCGTTCTCGGGTGTGACCAAATCAGTAGTCTGCGGTAGATCTTTTACCAGAGCTGTACCATTGTTCAGAAATGCACCGACCGCATCAACAGCAGCTTTTGCAAGCGTCGTCGAAGGGGTGATCATGGCACCTTTTACCCAAGGTTTTGGACCAGCCATATTATCCAAAGTTTCCTGGCCCCAACCTTCAGTGAAGACAGCCACTTTAGCTGGATCTACGCCTGCAGCATCAAGCGCAGCGATAACTCCGAACGCCATTTCTTCAACAAAGGGATACCAGACCACAACATCGGGATTGGCCGTTATAACATTTTCGGCGACAGACATTGCGGTTGCGCGATCATCCGCACCGTTTTGTTCTGCTACAATTTCTGCACCAGGAGCGGTCGCTTTTAATCCCTCTTTCCAACCCTCATACCGCATTTTCTGAACAGGATTGGTAGGATTAATCACGATAGCGACTTTACCTTTTCCGCCATAGTTTTTATTCAACCATTCACCAGCCATAACCCCGAGATCATACCCGGCTTTTTTCTGGTCAAACTGAACCCAGCTATCGATATTTGTTCGATCATCCAGACAAGTTTCAATACAAAGGACCTTGATTCCTTTATCATGAGCTGTTTTTACTATGTCAGCAGTTGTGGCTGCATCAATCGGAGCATATACGATCGCTTTTACTCCCTGGCTCACAAAAGTCTCTAATTGTTGCAATTGCTTAGCTGGATCAGCATCCCCGTCTTGAACCAACAGCTCAATTTTATTTTCGTCAGCCGATTTCAACGCCTGCGCTTCCAGGTCCTTCCACCACTCATCCCGGCGGAAATACATATCAAGTCCTACTTTACTCTTCTCAGCTGCAACTGGTGTAGGCGCAGTACTACCGCAAGCAGCAATAAATAGCATGGAGAAGATCACGAGGGCTGAAAAACCTATCAAAGAGAATTTACGCATTTTTTCTACTCCTTTTAGAATTTTATTATCTAGGTAAACGACCATTCACCATCCAAAATAATCTGTTATTACTGACCTCCTTTCTTCTCCTCGAAATCAATCAGCGTGAAATGGAACGACCTCATTTTTATTATTTGAAATCTGGATCATCTCGAGGATTTTCACAACTTTACTGGTCTCATACATTGAAACGAAGATATCGATTTTGCCTTCCAAAAAAGGAACCAAGTCACGATAAAAACCGCCTTCAATTCCTGATTCTTTCACCCCGATTAGCTCGATCTTTTCATGGATTTTTTCCCCGTTAGGTTTTTGAAAATCAATTTCCGCATCAGCCCATACCGGATCCTTCTTGCCTTGGACCACAAACGTGCCAAGGCTTCCCGTAATAAACCACCTGGGAGCAGGGATTCTGGCGTTATTGCTGCATTCAATTTGGAAAATTAGATCCTCATCAAACCTTAATAAAGCAAAGAAATAATCATCAACCTCCTTGCTCCAAACACCCTTCTGCATAATTCCATAAATGCTTAAAGGATCTTTCCCCATCAATACTAGCGCTTCGTCAACCAGATGTGGTCCCCAATCGTATAGCATACCGCCGCCATATTGCGCTTTTATTCTCCAGGGGTTCTTTTGACCTTCAATTCCCCATTGTGGCCAACCTTCATCACATAAAGTCACTTTTGATTCTATGGATAATATTTTTCCTAATTTCCCAGAATTGATGATTTCTCTCAAAAGAAGAAAATCGCGATCCCATCGGCTACTTTGATGCACAAATAAATGTTTTTTATTCTTTTCAGCTGCTTTCACCATTCGCATGCAGCTTTCATAGGTCATGCTCATCGGTTTTTCAACAATTACGTTCTTTCCCGCGCTCAATGCTTTGATGGATAACAGCTCGTGAGTTTCATGAGTGGTAACAATAACAGCAAAATCAATATCCTCTTGTAGAAAATCGTCAATATCCTGATAAACATGGAGTCCTGGGAATCGATTTTTTATTTGAATTATTCGATCAGGATTTTTTTCACACACTGCCACTAATTGGAGTTGATTGTCCGGGGTCATCCAGCCTGCGTGGAATTCACCCATCTTCCCGAAACCCACAATTCCCATTTTTAACATGATTATTTCCTTTTCCGTTTTTCTTACGGCGCCTTACCTGAAGATTCACGGATAATAAGCTCGGGAGTAAGATTCTCTAACTTCGCCTTTCTTTCAACTGCGGGGTTAGAGATTTGATCAATTAATATATCCAGAGCTCTTATTGCCATCCTTTCAATAGGTTGGCGAACCGACGTTAAGGACGGACATGTATATTGGGCAAAGGGGATATCATCAAAACCAATCACTGATATGTCTTTTGGTATTTCCAATCCATTGTCATGAATCGCTTTCATTATCCCGATCGCCATTGCATCATCAGCGGCAACCACCGCAGTCGGGCGTTGGCTCAACCCCAATAGACTGCTCATTGCTCGGTAACCACCTTCAAAATTATTCCCCTCAGCCTGAATCCAACTAAATGATTTATCCATACCATGGCTTTGCTTAAAGGATAAAAATGCCTCGCGTCTTTCCTTAATATCCCCGAACCAACCACCATCCACAAAAGTAATCTGTTTATGATTATGATCAATCAGGTAATTGATGATCATTTCAATACCTGCGGTGTTATCGCAGTTAACAACCGGTATGTTGACGTCCCGATTTCCTCTACACAAAGCAACAACAGGATGGTTTTCTCTGACGATGGTTTGAATGACAGATTGGTCGTCTCGTAAATCGCCCAGAAAAACTACCCCATCACATTGACGCGAATCTAAAACCCTGGTTAATTGAAGACCTTCATTCGGATCCCCGTGAACATGGCCAAGGACAACATTCAGCCCTCGACTTTTTGCCTCAAAACTGATCGCTTCAATCAATCCGGCAAAAAAGGGGTCGGATATTTCTCTAACAACCAATCCGATTAGATTTGTCTTTTCACCCCTTAATGCTCTGGCGATTGGATTGGGCGAGTAACCAAGTTGGGCAGCAGCGGTACGAACTCTATCCGCCGTGTCTTTGCTTATAAAGTTATTCTCAGCTGTGGAATTTAGCACTCTCGAAACGGTGGATTGTGAAACGCCAGCGAGATCTGCTACGTCGCGGCTTGTTACCTTTTTAGATTTAGAATTGTTTCTGGTATTCATAATCAAGCATTCGTAGTATAGCATACGTATGCAGATTAGTCAAGATTATCGAGATCCCAGGTATTAAAGTCAATATTTAACTCAAATGACTTAGATTTTGAGTGTGATCAACTATTAGAATGGTAGTCAGGATGGCTATTGAGCTCTACAAGTTGACTATTATGATAACGTTTGCTATAATACGTATGCATAATCTGATTGATATTACCATTTTTTAAGGAGTTGAAAATGGGTGAGAACAATTCTGGTGGGAAAGACGCGATTTTCGAGGTTAAAAAAGAACAATTAATTAACCTGTATGAAACAATGCTTAAAATACGCATGTTTGAAGCTCGAGAAAAAGATTTGGTTCAAACTGAGCAAGAGGGGTTCGCCCACTCTTACGTGGGCGAGGAGGCAATCGCCACCGGGGTTTGTGCAGCCTTAAGGAAGGATGATTACATAACCAGCACTCATCGCGGGCATGGACATATGATTGCAAAATCGGGTAATTTAGGAAAAATGTATGGGGAGCTTTATGGAAGAGTGGACGGATACTGCATGGGAAAAAGTGGATCTTTGCATATTGCAGATTTTGAATTGGGCGTCTTAGGGGCAAATGGAATTGTAAGCGCTGGTATTCCTATCGCTGTCGGTGCGGCGTATTCCATTCAATTGCGTAAAACCGATCAGGTTGCAGTAGCATTTTTCGGTGAAGGCGCAATGAACCAAGGTCTTTTCCATGAGGCGGCTAATATGGCTGCTGTGTTTAATGTCCCGGTTGTCTTTGTAGTGGAGGTGAATCACTGGCAATGTGGTGTTCGTTATGAAACGGTCTATCACCCCAGTGTGATCAACAACATTGCCATTCGTGCCCAATCATATGGCTTTCCAGGGGTAAATATTAATGGAAATGATGTGGTTGAAGTTTTCCGAACAGCAACAAAAGCTGTTGAATACGCTCGCTCTGGAAAAGGTCCATATTTAATGGCTTGTTACACATATCGCGTTGAAACTCACTTCATGGGGGATATAGATATTCGACCTCCTGCAGAAGTTGAAGAATGGAAGAAAAAAGATCCCTTGATGAACCTCGAAAAGAGATTGATCGAAGCAGGGATAATATCCGGAAATGATGTTGAAGAGATAAATGAGCGAGTCACAATAATGATAGATGAGGCGGTTGACTTTGGCCGAAAAAGTCCTCACCCTCAACCTGAGTTAGCTCTTGAGCATGTCTATAAAAAGATCTGATCCAAATATGGGCAACTTCTGATTAGGAGAGACCAATGAGACAAATAGAATTTCGCGAAGCAATTCGGGAAGCCATGCAAGAGGAAATGCGCAAAGACCCCTTACTTTATCTAATGGGATATGATGTTGGAGAATATGGGGGAGAATTTCGAGTCTCTAAAGGCATGTTTGCCGAGTTTGGATCGAGGCGGGTTCAAGATACACCCATAAATGAAAATGGGGAAATTGGGCTTGCTGTTGGTGCAGCCATTACCGGATGTAAAGCGATTGTGGAAATCCCATTTATGGATTTTATCCCAATGGCTATGGACGCCATCGTCAATCAAGCCGCTAAATTTTATTACACATTTGCAGGCCAACGCAGCGTACCAATTGTGATTAGAACTGCTCAAGGTGGATATATCCAAGCGGCTGAGCAACACTCTCAATGCTTTGAGAATTGGTTTGTCCATGTTCCCGGATTAAAAGTTGTTATTCCATCAACGGGTTATGACGCCAAAGGTCTCCTTAAGACTGCGATAAATGATCCTGATCCGGTTATTTTTGTAGAACATAAATTTATGTATCCGATGAAAGGGGAAGTGCCCGAAGAGGAATACACTATTCCCCTTGGTTCTGCAGATATCAAGAAAGAAGGGAAAGATGTAACTGTTATTGCCACATCCTACATGGTTCATCTTTCTCTAAATGTCGCAGCTCGCATGGAGAAACAAGGTGTCTCTGTCGAAGTTGTCGATCCCCGCAGCCTGGTTCCGCTTGATGAAGACAAAATACTCTCCTCAGTGAAAAAGACTGGAAAGGTAGTTATTGTTCATGAAGCGCATACCCGGGGTGGATGGGGTGGAGAAATGGCAGCCATAATTGCAGATAAAGCATTCACATATCTTGATGCCCCAATTAAGCGAGTGGGGGCAAAGGATGCACCGATACCATTCCCGAAAGCCCTTGAAGAGAATATTCTTCCAATTGAAGCTGATATCGAATCGACTATTCGTTCAATCCTATAAATAAAGAAAAGTTCCATGATCACAAAAATAATAATGCCACAACTTAGCCTAACCATGCAATCAGGACTGGTTGCTTATTGGTATAAAAATGAAGGGGATTATGTCAAGAAAGGTGAGCCGGTTTGCTCTATCGAGGGAGATAAAGCAACGGTGGATGTAGAAGCACCAGTTTCTGGCTATCTGAAGAAAATTATTGCTATTACCGGTGAAGAATTTCCAGTAAAACAACCAATAGCCTACCTTGGAGAGCAAGAGGATGTTTATCTCAACGACGATGTAGTTTCTCCAAAGGAGACGGAAAACTACCCTCCTTCTATTAGTATTCCCTCAGAACCGATAGAGAAAAAGGAATCTGGCCGCATTTCAATATCACCGGTTGCAAGACGAATGGCCTCAGAGAATAATATCGATATTGGGACAATTGTCGGTTCAGGTCCGGATGGGATGATTAACCGCGAAGATGTTCAAAAAGTCATTGATACAAATCAAAGAAATCCAACTGGTGACTTGTCAATTCAGTCAAGAATCAAATTAAGCGGAATTCAAAAAATCGTTGCGGATCGAATGAAAACGTCCTATAACGATGCGCCTCATATTCATTTATCCTTGCATGCTTCTATGACCAATGTATTGGAGGGGAAAAAGAAATTCGAAACCCAAGATAATAATAGTGCTCATGTTACCCTGACAGATATTTTCGCTTGGGCTGTTAGTCGGGTTTTTTCCAAAGATCTTCGATTGAACTCCACGTTGATAAATGATGAGATTGTTTTGTACTCGGATATTAATATTGGAGTTGCGGTTTCGGCTGATACAGGATTATCAGTAGCAGTTATTCGCAATGCAGATAAATTGGGGCTTATAGAAATTGCTCAAAAACGGGAAATCCTGGTCAATAGAATAAAGAATAATGTTCAAACACAAGAAGATATTAATGGGAGCACTTTCACAATAACAAACTTGGGCATGTTTGAGGTTGAGGAATTCGACCCGATTTTGATCCCGGGACAAGCGGGGATAATAGCGGTTGGAAAAGTTGTGGAAATTGTTCAGCAAAACCAGGAGGGTGAACTCACGGCTCAACCTATGGTTAAGTTAACCCTTGCCTGTGATCATCGAATTGTGAATGGTGTTGATGGGGCACGGTTTTTATCCACTTTGAAAGCGATTTTAGAAAACCCGTCCGAGATCTTTGCATGATTGACGAAATTAATTCCTAACGAGATATTTTTATGAGTGACCTTTTCTCAATACTAGAACCCGATAGACATTATGGATGCAGGGTGAATGATAATGTTTATTGGAAAGGTATGCGGGCGCTAATACTTCAAAATGAAGTGATTCAAGTTGTCATTTTAATTGACAAAGGCGCTGAGATAATCCAGTTTCTTCACAAGCCAACTGATACGGATTTTTTATGGCATTCCTTTAATGAATTACGCGACCCTTCCACTTTTGCTCCTGTTGGGGGGACAGATGCCACACCATTTTTCGACAGATGGTCGGGGGGATGGTTTGAAGTTTTTCCAAATAATGGGCCGGGTTGCGATTATAAGAATAGCCATCTGGGTTTTTATGCTGAAGTCATCAATATTCCATGGAAATATCAGATTTTGGAAGATACGCCTGAAAGAGTTAAGATAGCCTTATGGGTTAAGACCTATCGCATGCCTTTCCTTCTTCGAAAAACATTAATGATCGAATCAAATAATGGTACCCTCCAAATTGAAGAACAATTAACAAATCTTGGTAATGAACAACTTCATTTTGCCTGGGGTCACCATCCGGTCATTGGCCCGCCTTTTCTCGACAGCTCTTGTCGTATCTCTGCACCTGATTGCAGAGTTATTGTCAAGAACGATGAAGATGGCCCTGACAACAGGTTGAAGTTATTCCATGAAGCAAAATGGCCATTTTTTGAAAGTGTAGATGGTCATCAGATAGATATGCGGCAGGTTCTACCAAAAGAGAGCCAGCATATGGACAATTGTTATCTTACCGATTATCAGAATGAGGCATTTGTCGCTGTCACCAACACAAATAAAGAAGTCGGATTTGGTTTGGCTTGGGATCCAGGAGTATTCAAATTCATGTGGTTATGGCAAGCGTTTGGAGGGGGCGAGGGGTATCCCTGGTTTAAAAATTCTTACCAAATGGGTCTGGAACCCTGGACCAGCTATCCATGTTCGGGATTACAGGCTGCAATTGAGAATAATACAGCCGTTTTGATAGATCCGGGAGCAAGCATCCATGCATGGTTAACTGCAGTCGCGTATTCTGGGAATAAAGATATTAAACACATTGGTAAAAACGGTGAGGTTGTTTTCGAATGACATCAAATATTGATACAAAAAAAATGTATGAATTTTGTAAAATTCCTGTTGATCAGATTGAAGGTCATCCAGAATTAAAAGTAAAAATTAAGATCTATGAAACAAAAGACGATGTTTACCAGTGGGTTGCCCAAGATATGCTTGAAGAGGTAATTCGCAACAATGACAATGGTAAAACAACCCGTTGGATTCTTCCTTGTGGACCGACAAAACAATACCCATATTTTGTAAAATGGGTGAATGAAAAGAAAGTAAATTTAAAGCATGTGCACGTATTTCATATGGACGATCATCTGGATTGGCAGGGAAGACCGATCTCGTTAGACAATCCTTTTTCATATGAAGGCTGGATGCGGAAGAATTTTTATGGACTTATTGAAGATACTTTAAATGTACCTGAAGGACAACGTCATTTTCCATCTGTGTTTTCAATCGAAGAAATCAGCCATGAAATTGAAAAGGTTGGCGGAATTGACACCACTTATGGAGGTATTGGTTATCGTGGGTTGATAGCTTATAACGAGGAACCAAGATCCCCCTGGTATTCTGTTTCGATAGATGAATATAAAGAATCCAAGACCCGTATCGTACATTTGAATGACGACACGCTAATAGCTTTGAGTCAGCGAGCGACTGGAGGTTGTTCCCATATTATTCCGCCAAAAGCTATTACTTTAGGGATGAAAGATATACTTTCCTCAAGGAGAATAAGGTTCATCTCAGATACCGGTGCATGGAAGCGCACTGTCATCCGATACTTCCTGTTTGGTGATCCGACGATAGAATACCCAGTCACTCTAACTCAGGACCACCCTGATGTAATGGTAGTGGTTGATCGAGATACAGCACTCCCCCCATTAGGAAATTGAAAATTGGGTAAAGATTCTGAAATTATTGTGATTGGTAGTCATGCGCCCGGCTTGTTCATGCGTGTGAAAAGGATCCCCCACGCTGGTGAAACGGTGATTGGATGGGATTTCCATGAACCCAAGGATGGGGGGAAGGGATCCAATCAGGCAATCTCAACCGCATTACTGGGTGGAAAGGTGAGTTTTGTTGGTTGCGTTGGAAAGGACCGGGTTGGCCAGGATGGTGAGCGTTGGATGATGGACGCTGGTGTCGATACTACCTGGCTTCGTAAGCATGATACAGTACCAACAAGTGTTGGCTTCATTTTACTAGATGATGATGGCATTCCTGCAATGGTATCCTCTTATGGGGCTAATGCAGAAATCACCAGAGAACAAATTGACCAGGCATATGATTCGATGGTCAATGCTAAAGTAATGCTAACTCAATTTGAAATCCCGATTGATATTGCGATGTACGCAACTAAAAAAGGTCGGGAGCTTGGATTAATAACTATCGTAAACCCAGCACCTGCAACAAAACATTCATTGGAGGACCTGAATCTAGCCACATTACTGGTTCCTAATGAGGCAGAAGCAAAGGTGCTGCTGGGGATAGACCCAAAGGCAACTATAGACTTTGAAAAGTTAGCGACAGATCTAAAGCAAAAGAGTCGTGCAGAGTGTGTCATTGTCACGCTTGGGGAAAAAGGCGCGATAGGAATTGATCAAAATGGAGTTTGGAAAGTAAGCCCACCAATAGTAAAAATCATCGATACAAGCGGAGCTGGTGATGTATTTTGTGCTGCGCTAGCTGTTGCGATTGTTAGGGGTGACGACTTTCAAACAGCATCAAATTGGGCTTGCCATGCAGCCAGCCTTTCGGTTAGAAAACCCGGAACAATCCCGTCTTATCCAACTCTCGCGGAGATCAATCAATTTTTATACAGTTAATTTTCGCTTTTGTATATTAATTTTTGGAAAGTGGTAGTAATCCACACTTAATACTGATTTTACTTATCCGGCTGAATGCAGATTGCCTTTCCTTCCCTTCACCGCTGGTGCAGTTGTGGTGCAGATGGAGTAAAAAGCGGTGGAAAAAATGGACAGTATAGACAAACTTGCCCCCATATGTACGACGCCATAGACTCTCTACCACCATATATACGGTATAGACAAATTATGAGAGCTCTGGATTTTCCTCTTAATCATTTGGTTCAGGGTTCAAGTCCCTGGAGGATCACCATTTGAATTTATTAGAGCCTGCCATAAAAGCAGGCTCTTTTATTTGTTATTCAGTTTAGGGAAAATCAGAATAATAGTTTAAACGGATCAATGGTTATCTTGAAACGGATCCTTCAAAAAAAACTACCAAATGACCATCGTTTCCTTAAATAACCTTACCAAGTCTTCAGCACTTGCGGGACGCGGAGAGAGTTTGGTTACCCTATGCTGTGGCAGTGTACCCGCCACCAGGTCTTCGATATCCTGGATTTCAAAACCTATAGCCTTTAATCCGTTTGGCATTTCAGTTTTCTTCATTACATCAATGACGGCTCCAGCCAGTAATTCACCCGCATCTTCGTCTTTTGCATTAGAAATATCCACACCCATAAGGCTGGCTGCATAAAGGTGAAGTTTAGGATTGGTTGGGGCGGTAAAACGAAAAACAGCAGGTGCACTTAGAATAACCGACATTCCATGAGGAACCATGGGGTGATCTTGAGGATAACCCTCCGGGAAATAATTGCGGACCATACCGGAGATGGGGTAAGACATCCCGTGAGGAAGCGTAACACCAGCATTTCCGAAACCGATCCCAGCGAAGGAAGAGGCCAAAAGCATTTGTCCTCGGGCTTCATCATCCGAAATATCAGTGATCTCGCGTACCAGGAATTTGGAACAAATCTGGATCGCATTTGATGCCCAGATATAGCTGATTGGGTTGGCTCCCTGGTATGCCGGGCGTTGGGTAGGCGTCTCCGGTGCAATGCGCTGATGGTAGGGAAGTGCTGTTAGTGATTCGAGGGCGTGGCACAACACATCCAAACCGCTACAGGCTGCCACCATTTTTGGCATCGTTCTCGTGTTGTCAGGATCAATTATCCCGAGCTGCGGGCGTAAAGCCCTGTGCGCGATTCCTGTTTTGACATGCATTTCAAGAAGGTCGAAAATGGCCGTTCCGGTTGTTTCGCTGCCAGTGCCCGCTGTTGTTGGAATGGCAACCATTGGGCATAAGCGCCCTGGAGGCGGTTGACCTTTACCGATGGGGGCATTGACATAGGTCAGGAATTCGGCCGGATAAGTGGCATACAAATTTGCCGCCTTGGCAGTATCCATGGTCGAACCCCCACCCACAGCGACATAACCATCAAATTTTCCGTCAGTGGCAAATTGGATCGCTTCTTTAAATGAAAGGTCCGTAGGTTCTACGCGCACATGGTTGTATAACACAGCGTCAATGCCTGCACCCTGAAGAGATTTCATTACCTTGGTGCATGTTTCACTCTCTGCCAGATTGGGATCTACAAGCACCATCACCCTTTTGGCGCCCAACGACTTCATATCATATCCGACCTCGTTTGTCGAACCCGGTCCGAATTTGATACTGGATGTATCCATTAAGAAAGTGGTTTCAAATGCCATTCTTATCTCCTATTTAAAGTATGACCTTAAAAGAAAACGATCTCATTTTTTCGTTCGAAGAAACAAACTTGCGCATTGCATCATAAATTTCAAGATTGAGTGACCAGATTTTTTCGTGCAGCCCAATTACCCTTTCGGTTCATGCTACTATTAATATATACTCTTTCATTTCCTTTAGAAAGTGTGTGGACTATCGAATAGGTTTATTGCATCAATGTCACCATTATTATATTCTAATCTAGCAATTATTGACATCGTTGTCTAATTTCCCTATAATTACTACTAACGCTCACCGAGCGTTAAATCATCCCATAGGAGAGAAAGAGAAAATGAGTCAACGTAATG
>JGI20214J51088_10000871_pt1 | contig 20585 bp, 21 predicted proteins | sample WetSurMetagenome_FD_51088 | JGI IMG/M metagenome (IMG submission 51088) | reverse complement strand
CCGGCGGGTTCCTCGTCGTCAGGTCACCATGGCCGTCCATGCTCCGCACGGTGTACGGGGATGACGAACGATACCGCAAATACTGGTATACTATTGACGGTGTCTACACGGTCGGGGACCTTGCGGTAAAAGGAAAAGACGGCTATATCATGATCCTCGGCAGGGCGGACGACATCATTATTGTCGCAGGCCATAATATCGGGACAGCCGAGGTCGAGAGCGCACTTGTTTCCCACCATTCGGTCGCAGAAGCCGCGGTTATCGGTAAACCGGATTTTGTAAAGGGGAATTCAATCAAGGCCTTTGTAATCCTCCGGGTAGGGCATGAACCAAGTGATAAGCTGATGCAGGACCTGATGTACCATGTCAGGATGACAATCGGTCCGATTGCGGTGCCGCATGAGATCGAATTCGTCGATAAACTTCCGAAGACCCGGAGCGGCAAGATCATGCGAAGGGTGCTCAAAGCAAAGGAGATGGGTATCGACCCCGGTGACATCTCGACACTTGACGAGTAACAATTTAAACAATTTTTTCGGGGCCAGGTATATCAGGACTTAAAAAAACAATGTCAGTAACGGAGGATCGGAATATGAGTGAAACTTCAACAGAAAAAATCATGGGAATGGATGCTGAAAAAGGACGCTGGGTCCTTGTGTTCCTTGGACTGGTGATAAACCTCTGTCTTGGATCAATTTATTCATGGAGCGTGTTCGTTGCACCTCTTACCGCATATTTCACGACGCTTGGCCAGGCAGTTACGGCAAGTGAGATCCTACTGCCGTTTTCCGTTTTCCTCGCGTTTTTCGCGATTGCAATGCCCCTGACAGGTAAGTATATCGAGCAACTGGGGCCGAGGAACGTGGTGATTATCGGCGGGTGTCTTACCGGACTCGGGTGGCTCCTCTCTTCATTCGCAGGTTCAGTCCAGTGGCTGTACATCTTCTACGGTGTGATTGCCGGAACCGGAGTCGGGATTGCATATGGTGTACCCGTTGCTGTTGCGGCTCGCTGGTTCCCTGACAAGAGGGGTCTTGCAGTAGGTCTTACCCTGCTGGGGTTCGGGTTTTCGGCGCTTATTACTGCTAATATTGCAGGGTACCTCATCGGGGCTTCGGGTGTAATGAACACCTTCAGGGTTTTCGGGATTGTATTCATTGTCCTGATATTCGTGCTGGCATTACCCCTGAAATTTCCAAAGACCGGCTGGAAACCTGTTGGATGGACACCCCCTGCCCCAAAACCCGGGCAGGCGGTTGCATGTGAATTTAACAGGGGACAGATGCTCCGCACCCGCGTATTCTACGCACTCTGGGCCTGCTATTTCATTGGCTGCCTGGCCGGGTTGATGGCAGTCGGAATAGCCAAACCTGTGGGTACCGATATCGGGGTGGCAACCGGGCTGGCAACCATTCTTGTCGGCGTCTTTGCGGTCTTCAATGGCTTCGGACGCCCCGGCTTTGGCCTGCTGACGGACAGGATAACGCCACGAAATACTGCAATGGTCTCATTCGTACTGATCGCCCTTGCAGCAGTCCTCATCTGGCAGGNCCCGANGGTACCGGTCTATATCCTGGCNTTCGTCATCCTGTGGGGATGCCTTGGAGGCTGGCTGGCAATTGCACCAACAACATGCGGCAGTTACTTTGGTACATGCGATTATCCCCGGTGTTATGGGGTGTTGTTCCTCGCTTACGGTGCAGGAGGTATCGTCGGGCCCCAGCTTGCAGGGTTTATCAAGACCTCAACCGGGTCATATCTCGGGGTATTCCCCTATATCCTGGTACTGGCAGTCGTCGGGCTAATAATTGCCTTCACCATGCTGAAGCCCCCGGCGGCATCCCAGCAAACCTGATTTTTTTAGATCTGCGGGTGCTGATATACGCGTTTCCGCTGGGCCATCCGGTAACCTGATACTACGGGAACCGTATCCCCGAATGCTGCATCAAGCGACGAGTCCCCTGAGTCCACATAGAGTACCGGGGTCTCCCTGAGTTTATGTGGCGTTGCGACCACAATGATGTTCTCAAGCCCGACCTTCCGGATAACCCGCGCACTAATCTGCTGGTTCCCCCGCCCGAGGATAAAACCCTGGGCGCCGATGGGACTGATGAGAATTTTGGCCTCCTGTCCCTGCAATAACAAATCCCAGAGGGTTTGTTCGTTCATATCGGATGCTACAACTTCACCGTTCTGTATCGCATCAACACCAAGTAATGTCTTGTTTATCCCGATTTCGCGGGCAACGGCTTCCGTGGTAGTCCCTGCACCAAGGACATAGAGCACATCTGGAATCATTATTTCGTGGATAAACCGGGCAATTTCACGCTTTGCACGTTCCTCATCTGCTTCTTCAAACACCTGTTTTGAAAGCTGGACTTTTCCCGCAAGGACCGGGGTCCGGGCAATTCCATATAACCGGGTTTTCAGTTCACCTGCCCGGTATGCCTCTTCGTCCACGTCCATTATTTCGGAGTCACGCAGGGACATAACTCCAGGCGCGGATACCAGATCAGCCGCAGTTGCAGGGTCAATGGCAAAGGTGGCGGAATACATCTTGACACCGGCAGGGATCCCAAGGACTGGTAGTTCACGGCCAATCGCATCAAAAATGTCCCGGGCTGTACCATCTCCCCCGCAAAACAGCACCAGGTCAGCACCGGCGTTTTTGAATGCTATAGCTGCCTGCCGTGTATCAACGGCATGGCTCTCTCCATCGTAATGATAGACAACCTGGAAGTCCTTCAACCCGGCCCCAGTGAGAGCATTCTCCCCCATCTGCCCCGAACAGGTAATAAAGCTCAGGTCAGGCTCCGCTGCAAGCAGGGAGAGCGTGATATGTGCCCGGTTATTTGCCAATGGTACGGCACCACGACTACGGGCTTCTTCAACATTACCATCGGTCCCCTTGAGCCCGACCGCACCACCCATACCGGCCACAGGGTTGATTAAAAACCCGATACGTCGCATAAAAAAAGGATTATTCAGGAAATTTTTGGTATCCGGGCGATAGCTTCCTTGATTAATGAGTCAGGGTATTCGTAGTCTACCAGTTTTCCCTCGTAATAGGCATCATATGCAGACATATCAAAATTACCATGTCCTGAACAGTTAAAGAGAATTGTCTTATCCTCCCCGGTCTTTTTGCAGGTGAGTGCCTCGTCAATCGCTGATTTTACCGCATGGGACGTCTCGGGCGCGACAATGATCCCTTCCGTGCGGGCAAAGGTCTGGGCTGCATCAAAGACTTCGCTCTGGTGGTACGAGACCGCCCGCATTACCCCGTCATGTACAAGGCGGGAGACTATCGGGGAATCGCCGTGGTAGCGGAGGCCTCCGGCATGCATGGAGGGCGGGACAAAATCATGACCCAGCGTGAACATTTTCAGGAGCGGCGTGTAACCGGCCTCATCCGCAAGGTCGTACGCATACAACCCTTTCGTCAGGGTTGGGCAGGATGCGGGCTCAACACCAATAATGTCAATATCCTTGTGCTTCCCGGTGAGCTTGTCCCCGGCAAACGGGAAGGAGATCCCGGCGAAATTAGACCCCCCGCCAACGCACCCGATCACGACATCCGGGTAATCATCCACCATGGCAAGCTGTTCACGGCATTCGAGTCCTATTACGGTCTGGTGGAGGCAGACATGGTTCAACACCGAGCCTAATGCGTAATTGGTGTTCTTGTTGGATGCTGCATCTTCAACTGCTTCTGATATGGCCATGCCTAGGCTTCCCGGGGTATCGGGGTCTTTTTCGAGCATTGCACGGCCTGCATTTGTATTTGTACTTGGACTGGGGACGCATTCTGCACCCCAAACATGCATCATCGATTTCCGGTACGGCTTCTGGGTATAACTGGACCTCACCATGTAAACGGTGCATTCGAGACCGTAGAGCATGGTTGCAAAGGACATCGCAGAGCCCCACTGTCCTGCACCGGTCTCTGTCGCAATCCGCTCAATCCCGGCTTTCATGTTATAGTATGCCTGTGGGATCGATGTATTTGTTTTATGACTCCCTGCCGGGCTTACCCCCTCCCACTTGTAGTAAATTTTCGCCGGGGTCTTTAAGAATTTCTCAAGCCTGAATGCCCGGTAGAGCGGGCTTGGTCTCCAGAGGCGCATAACCTCCTGCACCTCTTCCGGGATATCGACATGACGGTCCGTNGTCATTTCCTGCCGGATCAGTTCCATGGGGAAGATGGCAGAAAGGTCCTCAGGCCCAAGAGGTTTTTGGGTCTTTGGGTGTAGCGGGGGGTCCAGCGGAGTTTTCAGTTCCGCCTGAACATTATACCACCGTTTTGGCATCTGCTCCTCATCGAGGAGGATTTTTGTTTGCATAATAGTATTCTCCTTTGTACATATATATACATTATTGATTAAATGATTTTATCGTAGAATATAATTATGCATGGATATTCCTGGAGTTTTAAATAAGAACCACCCAGTTATTTTTTGTGTCTCCGGGTTCATTTCCGCAAATTCAGGGATCAGGTATTTTTCCTCATCTCCTCATTTCCGACATGAAAATAAGGAAAGAGGATTTATTCAACCGAGGAACATACCACAACGTTTATGCGACGTGGAAGTAGTATACCCATGGGAGATCCCGGGGCAACCCCATGGACGAAAATGAGATACGGCGATTTACGAGAGAAATTTCAACCCGGGGAGGAGCTACCGTTTCTGATGAGGAATTTGAAGATCTTGTCAGGATCATCCATAATTTCTGGGCCGATGTTGAGCGCGAGTCCGAGCAGATCAGCAGGGCCGATAAAGAGACAATAATTCTGTATTTCAACCTCATGGTTGACTGCCTCTGCTCAGCGTATACGCAGAAGTTCCGTATGGATGCGGGCCATGCACATAGTAAGGCGTATGAAGAGATCACGAGTACCGCCCTTAACCTCATCCATGAGAAAGGACTAATTAAAGAATTTTTTACGAGGTTTGAGACAATCCCGTTGAGGGACGGGGTTTACAAAGAGTACCTTATAGAAAAGACCCTGCATCACGAGAAGGCAAAACAACGGATCGCAGCTGGTGAAAAGAAAACCGGTTAATCCCCTGACGTCCCAAATCGGTCCCCCTGATCTGCCATGTAGTCCCTTGCGGGCCCCTGGTGATCAACAATCTGCCCGCCACACCGGGTGCCAGGGCAGGAATCTTACGTTCCGGATACTTTTATCCTCTTTTCGCATCTATCAGTCAATAATGTGCGGTCGCTTCTCTATCGCTGTGAGGATCGGTTACCTGTCTGGGCGCTTTGGTCTTTGTGAACCTTTGGACATACTCCTTCCAAGGTTCAATATTGCACCCGGTGAAGAAGTCCCGGTCATTACCGGGAATGGCAATATAAGATGTGTTACTATGAACTGGGGCCTCATCCCGTCCTGGACAACGGGGGAGAGACCCGCAATGGCCCCGATTAATGCAAGGGCAGAAGGATTGACCGAAAAAAAGTTGTTCCGTACACTTCTTTCAGAACACCGCTGTATTGTCCCGGCCACGGGCTTTTATGAATGGAAAAAATCAGGAGCCCGGAAGTATCCGATGTACTTCAGGATGAAAAATCAGGACATTTTTGGGATCGCGGGTCTTTTCGATACCTGGAGGGCACCGGATGGAAGGATAGTCAGGTCTTTTTCAATAATAACAACCCGCCCGAATTCACTGGTTCTTCCCTGCCATGACCGGATGCCGGCGATCCTTAAACGCAAAGACGAGAAAAAATGGCTGACCCCCGGATACGCCATCAATGATGAACTGGCAACAATGCTTTCCCCCTATCCGTCGGACGAAATGGAAACGTACAGGGTAACGAAAAGGGTTAACAACCCTTCATTTAAATCAGAGGAGGCGGTGAAGGAGGAAAGAGCCGGACCTGCCAGTGACCTGTTTATGCGGGATTCCAGGTAACCTTGGTTTCTGAATAAGATTATCGTATTATTCAAACCGTATTTTCCTCATCAAGTAATTCAAAAAGGAGTCCCTGGTTCTGCAGGGTTATTGAATTTTCAAAAAGGAAAACGGGGACAATGATGCCATAACAGGAGACAGATTTATTCCCTCCGTTTCTTTGCCAGCTCGGCCTTTAATGAGTCAAGAGTCGACATGAGTTTCTGGATCTCTTCCCTGAAATTCTCGACTTCATAGGTCTGCCTCTCAATCTCTTTTTCAATATGCGATATCCTCTGTGTACCATCGGGATCAGAAGATATCCGGTCCTTTTCCAGCCGGAGCCTCTCAAGGGCTGCCTCCATCTCATCCAGCTCGAACGCGTTTTTTTCGATTTCACACTTGAGGGTCAGTATCCCGGCCTCATCCTCAGGGAAATTCCCGCCCAGGTTATTTCTTTGACCGGCGATCACCTTCAGGCTGTCACGCTCAGTCTCAAGTTCCCGGACCCGTTGCTGCAGCTGACCTATAATATCATGACAGTTCCCATCGGGATGCGGTGAATATATCTCCGCATGTACACGGACTGCCCCAGGTGGGCAGGTCCCGTTTTCACATGCCGGGATCTCTTTTAAGGGAGACTGCCGCGGAGATAAAAATTCCATAATTGCGTGGTCGATCCAGTCCCGCGGTTCAATCCCTTTTTTCCTGGCGTCCTCGATGATTTGCTGGTAGGTGGTATCATCAATTTTTGCCAGAAGTTCATGCATGGATGAGTGTTAATGGCAGGGTTTTTAACAATTACGATCAGGACTGCCAGTTGATTATATTTCCCTCATCGGAGACCAGGGAATGATGACGAATTACGGCGGAGAACAGGTTATTATATGTTACCCAGATGCAAGGAAATCATGCGTTAATTTGAAATTCCGCTGGTTTGCAGTTTATCTGGTATAGGAAAACCTCTGATTGTCGTTTACCCTTCTACATGGATAATCTGGACAGGGCAAAGGTCTGCGGATTCCTGCACGCAACCGGCCAGGTTATCCGGGGCCTCCCCTTCACTGATACTTTTTCCTGTCCTGAACTGTTCCCTGACCTGTGAGAACGAATCATCCGGGTTTTCTTCAAAAAATGCCGGGCATTCCGTCCAGCAGGACGCACAACTGATACAGCCTTCACGATCAATGGTAACTTTAGGCATGATTCAGATGTACATGGTTACACCATTTTAAACTTCAGTACTCGCATCGACGGGTATTACCTGTTATTCAACCATGTACTTACGCATACCGAAATAGGTCGCTACCCCGACAATTGGAACGATAACCGAGGCAAATACCAGGAACGCAAGGAATTCAGTCGCAGGATTCATCAGCTCGAATATAAATGCAAGCAGTGCACTGACCGCCAGGATAATGAGGTTGTTACCCACAAAATCTGCGAGCCCTCGCTTATCCCTGACCTTTTTCTCATCATAACCGGCGATAATATCGACCCTCCCCTTGAATTTGATCATATAAGCAAGGACTGCGAAAAGGACGAGAAAAAATTCCGTCATTCCGAGTATCAGAATATTTGTCATACCCACTCCACTGATTTATTAACTCTTTTCCCGTATGAGGTATTAGTTTCTCCTTTGAATACTATCAAGGTGATTTCATCCCTTGTGGATACGGTGATATATAAATAGTCGTTTCCCTCCATTGGGCATTATATGGCAGTTCAACCTGAAACTTCCCATTCAGTGGCAGGGTCCCCGGACATGTACCGGCATGAGCTTGTCATCATCGGCGGGGGCCTTGCAGGCCTCCGTGCAGCGTATGATGCGGTCTCGGCCGGGACCGATGTCGCGGTAATCTCAAAGGTGCACCCCCTCAGGTCACATTCAGTAGCCGCACAGGGGGGGATCAACGCAGCGCTTGGAAATGCCGATACTACGACCCATGACAGCTGGGAGTCTCATGCTTTTGATACCGTTAAAGGGTCGGACTACCTTGCAGACCAGGACGCAGTAGCCAGGATGTGCAGGGAGGCACCATCAGCAGTTATCGAACTTGAACACATGGGCACGGTGTTCTCCAGGGATGAAACGGGTCGGATTGCACAAAGACCATTCGGGGGTGCCGGATACCCGAGGACCTGTTACGCGGCGGACAGGACAGGGCATAACCTCCTCCACACGCTCTACCAGCAGGTCAGTGCGAAAGGAGTCCGTTTTTACGAGGAATATTTTGTCACTTCCCTTGTAACCTCAGGGGGTTCATGTACCGGGTGCACCGCCCTCTGTATACCTGACGGAAGGATTGCCGGGTTTTTAGCTAAAGCCACGTTACTTGCCACAGGTGGGTTCGGGCGCATCTATGAGCGTTCCACCAATGCACTTATCAACACTGGCGACGGGCTGCACCTTGCACTGGAGGTGTCTGTCCCCTTAAAAGACATGGAATTTGTCCAGTTTCACCCCACATCGTTGTATGGTACCAATATCCTGATAACGGAAGGGGCCAGGGGAGAAGGGGCAGTCCTGTTGAATAAAGACGGGGAACGTTTTATGAAAAATTATGCTCCAGGTGCCGTGGAACTTGCCCCACGGGATGTCGTCGCCCGGGCCATCGAGACAGAGATCCGTGAAGGCAGGGGATCTCCCGGAGGATATGTACACCTTGACCTGACATCGCTTGGTGAACCGTTAATAAATGACCGCCTGCCTGGCATCCGGCAGATTACCCTTGATTTTGCAGGAATTGACCCGGTCACATCCCCGGTCCCTGTCCAGCCTGGCCAGCATTATTCCATGGGGGGTGTTGATGTTGATATATCGGGAAGGACACGGTTACCGGGACTGTACGCCGCCGGGGAGTGTGCGTGTGTGAGTGTTCACGGGGCAAACAGGCTTGGTGGAAATTCCCTGCTTGACACCCTGGTGTTTGGAAAAATCACTGCGGGAACGATTATCGGTGACCTTCAACATATTGAACCCGGGAAGCTTTCCGTTATCCGGAACGCTGTACTCAAAGAGACCAGCCGGATTAAGGGTCTTTCTGGCAACGAGCCCGGGGAGGATATCTACCAGATCCGTGACGCCCTTAAAAAAACGATGATGGACAATTTCGGGGTCTACAGGGACGGTCCTTCGATGGAAACCGGGCTAATCGAAATTCTCGCACTGAAGGATCGTTTACGCCAGGCCCGTGTCCCCCGCATGCAGGCGGAATTTAATCTTCCTCTCGTCCATTTCCTCGAAATCACCGGCATGGTCAATATAGCAGAAACTGTAGCCAGGTGCGCAATTGCGCGAAAGGAGAGCAGGGGCTCACATGCGAGGAGAGATTTTCCAGTTCGCGACGACGAACATTTTCTTCATCATTCGATTGCAGTTCAGGCCGGGGACGGCAGCATCAACCTCCTGGCCAGTCCGGTTAATCTTGGCATGTTCCCGGTGAAGGAGCGTGCGTATTGATGAAGTTCAGGATATTCCGGTATAAACAGGGAGATCCGGGCCCACATTATGATATATTTGAAGTAGGGGAGGTCCCGGGGATGACGGTCCTTGCCGCACTCACCACCATCCAGGAGCAACAGGACCCGGGTTTATCTTTTCGTTCGTCCTGCAGGGGTGCCGTGTGCGGGGCTTGTGCAATGTTAATCAACAAAGTACCCAGGCTTGCCTGCCGGACACAGGTGAGGGATCTTATAAATGAAAAAGACAGGGTCCACCTTTCGCCGTACCCGGCGCTTGAAATCACCACTCCATGGGACCAGGCTACGGAAGTACTCGTTGAGCCTCTCCCCCATCTCCCGGTATTAAAAGACCTGGTTGTTGATATGAAGGCATTTTTTGATTTCCTTCATACCATTGACCCGGTATTTCATCCCGGAAAGCCCTTCCCGGACAAAGAGTATGTCGTGGCCCAGGACGCAGTGAAGAGACTTGAACAATATACCAATTGCGTACTTTGCGGAGCCTGTTTCGGGGCCTGCCCGGTGAACAGCAGGAACCCGGACTACCCCGGTCCCGCAGCACTCGCCACCCTCTACCGGTTTCACATTGACCCAAGGGAACGGGACCCGGGGTTGAGGGTCCTGGCCGCGGATTCCGGGTCCGGCTGGTGGGCGTGCGAATTCCACACAAACTGCACCAGGGTATGCCCTAAAGGCGTGACCCCGAGCGTAGCTATCGGGAGGGCGAGAAGTGAATTAAAGAAGATGAAAGAAAAGCCCGGGAGATTAACGCAGGATAATTGAACCCGGAAATAAAGGAATTTATTAACCCCCTATCAGGCAGTTCAGTGTAAAAACGCCCAGGAAAAAAAGATTATATCCACGATCATCTCTTCATCCAAAACGGTGACGATCCAGTACACCTACTGTTATTCGCTCCTGAGGGCCTCGATAGGGTTGAGATTCGCGGCCTTTGCGGCAGGATACAACCCCGAAAGGAGACATACGGCGATACCTATTGCCATTCCGTACGGCACATAAATGATACTTGGAAACGTGAAGAAATAATTCACCGTCCCTATCAGCCGGACAAGGAGGTAGCCCCCGATAAAGCTCACCAGACCTCCAATACCAGCACCGATCGAACCGATGATAAATGCCTCGTAAATAAACATTTTTCTTATTTCTGCCTTGGTAGTCCCGATACTCCTCAGCACACCGATCTCGTTTATCCGGTCTTTTACCGACATCATCATGACATTGAAGATACTCACCGATGCCACGAGGAGTGAGATCCCTCCAAGGAGGATGATGAAGGTCCCAATCTGACCAATGGTGGCATTTATCGTCTCAAGCAAAGCACCCGAATCGGTAATACTGACCACCTTGACTTTTTTATTCATCTTTTTGTCTATCGCATCCTTTACAGTGGGAATATCCTTGATCGACTGGATCAGAACATCGACCTGGGGGTATTCCCCCTGGCTCCCGTATACGGACGTATACCACTGGTCGGCGGCGATTATTGCATTGTCAGGCATGAGGTCTATCCCGAACCCTTTTGGCTCCAGGATACCTACAACCCTGACCACTTCATTCGTCCCGGTTGACTCATCCCCGATCTTAATCCGTGTACCTACGGTAATACCCTGGTCCCTGGCAAGCGTTGAACCGACGAGGACCCCGCTGGAAGCCCCTCGTAACGTGCTTCCCTCAGCAATTTCAACGAAATTTGTGACTTTATCAGGAGGGAGGCCATAGATAGTTACACGTTTTTTATCTTTCGTCCCCACCTGTATGAGATCAGACCCCGAATGGATGGGAACGACAACATTATGTCCCGCCGCCTGCTCGATCTCCCTTACCTGGTTGTCAGTGATCAGGAGGCTTGTAGTCCCTCCCGAGGGGGGTCCAAAACCCCCTGTACGACCGGCATCAGGTGTAATGATAATAGAATTTGCGTTGCTCGAAAGGTTGGACGAGACCGCAAGCTGGATATTGGCCCCGAGAATCCCCATGGTGGTAATGGCGACCACACCAATGATGATTCCAAGGGCTGCAAGAAGAGACCGGGATAAGTTAAGCCTGACATTCCTGCTGGCAAGCTGGAAGAAGACATTTTTCTTCTTTTTCATGACGCCACCCTGCCATCAATAATATTAATTGTCCGATGCGCTGACCTGGCGATATTGGGGTCATGGGTGACCATCACGATCGTCCGGCCCTGTTCGTTAAGGCCTTTCAGGATATCCATTATCTGGCCACCGGTAACAGAGTCGAGATTCCCCGTTGGTTCATCACAGAGGAGCAGTGCAGGATCATTCACGAGTGCCCGTGCTATTGCTACCCGTTGCTGCTGTCCGCCTGAAAGCTCATTTGGTTTATGGGTCATCAGTTCGTCGCCGAACCCGACCAGCTTCAGCATCCTGGCGGTCTTCCCTTCCTCATCCATATGCCCCTGCTGGAGAATTATCGGGTACTCGGCATTTTCATACGCGGTAAGTAACGGTATCAGGTTAAATTTCTGAAATATGAATCCGATTTCATCCCTTCGTAAAAAGGTCAGCTCATCATCAGACATGTCTCTGACATTACGGCCGGCGAGGATCAGTTCTCCTGATGATGGGACATCTAGGCAACCAATCAGGTTGAGAAGGGTTGATTTCCCGGAACCCGACGGTCCCATGATAGCCACAAATTCACCTTTATGGATATCAAATGATATTCCCTGGAGTGCAGTAACGTCTCCTGCCTTGAGCTTGTAGACCTTCCGCACATCTACCAACCGGATTACAGGTATATCAGGTATAAAATTCCCCTCACGGTTTTTTCTTTCTTATATACTGGTAACCTATTGCAAGTCCGACAACGATGGCGATAATCCCGACAATAATCCATGGGACATACGACGTGGTGCTGTTTCCTTTGGGGGTCTTTGCAAGGGAGATGTCAGCTGCAATACTACGGGTGTAAACATTGCCGTCCTGGTCTTTGTAGCTCACGATAACAGGGACTGTGTCGGGACTTTCGGGGCTCACTGTCAACTCAAAACTCGAGAAATCGTCCGGCTTCAGTAAACCAACTGCATACACTTTAAACGGGTCCACAGGGATCGCCGGGCTGCCTGCGGCAACTGTCACTGATTTCGCATCCTGGAGACCTGAATTCGTTACATCCCCGGTTATTCTTATATTCGAACCATCAGGTGCCGAGACGATATTACTGATAACGGGGTCCGCCTGGGTTTTATCATTATTGAACCGGACCGGAAGAAGGAGTCCGACCTGGTGAGTATTCGGCCCGTTCAGGTAAACCGCGGTGAATTCTATATCGGTCGGAGTTTTCGGGGTGATATTGAAGGGTAAATTAACAGTCTGACCAGGGTTCAGGTTATTTATGACGATATTCTGGGGGATAATCTCAGCGTCAGAAGTGTTTGGCGAGACAATGACATTTTTTATTGCATTCGTACGGAGGTTACTCAGTGACAGCGTTACAACACTTTTTTTCCCGGGAACAAACGTATCAGGCTTATCAGTTATAGAAAGCACTACGGGAGAATTTTTCACCTCTGCTTTTACAGGATAACGCAGGAACCCGGTGTCCTGGAATTCAAGGGAGAAAACAGGGTAATAAATTCCTTCAGGAACGTCTGCTTTCACCGTGAAAGTAAAGGGCATTTTGTTCCCGGCACCAATCGACCCGACGCTGTCATAGGTGGTCGTAGATACCAGCGCAATATTCGAGTCGTACAGTGTTGCACGGCGGATGGTTACACTCTGTGTCCCGGTATTCTGGACGACAACAGTGATTGTCCCCTTATCTCCGGTCGCGAATGTTCCGGGGTCTAACGTCACATCACTCACGGTCACCTGGGTATATGCAGGGGATGCCGGTGAAGTTGACCCTGTTGTAGAAATCGATCCTGACGTGTCAGTTGTGGCAGCCAGGGCACCAAATGCCATTGAAGATATAACCATCAGGGTTATCAGAATTTTAAGAAGAGATCTCCTTTCATCTAACAGAGACTCCTTTGGGTTTATTTTCATTTAAATCCTCCAAGGGCAGAAAAGCCCGCAAATGTCACGAACAGTGTGTAGATAATATAGACAATAACCGGGAGCAGAACGGTGACTGCCGCATGTTTTATCGAAATATTCCTGGAATATCTGATCGCATGAATCCAGATATTGGCACTCCAGAGTAGAAATATGGCAGCGATTACAACACTTACCTTCGTAAGTTCCAGCATTGCTGAATCATGCATCAGGCCGGAAACGGCATTCTGAAGTACCGCCGCATCCGTAAATGAGCGGACAACCGGGACCTGGACCATCGGAAGGTAATACAATGCCATAATGAGTGTTACCAGGCTGCCAAAAATCTGTGGAATAAAACCGTAGCCAACGCATTCAAGGGTCCTTGTGAACCCCCCTGTCCCTTTAAAGGCTATTGAGAGCAGGAAAAAAATCAACGACCCGATTAGCCAGAATGCGATGACACCGATGAACGCCCCGACAACTGATGATACGGCGACCAGTTCACCCACACCAGCACCCGCCGCGGCGAACATCCTGCCAGTCAGGGAACCGATCTCATAACCGTACACTGCACCAATAACCCCTGCAATAGCCACGAACAGGAAAGGGATTTTCAGGTTTTCTTCGGATTTGATCTTCTCCTGAAAGAATTCATCCGGATGAATTAACACACTAATTATATTCTGAATCATAGATACCAGATTATCTACATACCTCATACTTTTCGGTATATAAAGGTGAAGGAAGGTGTTGTTGTTTTAGAGACAAACGGAAGAACAGATAATTACATATTGACGGGATCAATGTTCCGGAAAAGACCATTGTCAGGTTATGCCCATACGGCCAATTATTCGATGAAATGGTGAGTGAGGCTCATTACGTCACGGTACGGGACAACCCCCAGCATTTTTTTCCCTTCATCTGTGACCGGGAGAGAACGGAAATCATAGCGGTCAAACATGTGCCTTGCGTCCTTTAATGTGCTTTGGGGGCCGAGGCTGATATAATCAAATACCATGATCTCCCCGAGTTTTTTAGTGTCCTCTGCCTGGAGCAGCTCTTTGATATCAATTACCCCTAGCAGGTGATCCTCCCCATCCAGTACATAAAGGTACATAATAACATCTTTTCCCTTCGCTACCGATGCATACTGGTCAATTGCCTGCTCTGCCGTCATCTCCGGCGGGAACCTGATATATTCGGATGTCGCATAGTCGGTGATTGTTTCTTCCTGTTTGTCGAGAATGGCACGGATCTTTTTTACATTTTCCTTGTCCAGCGCCTGGATAATTTCCTCTGCATCAGACGCAGGGAGGATGGACAGGATATCAGCCGCCTGGCCGGGTGTCATCTCATCGATCAGCTGGACGACACGCTCCCGGTTTAAGGATGATACCAGTTCACGCTGGACATTCGGATCGATCTCCTCGAGGGTATCGGATGCCTGGTCAGTATCAAGTTCAGAAAAGATCATGACCCGCTGTTCGTTGTCAAGTTCCTCAAGGATATCTGCAAGGTCAACGGGATGGATTTCGGAAAGAGTCTCCATCAGTACCTTCAGTTTAACATTCCCCTGGAAACTCCCCATCGGATTTGGGAGGGGTTGAACATAGGTCCATGAGATCATCTGTTCCTCACGGTCCGGGTTGAGGTTGTGGATCATATTTGCAATAAATTTCAGCCCGATCCTCCTCAAAAGGCCATACCGGCTGACATCGACACCGGTTACATAGATCTTGCCATTCCTGTGTACCATGCGGATATCGTAGACCACTTCAACTTCCTTATCTTCGATATCGAGAACTTTTTTATCAAGGATATGGTCTTTGAGCAGAAATGCGGACTCTTCAGGGGCCCCTTCGTATAATTCAACCGATTCAATACGGAGAATGATCTCCCTGCCTGAAAATACGAGGACCTTGCTCATCGGGACAATCATTGAGGAATAACCGAACGGCCGAAGGATGTAGAGGTGTGTCACTTCCGGGATCTTCCCCGTCTCAACAATAACGAGGTCAGAGAGTTTCCCTATTTTTTTCCCGTTCCAGCGCACGGCGGCACCGATAACTTCGGAAAGGAAATACTCATCTTCTGCTTTTTTAGGGTTCTGTCCTGAGTTGTTCACCATCAAACCACCTCATATCCTGATTAATGTGAAGAATTTGTATACCAGTACCAGCACCAGGACGATCAGGTAAATCCTGAGCCCCAGCAGGGCTATCCTGACCATGGGGGTCATTTTTATTTGTGGTTTCGCATATTTTTTGTTAATATCGGTGAACTTTGAAAAATGTTTCGCGAGAAAACTGTCACTTTTTCCTTCGGGACTCTCAATTTTTCCTGGCTCGTCGGGTTTTTCCATTGTTAAACTCACCTCATGCGAATAGTTCCGGGAACAGTACACTGAACGCATAGAGCGTGGACAGTGAAATGATCCCGATAACAATCGCGATACTTACCACGTTCTGTACAGTCGTGTTCCTGTATTCACCCATGATTTCTTCGTTGTTCAGCAGCAGGATCAGGAATACCAGTGCCGCCGGAAGCAGGGTTACTGCGATTACCTGGACAAACAGGGTAATCAGGACAAGCGGGGCATTCGGGATCAGTACAACAAGTCCGGCGGTGATTATGGCGAAGAAATAATATGCATAGAACCAGGGTGCTTCGCGGATCCTGTTGTTCAGGGAATGTGCCCAGCCGAATACCTCACCAAATGCCCATGAGCTTGCGAGCGAGATGCAGATTGCACCAAGCAGGCCGGCATCAAAAAGCCCGATTGCGAGGAGTGTCCCCACCAACGGGTAGGTCCCCATCATCGCAGTAGAGGCCTGGGCAGCACTCTCGATCGGCATCCCGTATAACACGGTCCCGGTCACAATAACAATGAAAACTGCGATGATGATAGTGAAAACCGCCCCGAGAACCGTATCAAGTTTTCCCCACGGGATATCCTTCTTTCCCATACCCTTATCGACAACGGCACTCTGCTGGAAGAAAATCATCCAGGGTGCTATCGTAGTCCCGATATTAGCCATCAGGAAAAAAATTAACATGGCAGTAAGCCCGCCCGGGAAATTGGGTATAATTCCCGCCTGGAGAATACTCCCGACAGACGGGTGCACCATGAACGCAGCCGGAATATAAACCAGGTTCAGGAGACAGAAGAACATCGCCAGTTTCTCCCATGTCCAGTACCTTCCCTGCACAACCATGAACATCATGATGCCGATCACGATTGCTACCGTAATAACAGGCGGTATATTGAAAATACTCAGCGCAGCGGTCATACCGATAAATTCGGTAATCAGGGTGAGCCAGTTTACCAGTGAAAGGTCAATAAGGGAGAACCACCCCCAGAAAGGGCCAAATGCGGCAAAAATCGCTTCTGCATGGCCGTGCTTGGTTACGGCTCCCAGCCGCACGGTCATCTCCTGGACATAATAGGCGACCGGTCCGAGCAGCACAAGGAACCAGATCAGTGCATAACCGAATTTGGCGCCTGTCGCAGCATATGTCGTGATCCCACCGGCATCATTATCGGCGATCATTACGATAAGGCCCGGACCGGCAATAAGGAGGTACAGCTGTAATGCCTTGATGACCCTGCGATACTGATAATAAAATCTTGAAAGGTAGTTCACAAAGGTCCCTCCTATTCCTGACAGGTGACTGCTCAGGGACGCCCCGGTACTACCTTTTCATCCCTTCGTCAGAGCCAGCGTTGGTTCATTTCAAACCATACGTTGTCACGTGATTATATTAAAATCCTATGGTTTTATAAAAGTAAATATTACCGTATTGCCCGTTTTTTAACCCGGGTGACTCGCCAAGGGGTTATTATGCAGTGATCCATAGTATTCCGCCGGATTCAGCGGATTAATTTTAAAAAAATATTTTAGCAGTTTACAGAAGCACGGATCCGTTTTACTGCTTCAGTGAGCTGACCCATCGACGTGGCATAGGAAATCCGTTCCCAGCCAGGTGTATTGAACGCTGTTCCAGGGGTAACCGCAACATGCTGGTTTTTCAGCCAGTTTCCGGCGAGCTCCATGTCATCTCCATCGACCTGGATATAGGCGTAAAACGCCCCGTCTGCAGGGGCTGATTCAAATCCCATCTGTGACAGCTCGTTCATCAGGTAATCCCGGCGCCGGGCGAATTCCTGCCTCATCATTTCAACGCACGACTGGTCACCTTTAATCGCTGCAACCCCGCCCCACATCGCAAAGCTGGTAGGGTGACTTATCGTGTGCTGCTGTACAAGGGACATCCGCCGGAGTACTTCGGGTGGCGCTACTGCATAACCAAGACGCCAACCGGTCATTGCATAGGCTTTTGAAAACCCGTTTACCGTGATTGTCCGTTGTGCCATATCACCGACTGAGGCAAGCGAGACGTGCTCCCTGCCATACAATAATTTCTCGTAAATTTCATCGGACAATGCAATCAGGTCATAATCTTCACACGCATCTGCGATCAGCTGCAGTGACCCTTTATCAAGAACAGAGCCGGAAGGGTTCGAGGGAGAATTGACCACGATCATCCGGGTATGGGAATTGATCCGGTCAACAAGGGAGTCATCGACCTGGAATGTACGCATGTTTAACGGGTGATGAACCGGCCTGCCCCCTGCAATTTGTACACATGGCTCGTAACTTACCCAGGACGGGTCAAGGATTATTGCTTCGTCCCCGTGGTCGAGAACTGCCTCCATGGCTTCATAGATGGCATCTTTCGCTCCACAGGTAACAATAACATCCTCTTTTTTGCAGGGGATATGGTTCTCTTTCTCGATCTTCGAAGCAATCGCCTGGTTTAACTCGGGCAGGCCGTTACTTGGGGTATAGTGGGTCTCGCCCCTCCGGAGTGCGTCAATGCAGGCCTCTTTGATATGATCGGGGGTATCAAAATCAGGCTCCCCGATAGACAGGCTGATGACATCGATCCCGGCTGCCTGCATCTTCTTGGCCTCATTCGAGATCGCCATCGTGGCCGATGGGGCAATGCCGGCAATTTTGCCGGATAATTCCCTCATTTCAATCTCTGGACCAGTTTTATTGCAGATTCAACCGCACGTTTAGCATAGTCGATCCGGTCATTCGCTTCAAGCCTCGTCATTCCGGGCCCGGATATACCAAGAGTGACGGGTTTTCCGAATTCAAGGGAGAGGTCGATGATCTTTCTTGCTGCATGCTGGACCACAATTTCATCGTGCTGGGTGGAGCCTTCTATCACACAGCCAATCGTGACCACTGCGTCAACATTTCCATCCTTTAACATTTTCTTGATGGCAAGCGGCATGTCGTATGCCCCGGGGACATAGATGCATTCCGATACCTCAGCACCAAGGAACGCAGCGTGTTCCCGGCCCTCGATTTCCATCATGTAGGTGATGTCGCGGTTGAATTCTGCGACTACAAATCCGAGTTTTATTGCCTTTTGCGCCATGTACTTCCTCAACTATTGTATCTTAACTGATTATTCATAAACTGTCCCAACCTGCAACCTTACTGGCGGGCCGGGCCACTGTCTTCGAATCCCTGTCGCTGCCCGGTCCCTGCATCTTTTTGCAGTTCTTTCTGGTAGAGAACAAGTTTCACCGCGTTTACCGCATGCTCCCGTGTCCGGCCTGCGGCAAGCCATGCAAGCTCGGCGTCATCCTTTGCCTCATCCTCATGGACAAACACCTCGATAATATGGGTGTTTGTCATCAGCTGGGCCATAATCAGGCCCTGTGAGGCCTCATGGGCACACAGGCGATCTTTTTCCTTTCCGCCAGGCATGCCAAGTGCCATGACAATTTCGCAGTTTTTCTCTTCGATCAGCTTCTTGCAGGCAACCGGGAGGTCCTTGATCCCCGGTACCGTTACCCGCTCAATGCTGACGCTGGCATGCTTTTTCAGCTCTTCGATGGCAATTTTACCCATATTTACTCGTGCAAAGGTGGTATCGGCGACACCGACCTTCATCCGAGCACCTCGCAGGCGGCCTGCAGGCCGTTGCCTTCTATCTTAAAACCCTGTTTCCTGAGCGCATGTTCTGTTGCCGCAAGGGTCGCAAGGATCTCCGGGGCACCAACAGAGCCCATGTTACCAATCCTGAATATCTTCCCCTTGAGCTGGTCCTGTCCTCCTGCCATCTCGATACCCATTTTCTTAACCGTTCCGCGGAGATCACTGTCTTTCACAGATCCCGGGATATTGATGGCGGTTACCGTGTTGGAGAAGGCATGGAGGCGGTCGACCGTAGGGAATATGGAAAGACCCCATGCCTCTGCTGCTGCCCTCACTGCCTTTGAAAGTTTCCTGTGCCGCTCTACACGGTTATCGAGCCCTTCTTCCTCAACAATCAGGCATGCTTCCCTGAGCGCGAGAAACAGGGGAACTGCCGGGGTGTACGGGGTCTCCATCGGTGTTGAACCGGCACTTTTCCTGTACGCCGCGAGGTCGAGATAATAGGGGGGATTCTTTGTATACCGCTCCCATGCACGGTTACTGACCGAGATTGCAGACAACCCCGCAGGCGCCGCGAGACACTTCTGTGACCCTACAAGCGCTACGTCAACACCCCATGTATCAGATTCAACCGTATCCCCGCCAATCGATGTGATCCCGTCCATGAGAAACAGGGCATCGTACTTTCTCGCGAGTTTCCCTACCGCTTCGGCCGGGTTCAGGATACCGACCGAGGTCTCATTATGAACAAGGGTGACAACTTCAGCGCCTGCTTTAAGCCTCTCTTCCAGGGCAGCAAGGTCGAGCGGGGTCCCCCATGGCGAGCCGATCTCCGTGGCCTTCCCGTACCTTCCGGCGATTTTTAAAAGGCGTTCGCCGAATTTACCATTTACCAGGCAGGCAATTTCCTTGTCCCTGCCAAAGTTGGAAACGGCTGCCTCCATTGCCGCTGTGCCGGAGCCACTGATCACAAAGAGTTCATTTTTTGTTCCGAAGCAGGTCTTAAGGACCCGGGCACAGTCTGCATAGACCTGCCCGAATTCGGCCCCCCGGTGATTGATGGCCTGGCGCAACATCGCATACCTGACCCGTTCCGGCATGGGAACAGGACCCGGCAGCATCAGGAGTGGTTCTTTTTCCATTCGTTAATCAGCCCATAGTATATTAATAGAGACAAAATATAAGTTTGGATGGCTTCCCATGGCAGACGTAGCTATTATTTCCGGGTCCGCATCGGACGCAGC